>Ga0256309_1000001_pt1 | contig 53643 bp, 1 predicted proteins | sample ColtaT_FD_183678 | JGI IMG/M metagenome (GOLD analysis project Ga0256309, IMG submission 183678) | Metatranscriptome of freshwater microbial communities from Columbia River, Oregon, United States - Colum_Colum_RepA_8d (Metagenome... | ecosystem: Environmental > Aquatic > Freshwater > River...
GTTTTTAATTTTTAAATTTTTATATTGCTCAAATCAAGCAAGTTTATAAAAGGGTCAATTATATAATTTTAAATACTTCCAACAAGAATTGCTTTTATCTTCTTCCTATAAATGATGTTAGTATGTATGTATATTTCATCGTAGTAGTAGTAGTTGTTGTTGTATTTGTAGTAGTTGTAGCAGAATTTGCAGTAGCATTATAATTTCGACAAAGAATCAATTGTATTCTATGCATATTATATCCCTGCGCATATCTAACTATTATATCCCTGCGCATATCTAACTATTATCTCCCTGCGCATATCTAACTATTATATCCCTGCGCATATCTAACTATTATATCCCTGCGCATATCTAACTATTATATCACTGCGCAAATCTAACTATTATATCCCTGCGCATATCTAACTATTATATCCCTGCGCATATCTAACTATTATCTCTCTACACGGCGATAGTGCATGCACATGTACATACATGCAGCACACATGTAAAGCAAACAAGCAAGCAAGCAAGCAAGCAAGCAAGCAAGCAAGCAAGCAAGCAAGCACCATGTAAAGCAAATTACGCCTTGGCTACGGCATTAGCGAGGTTGACAACGACCAAACAGTTAGTATCCGTATGACTGCAGAACCTTCCAGCTCCCTGCGCGTTCCTTGCGAGCACCCGGATGTAGTACGCGCGTCCCGGAGTTAGATTCTCGACAGTGTAGCTCAAAGTGCTGCTAGAGGTTGTGATCTTTCCTGTATCGAAGCCTGAGAAATCTTGAAGTTCATTCCAAGATATCTCATACTCTGTGATGGCCAAGCCGCCAGTTGAAGAGGGCAGCCCCCCTCCTACTGCGGTAGGGCAGTCGTTGGGCACGGTATTAGTACCGGAACACGGGACGCCATGCCAGGGTATACGAGGATACTGCCACGACACCACGACCTGACCAGTAGTTGCACCGCTGAGTGCTGATATAGAGTGGGGCTTTCCAGGAGTGTTGTAGCTCGGTGCCACACTTGCTGGAGTTGCATATGAAGGCACGCCGAATTCTGCCGAATTGCGAGCAAAAACTCTGACGAAATACTGTTGACCTCTAGTCAGATACTCGATAGTGTACGAGTTGTGCTGATTTGCATCTCGATCGACGAATCCCTTATGGGGTGCTAGCATGAGTCCGTTAAAAGTGTTGACAGTGTCCCATTCGATTCGATAGGCCGTGATTCGGTCGCCTCCGTCATCGATAGGGGGTCTAAAAGACACTGTTAGCATCGAATCAGAAGTGGAGTATAGGAATACCTGATCCGGTCCTTGGGATCTGGTATAGGGATTTAACGAACTTGGCGTTGACACCGTCGCTAAACTCGCTCCCTGTCTATTCCAAGCCTTCACTCTAACATACACCTTAATACCAGTAGCAAGACCGCCGATGACCTTCTTAAACGGTGCGCCGGCAGATAAGGTGTTGAACTCAGTAGTAAGATAACCTGCGAAGTCGCTATTGACTGAGTACTCGAGTATATACTTCGAGATAGAGTCTCCGCCATCACTTGTAGGAGGGTTAAAAGTGGCCATCAATTCGGTCTGGGAGTACACAGAGATAGTAACCGCGGAAGGCGCTCCAGGTACTACCTGAGGCTTCTGTGATGTCAGAGCAACCTGAGGAAGTGAATAGCCGATCTCATTGAACGCGGAAACTCGGGCAAAATAGGCAACCCCGTTCGATAAAGCGCGGTCCCGAGGAACCTGGAACGAACCTGTGCAGGAACTGTATACAACACCGTCGTTTATCTTAGTAATCTGCGGTACTATTGGAGTACCATCTCTCGTAGTTAAAGTCGACGTTGATGCGATGTAAGAAACCACAAAGTTGTCCGCCTGTAGTAGAGGGGAATCGTCCAAGAAAGTGACCCTCCAAGTAACTCCATTGGTGGAGTCTGGGTCGTCGCGGTCGACTTTGACTCCAAGGAGAAGACCATCTCGTACTTGCTCGAACTTTGATTGAACAGATCCCGAAGTAGCAACACGACCGGCTGAGCAGAGCGAGACCGTGCTCGTGCTATCTAAGGAGCATGCGACCTTCGACGTTAGAGTGTCTCCACGCCCACCGTAGTATCGGTAAATATCTGAGCCTAAAGCATTTGTCCCTAAAGTTATATGGTCGAGCGGTACAGTTAAAGTGATAACGCCAACACTATTTGTATATGCCACTGATTGAACGACATATACCTGCGATGGGAACTTCTGCGCTCCTGGAAACCGAACTCGATCGCCAGCAAAGATGATAGTGCTGACGTCTCTATAAGCGTTGACGATAGGAGACCCATCGGTCAAGTAGACAGTGACAGCAGAAACTTTCTTCACGACACCGACCTCGTCACTCAACGTTGCAGTGGCATCGAATGGGATCGCGGCGGTATCGAATGATTGGCCTGATCTAGAGAACCTTAATTTGAAAGATCCTCCGCTGATGATTCCATTTCCAGAAGGTTTTAAAGGATCCCCGGTCGTCCTTATCTGGTAAACGGAGTGTTTGTTTGAAGCTGGGCAGTAGATAATGTCAGAAATAGGATTGGTAAACTCGATTGCAGTATCCAATTCGATTCTGTATTGCAATATAGGAGATCCACCATCGGAAAGCGGTGCATCGTAGGATACGTCCAAAGTAGTCGACGAGCCAGTATGCACTGAAACTGCTACATTCTTTGGTGGTTCGGGAACCTGAATATTCGGTATTGTACTGGCGGAAGCAGGAATAGTTGTTGCGCCGATCCCATATGCATTGATTGCAGACACTGACACGAAATACTCTTGTCCGGGTACTAGATTGTTGATCATGAAAAATCGACTATCCTTATCAACTACCATTTGGCGGTACCCTTTAGGCATTTCGCCTGGTATGGCGTCGTTCATCTTGAGACCTGTCGCGGTATCGACTGCGGCGTCATTATCGCCATCCGATACTTCGACAACGAATCCAGGAGCAGTGCTAGTAATCATATTTGAGTATACAGCAAGAGCTGGCATGTCTCCTCTGTCGCCAAAACCATCTTTACTGAATGTGACTCTCCACTTGTAACCTCGGCAGTTGACGGAGTTGATAAGACCAGCAAACAACTCTCTAGTGACTGAAACCGCCCGCAGAGTAGGTAGCTGCATGAGCGCTCCCTGCACCGCGATGTCCGAAGCATCAACTGGAAGACTGACCGTCAGAGTCTCGGAGCCATTGAAAGATAATCGGAATGTTCCTTGCAAATTTGTTACATCCGTAGACTGTGTGTAGATGAAGATAACCTGAACTTCAGGAGTACCAAACTTTCTACGCCCCTGCTTGGACGGAAGAACTTCTATTTTCTCTCCGATTCGAGGGCCACCATTAGCTTGATCAGGATCGATCTTCGATGCAACGAGGCGTATCAAGTCGCCAGGATTGATAGTATCGGATACGAAAGAAACGGACCAAACGTAGCCTTTACCAGATATCGTAGACCTCGTGACTTTAACGTTCCCGATCGCGGGACTGTATGTTGCAGCTGTATCGAATCCAGCGTTAATCAGCTCAGAGCGCATGTTGAAAGAGTCAGTATTACGGTCCATGACACCCGTTTGGTATGAGCCATATGACAATTTGAATTTACTAAAGAAATCAGGGTAAGTGGTGGACGTGAATTGCACTAGCTGCACTTCAGGTTCCGACCCTTTCTCCCACCACTCAACTAGGTAGTTTGTAATAGGCGAACCGCCATCTGGAGTAACACCCGAAGCTGCGACCCACGACACATTGGTAGATACGATGGGAGTACTAGAGACTTGTGCTGTTGACAAAGAGACGCGAGCAGGGGCCCGTGGCTTACCGGCAGGGGTAGCACTGGTGAGCGCCATAGATGTTGGGCCTGTGTTGATAGAATTCGTTGCCGATACCCTTACCCAATAGGAAACTCCGGTCGAGAGACCGTTTACAAGTTTTATAGAGGATCCGGGGCCGATCGTGTAGAGTAGAGTATCAATGCCAGCTAGGGCGCTGACTTTGACTAACGTATTCACATTGACCGAAGCGAAATCATAAGTGCTTGCGTCATCGAATTTCGATGATGCACACCATTCGATCTTATACGAAGTGATAGCGCGACCTCCGTTTGACAAGGGCGGCGTGATGCTCGTTTCGATTGAAGTCGCGGTCTTGACTGCAACAGTAACTTTTATGGGAGCTGACGGAGGTTGGTCGGAAGGCGCCCGGCTGACGATATGGCTCCATCGAGTGTTGTCGATTGCAGTAGTCGAAATAGTCGATTTCGCCGACACAGAATTCTTCGCAGCAACCCTTATAAAGTAAGTTCTCCGATAGTCCAAATTTCCAATCAAGAATTTGAATGGAGGAATAACTGAAATAGACGCGCCAAAAATGGTACATTCTCCCATGTCGCCAACTTGACACGAGCGCTGGTCTTGAGGCAGCGCGGTAAGGTTGGTGAGCGAAGGGCTCCAGTCGTATTGAATTACGTACTGACTGATATCAGAAATAACGCCTGCTGGGGGTGAGAAAAACACCTCTATTTCAGTGCCAGACACACTATTTGCCCTAACAGATTGTGGAGGTGATGGAATTTCCTTAGGAGTCACTGGTGGAGTTATCGTATATGGTCCAAATCCTAATGCATTGTGTGCTCGGATTCTGATCAGATATGGCTTCCAAACAACGAGGTCGTTGATATAAGCGCATTCGACGCAGTCAGATGGCCTCACAGAGACCGAAGCGTCGGGAGGGTTTATTCCGTGTTTGGGGCTTGATAGGGGTAGTACTGACCCCCCAACAAATCCTTGACTTCCACCTACAAACGCCTTGTTGGTAGAGATAGAGATCAGCGTGACGGTCCATTCGAAGCCTCGGGCCCATCTGTAGTATGGTGCCGCAGAGACAGTCGGACCATCGTATGCAGTGATAATCGAACTATCGTTAGCAAATGATAATGGTAATGTTGCGCTCGAGTAGGTGTATGAAGCAGCAACCTTGTACCAAAGTCCACTAATTCGAATAAGCTCACCAGGAGGCAAGGTATTGAATCTGCAATCGACTAAAGGTAGACTGGAGCAAGTGAGGAAAAGAGATCCGCGAATCGCCGAGACCGTACCAGGCATCGAATCGAAGCTGTACGACCGGGTAACCCAGACTGTATTGATACCAGGGAGTGCCTCGAGAGCGTCTCTTACGTCAAGGGCGCTAGCATGAGAGTTGATTGGACTGGTAGTGACGCCGTTGTACGTTAGCTGGAAGTAGCCAGTTGCATCTTCGCCGTCGAAGTAGTTAGGATCCAAAAGGGAAGGAGCAGCGACACGAACGATCTGAACGCTGTAGTCCACAGGAATCGGAATAGTACGAGAGTACTCGCCTCTGGAATTACCCACTTCCAGAGAGTAGCTATCGAGATTTGAGCCGGACTCTAGGCTCTTCACTTGAGTGCTACTGCAGTATAAAGGAGAATCAAAAGAGACCTTCAATTTCGATCCAGACGTCAAAGAGCCCTGAACAGTCTGAGCAACTCGAACACTTGCACCCACTCCAACCAATGCAGCGCTGTCGACTTGCAATAAGTCAACGTCGCCGTCGATACCTGTAAACGTTATTGCGTAAATAGACCCACCTTCAGTAGTAATCGAGCCTCTTGAAACAACAACATTCGCCGAGACGAGCTGAGATAAAGACGTGGCCAATGCGACAGGCGATGCGTCGAAAGCGATAGGGAATGATTTCTTGCCTTTGTACAAAACGTTGTAGGATCCGCCGAGATAATTGCCCTGTTGGATAGTAGAGCCCGTGATTGTTGTTCCAGAGCCAGTAAGAGAGTTAGAAAATGACAAATCCGGTCTGTTCCCGATAGCAGTCAGCCAAGTTACAGTCCAAACATAGCCTCCTTGAAACGATGGACCCGTACGGGTTACAGAAACGTCCATCATACCATCTAGCAACTCCAACTCGGTCTCCATATCAGACGCGGAAATGTCACTCGCCATCAACCTACTCGATCCGACCGCGAAGTAACCGCCTATGTAGTTGCCCTCTATAAGGGTCTGTTGAGAGCAAGTAGTCCCGCTAGGAAACCCGATCGCTAAACCGCATGCCAATGCCGGGACGTTGCCCATTGACTCGGCAAAGAGGATAGACCACTGAAATCCCGTGCGATCATCAGACAACGTTCGCAATACATCAGCGATCTGGATGGATTTTGGCAAATATGAAAACTCTCTCTTTATAAGAGTGGCAGCGGTTCTGTCTGACCATAGCATGCGTCCTCCCGGGCGGATATCGTAACGAGCGTAAGAGGCTGTCTTCTTCTGCGCAAAGTTGAATGAAGTTTTGATGCCGTCTTCAAAATAAACGAAGGGATCGCATCCAGCAGGTCCCATAGTAACGACTAAATTTACAGGCAAGTTAGGAGGCAAGTTGGGGTTTCTATGATGTCTGTTGCCAGTGTAGTATACAGAGTAAGTGTAGCCATAACTGGATGATTGATCACCTGAACCGAATCTCTCAATGTACACCTTGTCAATAGTACCAATCGATTGGAGTGCAGACGTAACATCTGAAGCAGAGGCGTTCCATTGTATACATGCTGTACTCTGGAGGTTGTATTCAATCTTGAACGAGCCTTGCGCGATAGCCGTGTCGGCGGTAAGCACAAGTCTCTCAATCTCAGTGTCTAGACCGATGGCCAGGTTGCCAACAGCCTTGCTCACGACATAAGTGGGGAGACCGTTTAAGGGCGATTGATCGTCACAAGCCGTGTTCGTCCCGTAGCTGACAGTCATCAATCTATTCTCTCCTGCAACCATATTACCGACAAAAGAAATAGTGTATTGGTAGCCGAAATAGTCTAAGTATCCACCGTATCCAGATTTTACAACATTGACAGAATCAATGACAGAATTTGCAGCGAGAGCACCGCCAGCAGAGTCGAGAACATTCTCGAGACTATTCTTGACAGAGGCGGCAGTAGCCGTTGCGACATCCATGCATTCCGTCTTAACATGCGTCAAAGTGCCGACATTATTAAAGTAAGCGTAGTTCAATCTGAATTTACCTGTTAGTTTGAGTGCGTCTGTTGCTCTAATCTGAACGATTTGCACATCGGGAAACCGAAGTGTGAAGTTGTAACCAGCTACATTGGCGCCTTCAGGAGCAGTAAGAGTAATTCTCTGCGATTCTGGGTAGTTGGTCGCTGATGTAGTGATGGATTGAACCTCTCTCAAATGCTTAGCACCAATAACGATCTCTTGAACCTCCCTCACTTGATCAACAACCGCTGCAGCGAGATTGAGTATAGAAGGAGGCAGGCCCGAAGGAGTAGCAGACGCGTTGTTTGAGGTCTTGAGACTGTAACCCCTGTTCGGGCCTCGAGTATAGGAGCTTACTTGCGCTGTATATGAGACTCCAGTATGCAGATGATCTATGGTGTAGCTTAATGGGTGGTTACCGCGCACGACATTATCATAGACTTTAAGGCTAGCACCACTCGTGAGATATTTGGTAGAGGATGGTTGTAATGGGGCTACATCGCCAAGATTCGAGGAAAATGTAACCGCCCAGTAGTTACCGCTCGCCTTGTATAAAGGTTGGCGAGTGATGGTGGGCCCCCGATAGGGCGATTCAAGCCACGACCTGGCGGACGATGCAATTGGAACTTTAGTGCGCGACATCTTCCGATGCGGCGACCCGTCGACAACTTTTTTCAGTTCAAAATCTAATGCTCCGGCTGTTTCTAGTGTACTCAGCAATTGTGGCGCTACCGCGCAGCCAGTGTAACTAAGGAGCATCGTGTAGTCATTTATGTTATCGGCGAAGCGATCGCGCTCAAAGTAGATGGAATAGACGAAGCCATTAGGGTTGTTGATTCCGTCGACCGACCGTGTTACCGTCATGCAATCAGCGTTGCCACCGCAGATGCGTCGTTTAATGGCTATGAGAGACGATTCTAACTCGATATCTTGAGCATTCCAAGGCACACAATCCGACGCAGAAGCGTTGGCGAATTCATTGAAATTGAATATAGAAACGTTTACGGTTAGTTTGAAGTTAAAGTTGGCAATATTTCCAGTGTTCTTTGTCGTCAACTTGAAAACCTCGACAGTCTGGTCTTGAACTGCGATGATAGGATTAACACGGTAAGTAGGCACATCGGCATATAACTCGCCCGTATAAGCCTTGTGCAAGGTGATCATTCTATTCTCATCCATACCATACTGTGAGTATTTCCAGGTTATTGAGGCGTCCTCAGGTAGAGTGGAATTATACGTCTTGACCGCAGTAAATACCCATTGGTCACCCAAGAAATGTTTCTTAGTTGATGGGAAATTGATCCAAACTCCATCGTTAAGATGATGGGGCTTACCAGCAGTCATATTCAGGTATAACCAAGATGTCGCTACTAAAGAGCCAAAGGTAGTCTTTCTCCACTTGTATGTGTTCCAATTCTTAGAGTAAACGGTCTGCCAAGGAAAATTGTCAGCTACTACCTCGTAGAAAGTATCTTTCGTACCGTTGAAGAAACCGTATGCTTGCAAGTCGTTGACGCCTTTGCGTTCAAAAATCGATGCATTAACGCTGGAGTAGAAAGGCTTAGATATCTCGCCGTCCTTCAAGATAGATACATCCCTAAGAGGAACAGCGGCGTTATTGCCAGCTACAACGGTAGCGGTGATCGCATACTGCCAGGAATATTTATCCGCGTTGCCGCCTACTCCAGTGCGAGTCACCGACACTGCATAATAATTAGTGAGGGCAGCTTGAAGATCGGTTTGAATAATCAGAGGATTCTCACCGAATCTATAACCCTGTACCATCTTATAAAAATTGATTTTTGGATCAGCAGGATTGTCCAGGTTTTTATAGCCGCCTAAAACATGCTGACCGTTGACAACTATCTTCCAGTATTTACCATCGTCGTACCTCAAATCGCCATAACTCAAAGCGTCTGCAGACTGCATGTTGATTATAATGGAAGCCTGGCTGCCAGACTCTCTGTTAGTACGGACCTCCACACCGTACTTCATACCTCCTATCTGCCGATTGGCCGCGCAGCCAGTAAAAGCTGGAGCTAATTGCTGAACACTAAAGATATGTGACCCAATGAAAAAGACATCGTAGTTGTAAGAGTCTTCTCCAATGATAGTATCCTGGACTGAGTATTCAGGAAACGGACCTCTCAGAACGATCGCTGTGACTGTTGCAGGAGGGGTACCGGAGTTCGGCCAAGAGGGGAACGGATCATCCACCTCAAAGAGGGTTCCACGAATAGCACGAATTGTGAACACTTTCTCTGGTGAACCGGAATCTGGCAGTTTAATTCTATCGCCAACTTGAATATAGCCCAATGGTGTCATAGTATTGCCTACGGATACTTCACCCATAGCCCATAGATTTCTATTGATAGAGAGGACGTTGTTATTGGCATCAAATACTTCACCCTTTATAGACTTCCTCGAATCAATAACAATTCTGTTGGAAATAGTCGCAGCTAGGTCCAAACAACCGCCAGTAGATCCTTGCTGAACGATCTTTATAGCAGGTCTAGAATCGCCCATGACCTCAGAGCGGCCCGACTTGAAGTTCGGTCCGGCAAAACGTACAGAGTATACATATCCGTATCCCGACGATACACTGCCGTCTCCAGATCTCGAGACAATTATATGATCATTGTCAACGGTAGAATCGCCATCGAAGTCCCAGTTCATGGCGTTGAGCGCAGATTGGAATTCGGCTGCTGTAGCGTGGTATTTCATGCAAGTAGATGTTTTCGTAACACCGTTGATAGTCATTTGGAACTGATAAGTACCTCTAGAGTTGTTATCATTGACGGCGACTGGGGAGTCGGCAGTCTGAGTGACTGTGATCACATGGGCTGTGCTATTTCCAGTGCCATATCTAGCGACTTTAACCGAGTTCGTATTCACCAATCGGATAGTCAAGCCGGTGCCAACTGCCTCTGCAACAGTCTCAGTGACTTTAAATTCGATGTCATTAAGAATCTCTTTAACAGTATAAACCTGGAAAGTCGTAGCGGTTGCAGCAATGGAGACCTTGCTGCCCACGGCAATGATACCATAGATACTGCTCGATGCAACAAAGACCTTTTCAAAGGTGTATTTAACGCCGTAGATTCTCTTAGTTTGCCGCGACTCGATGGCAACAGTGAATGGCAGTTCCTGATATGTAAACGCAGCCATTGCATTCAATGCATCCTCGATAACTTTTGGCTCTTCGCCGAATTTAAAGCAATTTGAGGTGGTCTGTTCGGTGTTCGAATTGACGCGACCAGTCAATTTGAACAATTCGCCATCGATATAACCAGACTCTACGTTGACTCTAATATTCTGCGATTCAGTTTGGCCGCCCTGTACAGGCGTGAAGATGGACCACTTCGTCTCAGGGACAAAAGTACGCGCACCAGAGCAACCGTCACTAATAGTTACTTCATTAACATCGCCTGCAACACTCGGGCCATTGAAATAGATCGAAAACACGTACGAGCTGTCGAACTTGGAGGAGGACCTAGTAACAATGACGTCACCAGCTATTACATTGCTCATGTAGCCAAACGACTCTTGAAGCTGCCACGCGGTTGTCATGTGACCATTCAACATGCGTCTGATACAAGTGCTTGTGCCTGTTTGGCCGTTGTGCACAAAAGACAATGTGAAATGGCCACAGGCGGTTCCAAGCCCAGATGGGCATTTGACCGACAAAACTTGAACCTCGTGACCTGTGCGCACAACTGTATAATTATCAGCGCCAATTCTGATTTCCTGTCCGAAAGTGGGTATATTACTTACACTGATTGCATCTTGACTAAGAAGGTTGATAATTGGACTCTGGGGGATAACCGTGGCATCAGAAAAGTATGCCGCGCCGTCGATAGCTGCTTGGCCAATACCAACGCCGCCAGGAGTAAGAGAAGCAGCGTCTAGACCGCCTACCCTCAGGAGGTCCCCAGGGAATATCATCTGCCTGATATCCGCAGGTCTATCAGCATCGTTATTGTCATATTCAATGTTAAGCCACAACTGATCTCTATCAATAGAAGCGTAAACGCCAGGAATAGCTTGCATGAAGCGCATCTGTCCGCTAGTCTGAACTTCGCCGATTGTCGGTAAAGATTCAAGGGAGTATTTTAAGTCGAGCGGCTGTTGGTAATACTGGATAGGATTAGTGACAGAGCCATTCAAAGCCAAAGTGAAAGAGCCATCGAGAGGTGTGGATCCATCTGCAAAAGTTAAAGTCTTGACACTGACTGAAGACCCAAGGATATCAACGCCAGCATTGTAAGATGCGGTTAGTGGATCAATATTTCCGGATCCAGGCGGGAATGTAAAACCATTGTACGCTCCGGGATTGCGTAAGAAGTAAATTCGCCATTCGTACCCCCCAAGACTCTTATCTGATACGATGCGATCGCCCCAGCCACCAGTTAAAGCGGTGGGATATAAAAACTTCTCAACATGGATACCGCCTATTGTGTACATTTCTTCCAGCTTACGTTTCATTCTCATAGCAGACTCGTCATAAGCAAAAGTACGGGGACCAAAGGTGTCGTGTAAATCAAGTTTGAATGTACCGGATAATCCAGTCGATCCTTTCGTAGACTCATATACTATAGGATCCATAGCGCCATCTTGAGTTACCCTTAAGATTGGAATGTCGCCAGAGCCACTTGGGAAGTTATCCTTATTGAAAACGAATCGGACTTCCCATTCTATCTCGCCGTATTTACCGTATACTTTTCGAGTAACATTGACCTTGTGTGTAGACGTTGCCTCTAGATACTGCTTTATAGCTTGGTTAGAAGTACGCCCTAAAACATACTCGCCCATTACATTCCACGGTAGATTATACCGCGAGACCCCAGGAGGAGGATTCTCGCCAGTGACGTAGAAATTAGTTAATGCACCTCGCTGCACTACACCATTAATGACCTTTGATTGCACCTTGGTCATTCCAAAGACGTTGCCTCTACTCAGGGTTTGAGCGCGAACGTCCCATACAATATTAGCATCGATAGGGTTACACGGTGCGACGGATATATCATCATGCGGGCCCTCATCAAAGTAGTATATAGTGTATATTTTACCGTTTTTAGCGTTGAATGTATCAAATCTCTCAGAAACTTGAACTCCGCGAGATGGCGCATTGGACGCAAAGAAACCAATATCTGTATGAATTCGAGTTTGGACATTCACGGCGGTTTCTTGTGTTCCGATGCACTGAGTGGTATCGGATAAAGTGCCCTTAGTGAAAGTAATAGCAAAACTCTCGAGATTAAAGCCTCCGTCGATATTTAAATTGTAAGTTGTGATCGTTTGTACTGTCTTTGAACCAGGAGGCTCCGTCGAATCTGGACTATCGCCAGACAAAATAGTAGTTCGCTTGCAAATGTACGTATATCCAGCAGAGCTCTGACTTATGCAACCCCCAGTAAGAGAAGTCTCAACACTAGTTATCGCAGGGACATTCCCCGGACTATTGCACTTATTCTCAAAATCGTCACGCTGTTCGCAATCTCCATTCCATTGGCCGCCTGCAACATTCGCTTTATCGCGTTGGAAGGTAATCGACCATGTGTATCCGCCCGTCTTCACATTAACAGGAGAGCGACTCACATCAACTTGGCCGATATTAAGCATCCCCTCCAAGATTTCCTGAACTGAAGTGCTATCACCACCTGATAAAGTTCGATTCGGAAGGGCGTTATGAGCGATGGCATCCGATGTCAAGTCACTTCGGATATTAATGACACTATGGAGAGTTGTGTCAAGTTTAATCTTGAATTCTCCGTTCACGGGCGGTGTTCCAGCAACAACTTCCTCGACTGCGCAGCCGTTGCTCGGAAGTGCGCCATTTGATGTGAACAACGCCCCAGATCGACACAACATCAAAGGTACGTTACCTACATTCTTGCCCCAAGCCTTGGAGTAACCATTTGGCCAAGTATCGGTATACTTAGCTGAAGGACCGACCCAATTTCCGGGTACATATGTGTCGTGTTTGATCGTAGGATCGATCCATGTATTAGATGTGAAAGTGATTGACCAAACATAGCCAAATACCTGCGTAGTGGGCGTTCGCATCGGGCCGTTTCTTGAAACCCTAACTCTTGATGGAGATATCGATGAAAGCTGATTTAAATACTCTTCAACTTTAGCAGGCGCTTCGTTATAGGAAATAGCGGGGGAAACTTGGCCATTGAACTCAAGCTGGAAGGATCCTTGGAGCATGGCACCAGCCACTATCTCGGTTACCACAACGTCTTTGAACACAGCATATCCGCCCACAGTGCATTTGGTGGAATCGGTGCACACCTCTCCGATCTTTTTAGGAGTCGATGCAATTGACGAACTCTGGAATGCGGCAGTCATTACAGGCTTGATCATAGGAACGTTCCCACCGACGGTCTGGCCAACGAATTCGATCGAGTAACGATAGCCCATGACAGCGTTGCAAGTAGTGCTTCTGATGACGTTGACTAGTGGATTCGAAGCGGTCGCGCCAAGCATTTGCCTCAACTTATCCTGAAATAGATCGCCGGATATTGCCTTACCTGTTCCGCCATCGGCAACAGGGAAGAAAATTGTAGTTGAATTGTACTGCAACGCATCATTGTCGGTGAATTTCAGGCCGTAATTTCCGTAAATCTGATTGCCTTCTACAGCGGTTTCCGGATCGTCAGTAAGCAAGTTCGACTGGGTCCCTATATTAAGTTCACTAAGAGTCTGGGCAGAATTCGTAAGACGCGAAGTTTCTGTCAATAAGGTTGGCAATTTACCATTCCGCTCAGTGAACGTAACAGTCCATAAGTAGCCGCCACTCCATCGAAGTTGACCTGTAGGCGTATATGCTTTGCGAGTTGCAGTGACGGTACCAAAAATGTTCCTGCTAACGCCATTCAAAGTGACTGAAATAGACGACAGCGTGCGTTGCAAGAAATAAGCATCAATGTTCCAAGGCATAGAGAATGCATTAACATTGACAGCGTTTCGTAAATAATCAACAGGAGTATCTTCGAAAGCGTGTGGGTAGGTAGTACCAAGACCAAATACACCGCCAATCAAAGAGCCCTGATCTTCGGTAGACACTACACAGGAAGGAGTGACATGTAAGCCACCATACAAGGTCTTCGGGTATTTATCAGTGCCTGTTAAGAACTGGGTGTCGCATCGCAGCGGCTTCACGTTGCCGTTTTGACGCTTGAAAGTGATTGTCCACGAATACCCTACCATCTTTAGTTGAGTAAGACCAGTTGTTGCGTAATCAGCCTCAGACCGGGCGGGAGCGTCATATGCCTCGTAACTCCTTCTAACCACAATAGAGTCAGCAATATCGCTGATGACGCCAGAAATCGCTCTTATCTTAATGCGAATATCATCTATGTTATCAAAAGGAGTGATACTACTAGTCAAATATGACCTTTGATTCTGACACGACTCGCTTACTCCCATCACATTGTTAGGGTCGGAGTAGAAGACGCCGTATTCTGCATTGGTGACGACAAGAGGAGCTTGAGTATCACTTGTTAGACTGGAGGACTGGTAATACGGGTCGATGGTTGCTTTATATACCATGTTTTGTCCGTTTTTATTTACTGAGTCTATCGCGACGATCTTATGGTAAGACCTATCAATTCTTACGAATTGGTACAATCCAATATTAAATCTGATGTCAGCATTTGCGTCAGTCGTCATAGTGATAGTATCGCCTCGCTTGCCTGCATTGGGTACCGATGTAGTAACAGCGATTTGGACCGGAACAGTGTCGCCCTCGCAAGTGTACTCGAGGAATATGGTGCCATCTGGTTGGTTACCGGGAATGCGTTGAAATGCGTTGCCGGCTACGTCCAAACGACCGGTTTGGAACACATGTTTGTTAATTGTGACACTCGAAGACAATGTCTTCGTACTATCTAAATTATATCTGACGTCCGTATCCTGGATCTGGAGGGGAGGAAGTTTTCCCATAAACTGCAGACCGGTGAATGAAATATTGTATCCGAATCTATAGATTCCACTTACGGGATCAACCTTTAAGACTTCGCTATAGGGCGTGATCTCCACACCACAATTTACATCATCCTCATCGGTCATAAACGTAGTAGTCCCAGAACCCTTTATTCCACAGAGCTCGGATCTCAGTGTCCCAACATTAGCCACTGGAATGTACGCGGTCTTGCAAGTGGTATCCGAACAGTCGAAGCCTGTCTTGCCCATATCGGTAAGAGCAATTTGACAAAAATTACTATCGATGTTATCGGACGATGTGCCACAAGTATTAGGATCAAAACGAAGTTTGAACCTGCCTGTTATAAGGACCTCAATGGCTGTACATGAGGCATAGATGCCGTTCGGGCATCTAGGATTAGTAGTGTCGATATTCTGGATAATAAGGCCGATATCTTGCATACCAATAGTACGAGGTGCCAACACCCTGACTACTTGGACTTCGGGAATGTCGGAAGTTTTTGTCTGAATCAATTGAACTTCATCAACGTCCGTACCCTTGATCTCGAGAACTTGGATCTCATTGATGTCCAATGCCGTGGTAGTTACTCTTTGAATCTCGTCAGTCACGTCATCGCAATGAGTTGTTATGGTCTGAACTTCGTCAACTCCATTTACTCTAGTACGGATAATCTGTCTCTCATTGGTGACTTCGGTCAGGACCCTTACCCACTGCTGCTCGACAGCAACTGGTGCTTCTAAAGTTACAGTTTGAACTTCATGGACCATCGGAAGATCAATGACCTCATACCCAGTGAAATTGTTATCAGAAGTATATTGGATTCTGTACTTCTCGAGAACGGCCCCGCCATCTCTCAATGGAGAATCCCAAGTTACATCGATGGCATCATTTGAATTCCTATTGGTAGTAGCAACCAAATTTTGAGGCTCGAGTGGTGGTTTATCGCAAGTTGTAATAGCGCCATCGGCGTACCCAGACACACCAGCGCCCTTCAAATTGAATGCAGAAACTCGCACAAAATATGGAGAATTAGCGAGCAAAGTGGGTAACGTATTACCCGAGTCCATGACTCTACCTCCGATTATATACGAGAGAGATGTGAGGTCTCTAATATACGCCTTCTCGGCAGGTGAGCCGAAATCATCACGAAGATCCCACTCTACGACGTATTGAGTAATCGGTGAACCACCATCACCGCCGTATATGCAATCGACAGTACTAGTACTAGGAGCAATCCACGTAACGAGGATTCCAACAGCATCGGTAGAAACGGCCTTGACGTTCACAGGGGCACCCGGGACCTTCACTTCACCAATCGCAGAGCGGGGTAGAGGAAAGCCGGGTACGGATGTGGCGAACCCATTGAAAGCGGATACTCGAGCGAATATTGGCAACGTAGCGTACTTCTGAGGGATGTCAATATCGAAGCAATAAGACGGCCCGCTATTCTGAGTAACTGGCAAAGTCCTAGTGAATCCGGTTGATACTAGATTCTTGAAGTCTGAGGATGTGTCCCAATCCACTTTATACTGAGAAATAAATGACCCACCGGCATCATGGGGAGTGAACCATACAAACTTAAGCTTGTTCGCAGATAAAGCGAAGAGCGACGAATTGAATGGAATCGAGGGAGTCGATTTAGTTGACAGGAACGAAGGTACGCTGATAGCTGGAGCAGCATAGCCGAAGCTATTGCGAGCGCTTATTCTGAACTGATATGGAGTGCCAAGGGTTAACGTCGTGATGTTAACTTTGGTGGTAGCTGCGCCAGGAACCCAAGTAGAAGCATAGTTAACCGGAGATACACCGATAAGACCACGGGTTACTTGCGCTTTCGCGAAGGGCCCAGCCAAACCAGCATCGTTACAGTACATCATGTTTTGCGGTCCAAGCTCAGATAAGAACGTGATCCGATAGTCGAATCCAAATCCGTTTTTGTACCTTGATACTACGACATCACCGATAGTATTGAGCTGCTCAAGCGCCTTCTCTACATCGTCTGCGGGAGCGTCAAACGCGAGCGGCCGGGTCAATTGACCGTTGAATCCAGCGCGGAAGGTCCCAGACAACGGAGCAACGCCCTCGCGAATCGTGTCCACGCGTAAAATAGGGTTAGTCCCTGCCCAATTATCAGAGGTATATGGCATCAGTTGAGGGAGATCGCCTACCTGGTTGAGGAAGGTCACATCCCACGTGTATCCGTAAGCCTCCTTGTAAACGTATAATTGAACAAAGTTCGCAGAAATAGGCCGCGAGCCTTGATTCAGCTGAGGTGAGATGTTGATTCGGTTAGGTGAAGCGGCTAAATCAATGCTAGTGATCTGAAATCTCGATCCGGAGATCCAAATATAGTCGGCCTGTTTTAAAGTGGATGCGGAGCCTTGATTCACTGTAACGAAGCTGTTGGAAACAGTGCCATCGACGGTCAACCCTTTCACAGATACACGGGAGTAATCCCTGGAGACCGCGACTGGCCCCATCGTAGACAACCTAGCAAGCGATTGGGCAACCGAAAGGTCGCCCTCCCCGTTAGCATCCCATCGGATATTATCAGTAGTTTGACCCATGAATTCAAGCTTGAAATAGCCTGCTAAGTTGTTTTCATCGGAGGAAACTGTGATTCTTTGAATCTCGGCCAATGAGGAAGATGAGGATGTTGTGATGACTTGTACCTCGTATGTCGGATCAGAGGAGTAACGCTCAACCATGTAACCTTCAACTGAGGAATCAGGAGCAGAAGGTTGCCAACTGACTTCAATCGAAGATGCAGATGCTATTCTAGAAGTAACTGACGCCAACTTTTCTGGTTGTTGAGCAACCACTACAGACCCCGAGACGAATTCGCGAGAATAGCCTCTTCGGTTGTAAGCTGTCACTCTTACATTGAGAATCGAATAAGGGATCAGATTGGGAAGAATGACTTGCAATGGAAATGTGCCCTGAATCAATTGGAACACTTCGACAGATGATGATGAAGTAGGTGTCACAGAGTTATCAACAACGAGCAATGGAGGAAGATTGCCTGCGCCTTGAACCGCCTCGTACCTCATATGTGCAAAAGTAACCGTCCAAGCGTACAATTTGTTGCTGGAATCTAGCAATTCACGAGTGACTTTGGAAACAAAAATAGTAGGCAATTTCTCTAACTTCTGCTTAAAAATGACTAAAGTCTCGTCGTAATTGATGGCTTCGGTTCGATAACCCTCCATTTCAAGTTTGAAGGACCCAGCCGCCAAAGATAATGCCTGAACACGTACAGTCTGTACTTCGTATGTGAAATCGTTCGGAACAATATCAGCATTACCAGCTGTTAGCTCCTCGACGGACAATCGTGCGTCATCACCCGTAAGCATAGTAGCGTCGGCAAGCATGAGACCAACGTTGCCCGGATAGCCCTTGAATGTGACTTGCCATCTGAAACCGTAGCTCCACGTGGTTCGGGTAACGACAACAGGTGCATCTCCTACATCGCGAGTGGAGACCAAGAGATTCATTGCAATCGCTAGGTCAAAGTCTGAAATATCGAATGCAAGCGGCGCGGTAGTGCGAGCGCCTAAGGTCAGACGGAAAGTGCCTCCTCGGATCTTCACGTTGTCTGCGGCTCGATAGTAACTAGTGATCTGTTGGATCTCTGGCACGATTGCGATCGATCTAGACATGTATGTACTACTGTCAGGGTCGAAATTGGCCGTGGTGTCGGATTCTACCAGGTATTGAGTTATGGGGAGGCCGCCTGTAGTAGCGGGTGGCTCAAACGATAGCGAGATACTGGACCGATCGGTGTACTGCCCCAGAACTAGAGACCGCGGAGCGCCGGCCAAGCCTCCGATGCGCTCAGTGTGTGCGACAACGACGTTGGACGGTGGAGAGATGCCTTTCTTATTAACAGCTCTCATTCTAACAGAGTAGTCTCTACCAGCATCCAACGCAACATATCGGGTCGAAAAATCAGGAGCGTATTCAGAGTCTCGAACAGTATCGTGCCAGACCCCAATTTTTCCAGAAGTAATAGAGAAGTTGCTTGTAGGTACAGATGTACCTTGTCCTTGTCTGTGATAAATATCGTTCCAGTCGTATGACGTCATCTCGGGGATGCCGTCAGCTCCGTACGGACCCCAGAACTGAACCGTGTAAACATAGCCATAGGACCATTGAGGAGATGATCCATCGCCATTGCGGGTGACGGACACTCTGTCAACAGCCATCAAGCCTTCCAGTCGAGACTTCCAATAGTCTGCAGACGCGCCATACGACATCTGGAACGCTTTATCAGGACCCACCATAATCGAGAACTTAACATCCTTCTTTTGCGATGCAGTCAGAGCACTGTCCGCTCTGAATGTAACTGTTTGAACCTCCGACGGTCCACCGATAAGAAAGGAATTGGGAGCGATACCATCCGCCCTGTTTATCCGCACTTTGACTCCAGTTCCCCTCCAATTTGACTCGAGAGCAACTCGGACGGTGCGGACGTTCGAAGTAGTCGACTTGAAAAGGATAGCTCGTTCAACACCGAAAGCCGAGCGGAAGGCCGTAGCCGCGTTGAAAGCTGGAACGTTGAGGTTCCGGAATTCATCTCCTCTCAAGGCGACAGAGTCTCGGTTAATAGTCGCAGCGGTTAACTCGTAGGGGCCAATCCAGATTGAATCGCCATTTGCGATCTTATCCAACGCGTTAGGAGAGCCTTCCGAAAGCCAAGTCTGAGACACCAACCCCTCGATGTTGATACCTTCATAAAAGTAAAGCGGTCCTATCAAAGTAGAAGGGTCTGGGCGAGGGGTAACCTCAACACACCAGTCCTTCGTTAGACCCCCACATACATAATCACTGTTAAGAGACTTCACGTTAGCGCAGTAATCCTTACCTAGTCCAGTCAGGATAGAGCAGTCAACCTTCAATTGATTAACAGTGTAAGTAGTACCTTTAACACTCGATGGTGTTGGCAGATAAGTCATATACGATTTCATCACGAGGAACGCTTGATTGGCGGTGAAGATCCAATCCTTAGCGGTGTACGTGGCAGGAGTTGAAAATCTACCCGGTAAAGCTACCTTAGAAACCCTGTAGGAGCCGAACTTATATGTGAGGATCGTTACAGCAGGGTCAGGAAGTGCCCATAATCCGTGAATCGTGATCGCAGATTTTGTGGAGGAATACTGAATATCTCGGATGAATGAAGTGCACGGCTGAATACCGAGAGTAAAGGCCACGCTATCGCCTACGGAGAGAATCGAACTGACGTTGCCGTCAATGAGAATAGAATCACTGTTTCCACCGTTGTTTGCAACGCCGTTAGAAGCTGGAACTGCAGAATAGTCGACAGTTCTAAAATTCTCATTCTCTAATTTTCCGATCATCGCTACCTTCCCGATATTTGTAAGATTGTGCAAGGCATTGAGAACTGTTGCGTCTGTCGCCTTGTAGCTAAGAGGAATAGTCGTCTCCGACCCGACTATAATGCGGAAATGACCGCTGATATCATTGTATTCTGACGTTGTTGTGATGTTTACCATATCATAGATATCAGCAGCAATATTCACACCAGTTACGTACTTGTCATCAACAAAGATGCGCTCGACGTTACCATAGATAGCGGGGAAAGTGATCGCCCAAGCGTACCCTCGATGCGGGAAGTCGTCGTGTAAGTACTTGCTAACTGATATACCGGTGTAACCCGTGACAGCGGTCAATGCTGCCTCGACATCCTGAGCCGAGGCCGTGACCGCGATGCTAGTAGATGTTCGACCACCAAAGTAGACAATGAATCGACCCCCGAGGTCAGTTCGCTCGCCTTTAGACGTCAAGACAAGTACTTGGACTTCAGGAGATCCGTCGGAGCAAGCAACCTTGTCATTGGTGGCAACAACAGTTACGTCAACAGCGTTTGCTTGAGTAGGTGATATAGGATCGCATGCCTGGGTATATATATTTGGGTCCCAAGCAGTTGATCGCCAATCCTTAGGATCCGGTCGGATCAGCGGGAACTCGAGATTGCCGTAAATGCCCTCCATGAAAATATGGAGGTCGCGATAGTGAAGAGAGGTCGTTTGACTGCGTCGATGCTCCTCCACGTACACCTTACCTACACGCTCCAGTTTGGAGAGCTCGAACTGCAACTGAGCTGTAGTCACATTCAGAGGCAAGCAAGAAGTCTGCTCATCGCCAACATTCAACCTGAATTGACCGTGACGCTCCTTACGCTCAGGGTAAAAAGGCCACGGAGACCGTATAGACAACACTTGATGCTCTGAATTAGCACCTATTCCTAATGCTCCACAGTCTTTAAATATCCATTGTGCTGTGTAATCAGAGGGCTCTTTCGCCCATCTCTGCAAGTATTTCACTTGGAAAGCGTCACTTAGAGAGTCAGAACTCAACTCGTCGATAATCAAAGTAAAATTTCCAACCTCCAATGAGGCAACTTCATTCTCCAACTTCACAGTATACTCGAAACCTTGGCCAGTCTTCGGCTGGATGTCTTTTCGCCACACTTGAGATCCTTCAATAGCTGACATGGCGTTAAGAGCATTCTTAACGTCATCCGCGGAAGCGGCCCACGGCAACAGAGTTGAAACACTATCATGAAACTGAATCCTAAAATATCCGTAGCTATCATTGAGTTTGGGCGATCTGTTGTTGTACATTTTGATGCTGAGCCAAGTACCGACCTTCATCGTCGTAGCGTTGGAGCTGTACTCAACAATATAGCTGTCTGCCTCCTGTCCGCCATTCAGTAGAGGGGGCGAGTAACGCAGTAGCAACTGACTATCCGAGGTGGCAGCCACACTGTTGACGATGGGTGCAGATGGCTCTCCGACAAGCTTAAATGTCAACGGAATAACTCCCATGCCTTGATTCTGCACTTCAAAAGATGAGCGGCCATTTCCAATAGCGTTCGTGGCGTAAACCTCAGCGGTGTACTCTAAACCAGGTGAGAGATCATTAAAGTAAACGACATAGTCCAACGGAACCCCTTTGACTTCTTCTTTCAAGACAGGAGGGGATGCATCGGATAGAATGGGACCATCAGACGGAGCTATGTCAACCTCCAACATAGGGATATCCCCCTCCAGAGATAGGAATGTGACGAACCATTTATACCCTCTGAAGTTAGTAGGGTAGTTCGTAGGGTTAGGGTCAATTATAGTTTCTCTGGTGACTTTGACAGGACCGACGGTGGGGAGCGAGCCTAGTTTAGTTTCCATATCATACTCGGATTCATCAACTCGTAAGTAAACAGGGACCAAAGAGCGGTTGAAATCAATCTTAAATCCACCTCTTAGTAATCCGTCGACAGACGTTAACGTAATAGACTGAACCTCGCGTATCACCTTATTCACGGTTTTTGATCGCAAAAGCACTCTAGCATCCGTGGCAGCTGCCACACCTTGCTGGTTGACTAATTGAGAAACAGATCCTACCAAAATAGTGTTTGACGACGCAGTAGGAGAGAAAGGAAGGCCGGTAACACCGATAGGGTACGCCTGACTGCTCGCGGTAAGCTTTCTTAGAGGAAGTAAGTTAGACTGCAGATGTACGTCCCACTTAACAGTGTTGTCCAGATATGATAAGGCGTAGGGACCATTTATTTGGGAGTAAGTCGGTCGGCCATTTCTCATACCTGTGGCGGCGTAGAAGCCATTGAACTCACCAGTGGTTATCTCCACAACATGAGCAGATACTCCAAACACTTGTAGGCACTCGTTACTCGGCAGCAAACCAATGCAAGACCTGGTTGACCCCAGCGCCGAGTTGAAAGTGACGCTCCAGGTGTAGCCCATGGAAGCATCAGGACCGACTCGAGAGACCGTAACAGAGCCGATCGCAGCCATGCTGTTAAGCGCGGTTTGGACTTCCTCCTCGGTCGCATCAAAGCGAACAACTTTACTCTGCTGGCGGTACAACGCGAAATTGTAGTTGTTACTAACAGCATCGCGAGCGCAGTTTACAGTTGAAGGTAGTGATGTAACTGTCGTGGCTAATGTGTTCGAGTCGACGAAAGATGCGACACTCCTGATGAAGCTATCGACGACATATCCTTGCATCTTGTCGGCACATTGGAACTGCACATATGACCCGACGATCACTTCGTTGGCAATTGAAGTAGTGATTCCATATGGTGACGCAGTGCCAAAAGTAGCAACTCCGATAAGAGTTTCCGATATGAGCACATTGGCATTCAATGCGAGATGCATCTTGTAAGGGTAGAAGGTCACGATGAGGCCATCAGTTGACACATCCACGACGGTCAAATCTTCATCACCGACCTTGAATTTGACACCAGGAGTGAGCATATGCCTTACACTAGCAGATGTGGTAGCGGTGCGCGTACCAGCGGTGATCGAAACGGTAATCGGCAGTGAGTTATCGTCTTCAAAGAGAAGCTTATTCATATCGCCTTTGAAATCGTATCTAAGCTCGATAAGACCGTTATGATACAACGGGGTCGATGGGTTCAAGCGTAGGTCGGATCTTATCGTGTACACCTCTGGTACGACGTGAGCCATACCATTCTGAATGGTTTTCACGCCGACTTTGACCGTATCAGGAGCAAGAACGTTCATTGCAGAGCAATTGTATCTGGATAGAGTCAATAATGAATAAGTAGTGTTGCCAGAATTGCCGTTTGAGTCTTTGAATCCGTCGAAAGTAACTCTATAGACTCGTTCTGTACTCGAACTCAAAGAAGACTCAAACGAAACACTAACACTATCAATTACCTTAAGCTCCTCGAATTTAGTTTCAATCTCAGAGACTGAAGCTAATGGTGAGAAACATCTAGTAAGTCTGGGTGTATCTGAATTAGCGCCAAGAATAAAACGTACTTCCGGAAGGGATACGAAGGCGTTCCTGTCGGTAATTCTGAACTCTTGGATCTCCATACGAGGGGAGTATAAGTTAACAGTGTACGAGTCTATAGGAAAGCCGTTGGCGCCTTCGGGCTTAACTAGCGGTGATGACCAAGCAACCGCAACTGCAGACGAGTTGATCATAGTTACATCGGCAGAAGTAACCACTGCGGGTACGTCTCCGGGGATAGCGAAACCGGGAGCATTAGGGAACTTTAGATGCGAGAATGGAGCGCATATGACGTCACCAGAGCGAGTAACGCACGGTCTGATACGGATAAAATACTTTTGCCCAGCTACTAAGTTATCGATCGTGTAAGTGAGTAGGTCAGAAGTTGGACTAGGATTTGTCACGGTGATGCTACCGATTGGAAAAGTTGTATTAACCCATGGAAGTTCTGTGGTAGTCTTACTGGTAAAAGCGGGATTAGTATCGTACTCAATCTCAAAGGTTGGTACATCTTCAACCATATTCCAAGGAAACTTCCAGTCTATTTTAAGCCTTCTTGAATTGTCTGCTACCCTAGACGCAGTCACATCGAGGACCCTATCTGGCACCCCGGAGTACACTACGAGAGGATTCGCATTAGGCGTTACAAATTGCGAAGTACCAATCGAATTTGCCGCTGCGACACGCACATAGATCTGCTGACCAGCAAAGTACGGAGAGTCTTGAATATCAACTGAATAATCTCCAAAACCGTCAACATGCTGGGATGCTCCTTTCTGTCGCTCGATAACGGTACCTTCGTTGTCGATTCCAAGCATAGGCACATCCCCCATGAACGAAAGGAAAGTTGCCTTGAAAGCGATGGAGTCACCTGTTGCGCACGTACCCAATGCAGGGAATCCGCTGCTTCCAAAGGTGAATCCAGCGATAATATCAACCTGAACTTTACCCGCACCTACAATTGAAGACAGCTTGGATTCTAAGCTAGCCTTCGTGAAATCAGCAGCTACCAAGTTAGTGATTTGCTGTCCCAAGAAGGTGATAGTTGTGCTACCAGCCTTGCAAGCCTTTATCAACTGTACTTCGGGGTTGCTATCAACATAGGCGATTGCACTATTGTACCGACATTTTGCAGTAGAAGTGACTACGGGACCTGCCTGCTGATTGGGGTTTGCGCTGTGGTAAACCTGATTATTATCGCAAGCCAACAAATACCTGGATGAAACGTCCAATCGATGGTTGTAGTTGGATTCAAAACTATCAACATAGACTTCGGTTTGAGCGCCGTTTTCGATAACGTTGTTAAAAGTAACGAGCCAGACATAGCCCCTATCATTCTTGCAATTATTGATTCCGGCCTCCATTGAGCAGAACAGCTCTCTGGAGACGCTGACATCTATTATAGTTGCAAGAGACTCTAGCTCTCGTTCCATACCTAGGGCGGATATATTGTATTCTAATTCACGGGTCCGTTGCCCTAAGAAAGTTAAAACAAAAGTACCCCTGGGATGCATGCCTACCTCAGTAGCGACGGTCACTAACTGAACATCAGCCCGCCTGTTTGAGTCGCTAGAAGACACTGTCTTCTCTCCATATGGAAGACCCTTAAGGCCGCTGTTGAACTGCGCATTTCGGTCCCATTGAATGCGATAGCCACTGACCGGCTGACCGCCGTTCGAATAAGGCGCATTCCATTGCACATTGACGATGCTGTCGGAGCGGACTATAGTACGTAGGTTCTGCACAACCGTAGGAACCTGATCGGACGGCTGCTTGCTAGAAGGAGTGCTAAACAAGTTAGCGCCCATTCCTATAGAATTACTAGCCGACAATGCGAAGAAATAGTTGGTGCCTGATTTCAAATTCTTGAGTTCATGTTCACGTACAGAAAAGACCGTTCCCTTAGTCTTGACGCCTCTCACGCCAGTAGCACCATTTATTCCGTCTCTGATATTCACAGTGTTGATGTAAAGAGGCTTAATGTTAGTTGAAGAATCGTCTTGAGAGCTCCTGAACGTTATCTGGTACGACAATCCATTGTACTCGACCGCCTTCGCAACATCTACTCTAGCAACTCCAGATAGCGCTTCTAATGAATCCTTCATCTCCGCAGCAGTGCAGTCATATGTGAGAGCACGTGTTGTCCTCATTCTGTACACAGGCACCATTGACTCGCGAGTAACAACTTCGCTCGTAGTTGGAGCATTGAGCCCTGTTACAGCAGCGCAACCGTTCGATTGAAGGTCGATGATGCGTATCTGAGGTACATCGCCACGCACCTTATCGCCCGTGAAAGTAATAGTGAATGTTACTGCACTCGATGAAGCCCCACCAGTCTTTGAGACAATAACGTCATCGATATTTAGCAGCTGGATCAACTCTTTTCGGATGTCAGCCGGGGACGAACCGAGAGTAAAGCAGCCGAAATCACCGCCGGCTTGGGTAACAAATGTATTGTATCCACCAAACTGGAGGCGGAAACCAGCGCCCATTTCGGCAGAAATAAAAATAGAGCCGCCGGCGTCGCGATTAATTGTCAAGGTCTGTACCTCGTATGTAGAATGCTTCAAGGCAATTAACGACAACGACGCTGAATCAGTGACTGGGCCATTTAGAGGAGCGAGCTTGATTGTATTCGCGGTGTTGGATTGCACCCGGAAAGATTCCCCTTCCATGGGGTGTCCTATAATGATCCAATCGCCAGTGTTTAAAGCACTCGCATACGCGTTTGCAGGTGAGGTAACAACGCTAGGCACAGTAGATGTGACATCGCTATTGGTAAGAGTGGATACCGCCATACCGATAGAGGGCCTGACAATGGCCGCTACTGAGGTATCAAGTTTGTAAATCGGAATGTCGAACATGACTCGTCCAGAGTATCCAGCGTCAAATTTAGCCTCCTTCCAAGGATCACTTACTTGACAAAGAGGAATAGTCGTGGGGCCGTACGCGCCAAACGATGCGGTGAATGAGTTGTCTTGATTCAAGCAAACTCTAAATTCCTGGCCACCGATTGAGATGAATTCACCGGGATTGACATAATCGTTGAGGTCATAAGGAACTGCAGCGTCGTAAATCGATTTAGTGACGAAGGTCTTGCCGTGTGTTACGTTGACTCTCAGTCGCAAATACTCGATATCACCAGCATAAACATTGTATTTGCCGTAATAGCCTCCCAAGGATAACGTGAAAGTAGACGCGGGATCAAAGGGTAGGGTGTGGGCTGAAAATACAACTCTCTGCACTCGATTGGAGACAGGGAAAGTGAGATTGAAGGCATCATTCGCAGTATTGCTGACTTGTAGAGTGTATGATTTGATGTCGTCGCCCATAGACGCGGCGTCTTGAGTGAACGAAGTGAATATCGACGATCCGGAGTACGGTCGGACAGTGAGAACCGAGGGTATTCCCGGTACTTCAGCAGGTGTGGCGACTGCAATAGCAGATAAGGGTCCGTCCCCGATGCTATTCGTAGCGAGTACGCGGAAGTAGTACTTGAGACCATTAGTGAGTCCTTTGAAGGTGAAAGACATCTCAGGCCCCGTAGGATTAACAAACAGAGACTTATAGTTCATCGGAGCCACACCTTGTCTACTAGTAACTACTGACACGACCAAATTAGCTCCCCCTAAAAGTTGCAATGTGTTCACGATCAAGGTCGGCTGATTGCCTACGTTCGAAAGAAACTCGATCGTCCAACTGTATCCCGGAGACGCCACATTTCGCTCGACTTTGATCTGACCGAATGCTGGCTGATTACTCAGTATCTTCTGCATTTGCATTGGAGAAACATTCCATGCAAGAGGGAGTGATTTAGGCCTCGAGTATAAAACCAATCCGTTGACATCAACGTTAGCAACAGAAGACATGATCTTAGTTGTAACGTAAACCAAGGTGTTGTTCTTGTACTTCAACGACGCGACTGTGTAAATAAATCCATCAACCATGATTTTATCACCGGCTTCGAGGAAACCAGTCAAATCAGCGGTGGTTACAAAGTAGAAAAAGTCGAGTCTGCCGTTGACAGTTCCTGGGAGGGCGTTGGTGAAGGAATCGTAAGCGATAGTGAAAGTACCACCCGCAACGGTGCTGGGTGATGTACTCGTAGACAAGATTTGTATCTCATTGTCCCCAAAGAATGAGTTGGAGAAAACTGATGCTATATCGTTTCTGTTGAACATGTCGATGCGGTAAGATAAAACAGGATCGGACGACACGACAGAGGCTCCCAACCAAGTGAGCACAATATCTGTCCCCTTTGCCGTGGCGCTGATTGAGTTAACAGGAGAGGGATAGAGCCTCGGAGTAATACTAGCAGGCTGAGTCAACGCGTATGTGCCGCAAAAAGATAGGTTCTTTGCCAATGGTTCGCATACTCCTACAGAATTCTCAGCAGAAACTCTGACGAAGTATTTAGTTCCAGGAGTAAGATTAGGAATCTCGTACTGTGCACCCATTAAGAAGAGATTGGCATCGGCAAAGGAGATGGGGAAATTGAAATTGGTCTGCCTTAGTCCAACATCGCGTACGGTGACGCTATCTGTCGTAGCTTGTGTTTCTGCTACGACGAATGTGTAGGGCACGTTATCATCTGTCGTGACTATTGCGATTCGAGCGCCGGTTTGAAGTTGGCGTACAATGTCAACATTGGCTGAGCCAGTTGCAAACGACACAGTGACGACAGGGTTTACAGTGTTATACTGGAAGCCGATCTGTCTAATACAAGCAGTACATAACACAGTATACGCCGGTATCTCGTAGTGGCCAAGTGCCTTCAAGGAAATGCCAGAATTGAAAGTGCTCACCGTATCCCATTCAATATTGAAGTGAGTGATAATTGAGCCCCCATCGTATTTAGGAGGACCAATCTTAACAAGTAAGGACTTATCGGTCGCTTGGAAAACACGGGGTGTTCCAAACTCGATTTCAGCCTCGTAGGGGGGGGATGGTTGAGACACAGCAGTGGTAATTGACTTTGGAGCGACTAATCGCCTGCTGCCGTAACCGAGGTCATTGGCCGCGGATACTCGGATGAAATACTGCTTACCAGGGATGAGATTCTGGATCAAATAACTGTAAGAATTCGTCAGTGATGACGAGACGGCGGCGGCGGCGGCGGCGGTGGTGGCGGATGCGTACATCCAGCCATATTCAGAATTAGCAGGGACAGCGGCCGCGGCTCTAGTAATCGATGGCTCGGTCTTCGCACCTCCACAATAGAAATTTGAATACGCTACCTGTAAGAGGGGGACATCGCCGACTTCACTAAAGGTAATCGTGAACGTAGTAGTAGGTGCAGATACAGTCTTGACAACTGTCACTTCAGCAATATTCGGCATGTTCTCAAGAATAACCTTCACTTGCTCTTGGGTCATGGTGGTACTGATATCTGCAGAGTAGTATTTTCCTACATTAAAGAACTGGCCTTTATGGAAGAATTCCCCGTCATGTGGCATATCGCGCGAGTTGGTTGTCTCGAGTGATACCCTAAACACTTGATAACCATTGATAGATTGGAAACTAGAGTTTGCGCAGTTGATTGATATAGTCTGGACACTAGGCGTAAATGTGTCAAAGCTATTTCGACTCCACTCAACAACAAATCCTGAAACCGAATCGCCGCCGTCACCAACCAAGTCTGGTCCGAAGATTCTCGGGTAGGACCACGACACGTTGAGGGAGCGGGTGAATGTTTCCAAGTCACTTGCGTCGTATGGAAGAGCGACAGTCGGATTGAATGGCCCATCGGGCTGCTGGTGAGGTTTGAACTGGTAGCTATTGGAAGGCCGGCCATATCCACCAGTGTGGTGAGCGATAACTCGAATGTAGTAGGTTACGCCCATAGTCAAACCGGTGATTGTATAGTACTTATTAGTCACAACTTCCATTTTGGTAGTAGCATCAGTGAAAGCAGCATCTAAGCCCCATTCAACTCGCCATTTATCAATGTTATCGCCATTGAACGATGGACTGTCGAAGTAAATGGTGGCAGAGTTCTTTGAAAAAGGTCTCGGGACATCGACTCCAGGGTACAGAGGTACGAGAAGAGGAGGCTGGCCTGGCAAACCTCTTGTTAGGATGATATGCGTCCTATCCTCATAGCACTCATCTTGCATCTCGTAGCACGTAGGAGTAGCGTGTTGAGCTCCAGAAGTGTAATCCTCCACTTCGGCTATCGCATTAGTGTCGTGCGCGCTGATGTAGTTGTACCAACGCGGTCCGCCTGCTCCTTGATCATTGAAAGATCGAACTCTGATTACTAAATCTACATTATTGACGACGTCGATTAAGGTGGAATACCGCTTGAATCCAATCGATACCAAGTCGGATCTCAAGATGACCTTGTTAACTGACCAGCTAGCCAAGCTCCAACGAGTTGGAATGATAGTGGAGTTAACTTCAATCTCATATCTACTGATATCAGAGCCAAATACGTTGCCTTCAGACCATGTGACATTGAGAATCCTGCCATCTGAGCTAGGAACGGCCCAGACTTGAACGTCAACGGGAAGACCGGGCGGCGATCGAGGAATGATCGTTCCGGCGAAGACATTGCCTTGGTGATTCGCGACTGCGCAGTCCTCTGCAGGCGACGTTCCATAGTCATTGATGGCCATGACCTTGACGAAGAGAGGAACGCCAGGCAGTATGGCTTTGGAGGTATGGTCAGTTGTAACAGAGGCAATAACGTTGTACGTCGGGGCACCTTTAGCACTAAACTGAGTGACAGCTGCGTGGCTGAGCTCCTTCTGTTGTTTGGAAATCAATACCAAAGGATCGACCTGATCGGCGAATATTTCACCAGTGAAAGTGACTCGCCATTTGAACCCTCGAGGAAGAGTTTCTCGAGATACTTCAACGAATTGCACCTGTAGGGGATATAAGTCCCTTAGCTGAGCCTCGATATAGTTCTTGACCTCCGTGCTCGTTGCTTGGTAGCTCAGAGCGTTTGGAACTTTAATCTTGGGTATATAGTATGCCTTGATGATATCGCTGAACCCACCGTCGAATTTCTTGTTCAAAGTGACGGTTCCATCCGACAAGACTGTTTGCACCTGATATACGGTATCGACGATTCTAATGTAATCATCAGCAACCATCGCAACATTCAAGTCATATATTCTGATTCTTGCCAAGTCCTTCGTAACAAGAACATAAGTAACTTGAGTCTGTTTTCCAACATAAACCAATGAGAACATCCCGCCGTCTAATTCATCAACGGTAGAAGACTCGATCAATACACTTTGAACCTCCTTGCCTATCGTCATCGTGCAATTGATTGTGCAAGTGAGATTTTGATTGTCGTTGATGATCATCCTGACATCTGTATACGATGAATTCGAATAATCGGCGGTAGTAGACCATTGGACTCTGTAGTACTTTGCAAAGGCAATAGTTTGAGTATTAGAGTTCGTGGAAAAGCCGTATTTATCATGAGCAGGCTGTTGCCAAGAGACCTCTAATCTGTTTGCAACTTCTTGATAGCTTAATTGAACGTAGGGCGATATAGGCAGCCATAAGACCTGGTTAGCAGGCACGATAGAGCAGTGGGATGGCATTGTGTTGCAGATGGTACTATTGATGGGCCATGCCGCAGTTGCCTTACTATACCCTGCAGAAACAGCTCCTAATGAAATCGCGGACACTCTGACGTAATACGGGCGAGCGACCAAGTCTGGTATCTGATAGGAGTATTGCGCGATAGATTTGTTGAAATGGTCAGCGCCTCCAACAGTTACTACTTGAGCGTACAAGGTAGAATTAGACCTGGAGAAATAGGGGTTGATGTCCCATTCGACTAAGAACTTTTGTAATGGCATGCCCCCATCGATTAAAGGCGCGTCCCAGCTAATGCCTAATTCAGAGTTTGAAACAGAGGTTACAACTACATTGCGAGGCGCAGAAGGAACATTGACGAAAGGCTTTAAGAATTGACTCGAAGGACTAACGCCATCGCCCATCCAAACAAATGAGACGCCACTAACAGCATTTGTGTATAAATGGCGTAAGTTCGCTGTATGCCCCGCAGGTGAATTTGCATCCACGAACTCGATTCTGAACCAGACCTCAGTTCTGCCTGCTCCTACGGTGTTGTCGAAACCACTCGATTGATCGATTCTAGTGACTAGTGCAACTCGAATAGCTCTGAAAGAATTCAAAACATCCTCCAGCTGTTTAGCAGACGCTAGAGCGGGCACGTCATGCGATTCTGGAGCGCGAAGGCCGTCGTCGTAGAAGATCGTGAATTGTGCAGTAGTAGATACCTTGATAACCTGCACTTCAGCCCAGGACACGTGGATCTTCGCAGGGACATAAGGACTATAGCCCAATGAGTTATAAGCGGCGATACGTACGGCGTATGACTTTGTGGAGTCTAATCCGTTGATGAGATAAGAATTCTTCCCATTAGTAACCATGAAGGATGCAGACGTCGGACCAAAGTTGGAGTTGTAATCCCATTGAACAGAATATCCCGAGATCGCAGAGCCACCGGTATGAGTCGGAGCATCCCACCAGACCATGATCTGGGCGTCAGAGGCGGCATACATGAATACTTTAAGTGGCTCAGTAGGAGTCGACTGCTTAGGAGTTTTTGATACTGCCGTGGTTGAGTAGTCACTCCAGAAGTAACCATTGAACGATCGGACGCGCATTACATAGGCAGTCGAGGGTAAAAGCCCGGAGATCTCAACTGAATTCTTGAGCGATTCGGTAGAAGTCCTCTCGACCGATACCATCGCAGTCGTCCCTAGAAGAAAGCCCCCAGATGCTGCAGTTTGATAGGATCCTCCGGTACTGACCAACAGACTCTGAGAGTGAGAGTTCTTAAAGGTGACGACCCACGATCGGCCGTAGTTTTGAATAATGTCATCGGTACTCAATGATAGGTCGATCGAAGTGACGTCAATCTGGTCGATAGAAAGCATACCCTCGAGGATCGCTTTGAACTGATCAGCAGTCGAGGAGACATCGATAGGCTGAGACACCTCACCTGCATTGATCACCCAAAAGTGACCGACCAAATCAGTGGAGCTTGAATTGACAGTTACAGTTTGCACAGTATATGATTTTGTGACTGAAACAGTCTTAAAGGGTCTAGTAAAGATTCCTACAGAGCCGCCCGTGAATGTCGGATCCGCCCCAGACATGACGGTACTAACGATGATCGACGATGCACCAACGAGATTGTTACAGCTTACTATCATAGAGTCAAGATCCCCCACATTGTCAGTAAAGGTGATCTGCCAGGAGATACTCATACCGGTCGCATCAAGGCTTTGAGTTACATCGACATTACCAATGTTGCCCAAAGATTCGAGCGCTGATTTAATTCTCCTTTCACTAGCGTCGAAGGGGATAGGCGATGTCGAAACACCATAGAATGATAGGCAGAATGATCCAGAAATAGACGCCTTCGAAGACGATTTGATAACAACTTGTTGGATCTCTTTGACCTTGGGCGCGAAGTCACAATCGACTGAGAAAGCCTTCAATTCAGAGCTGCCAGCGGCTGTAGGGTAGCCCCACGATGCCTTAAGCGTAGTATTAGAGACAGCAACGAGGCTGACATCTGATGCCAACGACGACGGAGATGATGGTTGAATTAAAACGGGGTAGCTGCCTCGAGAGGCGCCGTAGATAGAGCCAACACCATTCCAAGCAGAAACGCGAATATGATAGTTCAAGCCCTGGACGAGATTGGTAATCGTATATTTGAGAGAGGATGTAGATTCAAGTGAAACGGAGATATTCGCAACACCGTAGTAAGAGCTCTGTAATGCTGGCTCGATACCACTGACATCTTCGGAATAAGTAACAGTAAAGGTCGCAGACAGATCACTGCTGAAGAGGTTTGCTATGTCGACAGAGACCATCTCCATGTTGCCTAAGTGTTCAATGAAAATCACTTGCAATTTGATTCCCTGGCCAGTGGAATGTAAGAAATTTTGTCTTCGAACAATGACATTTCCAAATATAGGTACGAGCTCAATGGCGGCCTCGATATCGCTAGCAGAAGCTGATGAGGCGATAGACGCTGTCGAGAAACCACCGAGGGACAAAGTGAAACTGCCATTGATCGTGCCAGACGACGCTGCGATGTTTATGGTCTGCTGCTCGTAGCCCGCCATGGCACGAAGTAAAGATTCAACAGCGATGGATCCATCCGAACCACTGAATGTGGACATTCCGGTCGTAGCCACTACGGAAGGTGTGAAGTCAGTCTCCGCATATGCACTGTCAACGTTGGCGAGGGAAAGCATCGGCATATCGTAAAACTTCTGGCCATTCCACCAATCACTATTAAAAAATGTAACCGTCCAGGAGAAACCAAATCCATCTATGTTCTCTGATCGAGACACTCTGACATTTCCGATAGTAGGAATCCGCTCGAGAATTGTCGTCAAATCTTCAGCCGATGCGTCAATTGGTACCTTATCAGACGCATAGCCCGCGAATCCAACATAAAAGTAACCGTTCAAGCTGAAACTTGAAGCACGACTACTGATCCGTTGGACTTCGTAAGGAGAGTAGAGTAGAGACTTTGACGGATCGGAGAGATAGTCAAGGTTGTATGCTTCCGCTCCCACAACATCCCATTCGATCCGGTAGGAAGTTACTGGCGCTCCCCCATTGTCTGCTGGCGGTTCGATGCTAACTTCAATACTTCGTCCTGCAGATGCAGAAACAGATACCATAGACGGTACACTAGGTTGAGTTTTCGGTGCCTCCTTCTCTGTAATCGGTATGCCAGCACCGACAGAATATCCGTACGAGTTGTAAGAGAACACTCGAGCGTAGTAGGAGGTCCCTTTAGTCAATCCGGAGATGACGTAGGAGCAATGGTCCAATGTACACGCAGAAGGTGATACCACAGATCTATGGTGCGAGCCCAATGCGGCCCCAGATATAGAGTCGAATTTGTGAGAAGCATCCCATTCAACTTTATACTTGGTAATAGGATCGCCACCGTTCGATACAGGGTGCATCCAGTTGAGTGACAACGAGTTTGAGGATATGGACGATAGATAAACGTCGATGGGCGCATCTGGCTTCTGGCGCGGCACTGCAATGCTCTCGGGCACTGACAACTGTGGATAGCTCAACCCTTCTTCATTAATTGAAGATACTCTGAGGAAATACTTGGTACCGGGGATCAAGTTCTGCATTATGTATGAGTAAGACTTCACTCCGGGAACAGCTGTGACGAATTTCTTGTCGTAGTTTTGTAGTATGACTCCGGGCTGCACAATAGTGGAAGCAGCTAAAACGCCACCAGCGGCGATAGTTTCGAGACCAGTAGCATCAACAGTTAACACCTTGCCATCAACACTGGGAAAATCATGGGTGAAAGTGACGGACCATGTGTATCCTTGTCCAGTTACAGGAGTCGTCCGGAACACTTGAACTCCTCGAATAGAGTACAAGGCCTCCAGCTCAACGCGGACTCGGTCAGCCGACGCGTCATGCGGGATATAATCGGTGACATCATTATCAAACAGAAGTCTGAAGGCGCCCGAGATGGTACCGGCCGCTGTAATTGATACCTCCGAAATTTGCGGGGTTCCAACGCCATCCCACCATTCGATAAGGTACGATGTGAGGTCACTGCCGTGAGCGTTAATGGGGGCGTTGAACGAGCACTTCAGCGAAGTGGACGATTCCAAAACTGAGATTACTTCAGATGCGGGGAGGGAAGACAGTTGAACGGATCCGTACGGAATGACGTCAGCCTTCATTCTGGACGTGATATAAGCAGCGTTGAACTGCTTGTATAGTGCAGTCGTGAAAGCTCCACGGCCAATCGAGTTGACACCACATACACGGATGTAGTGGGTAGCACCTGAGACGAGCCCAGTAATGTTGAAAGTGTGAGTATTTCTACCAGCATCGTCGACAAGTCTGTAGTCTGCAAAGGTGCGGCCGGCCTCTAAGATTGCCTCACTATTGATATCCTTGAATTTTGAGTCATAGGACCACTGAACTACAAAGTGCGAAACAGGCGAAGATCGATCATCAGGATACGGTATAAACGACCAGTAGACAATGAGTGCAGAGTCGGATCCGGCAGCACGTACGACTTGCACGTTCGTAGGAGCATTCGGTGCAGCTTTAGGCTTGATAAACTGAACTTTCGTCGGAACTGACATGTAGCCCTCGGTATTGACAGCACGGACTCGTACTCCAAAACCCTCTTTAATGGCAGAATCTTGAGGCACAGAGATAATATTGTAAGTAAAAGGCGCGTTAGAGCCAGTGGTCATATCAACAGGGGGATAAGTCACAAGGGTAACAGCGTCACTAGTGCCCGAAACGCGAACAATCGATTTCAAAGTTGAGTTGCCCGAAACGCTATCTCCCGCGGCGCAGAATAGTCCGTTGCTCATAGGCGAGATGTTATTGTGTGCACAGATGACGCTCTTAAGGGGGTTCAAGTTGGCTTCTATTAATGCAGAGTTGTCTATGGAGATGGCAGATAAAGTGCCATAGTTTGTCAAGAAAGTGATGGACCAAATTCTCAATGTGAGTGTCTCGGTATAGGCAACAGAGACGTCGCCAATATCTGTCAATCTTTCCACAATACTCTCCAACGCGGCAGCAGATACATCATAAGATATGGGGTATGGATATATAATGCCTCCAGGAGAGGTCAACAAGAAAGTTCCAGAAGTTACAGTACGGGCGATCTTGATGGTTTGCACCTCAAGAGGCCCCTCTGGATTAGACGCGTCAAACCATTCAACGACGTAGTTATTGATTGGTGATCCGCCGTCATCGTCAGGAGCGTTAAAACTAACACTTATCTGATCCCAATCAGCGATCGCTAGCGTGACATCGTTAACAAGAGTCGGTTTTCGTCCGACAGGATTGATAATGAATGGAGATCCAGTGATGGCTGTCGTCGAGGGGAAGAGGCGGTAGGCCGGGATAACTTCGAGTGGCTGCGACGATGAAGTCCACCCCAGTGAGAAGCGGGCTAAGCCGGTGTTCTCTTTGTATTCGATCCTGATGGATGACAATTGACTTGCAATCAACGTCTTGGATGTGGTGGCAGTGAACGTTGACGCGCCGTCACTGTCGGATACGTCGTTGTCATACTCATCGATGAGTAAAACATCATCTACCCACAACCTACAGCCGTCATTGACATTCACAACGAATGTGTAGACTTCAGAGAAAGGTGGCAAAATAAATCCTGTCCATCTTATGGAGATATAATCCCTCCCAGAGTCGGTGATTGCGTCGTCGGCGCCCCAATTGAAGTCGACTATAGGATCGACTCGGGTTGAATACGGCTCGTCAAACATCCACCGGTTATTGAAGTACTCCCCGAATAACCCACCTCGGTTTGCCTTGGCTACTGACAAATTGTACGATCCAAGACGAGGAACGGCATATTGAGCGAAGAACTCACCAGATGCAACATAAGAGATATTGGCCTTTGAAGCGGCTTGTCCATTCAAAGTTGCCATGAAAACTTCACCGATCTTACCTGCTCGCGAGGATGCAATGGTGCCTCTAAGGTCGGTTGAAGGGCAGTGTTCATAGTTGACACTGATCAAAACGTTGCTACCTTGGAGCAGCATACCCTCCGCGTATATGGCGGAGGGATATACATCGTACGATAAGAATTGGATGGTCCAAGAGTACGATCCGAAAGGACCAACGAGCGAACGTGAAACAGTAGCGTCATAGATTCCGTCGAAAGACTCAATAACACTCTCTAGATCCTTGGCCGCTATATCGAACGCCAGATCGGTCGATCGCTGCGAGCCCATCTGCAAATAGAAAGTGCCAGATATTTGACTAGCTCCAGAGGTGGAGATGACTTGGTAGATTTGGAGATCGCAAGCGGTGACAACAACTGAAGCAGAGGTTGCGGTGGAGTCGACGAGGTTGCTTGAGTTAACATAAAGCTGTTTCAAGTCTCCCAGGTTGGAGTCGAACGTGATAATATACTGAAATCCGTCCCTCTGATGTCTGTAAATAGCTACTCCGGACTCCTGATTGTTCCCGAGGAACGGAGAGGATAGCGTTATCTTCATGTTGACAGTGTCGATGGCTGCAATGTGGAACAACGGGCCGTCAGCATTCTGTAGGCGGATCCAGTCTCCCTTGATAAACTTGGGAGTGGGATCGATCTTCTTATCGATGTAGATATCAGCGGATCCACGAGTAGCGCTTGCGGTTATATCAGTAAGGATCTTGCATGAATTCGAGGTTACTGTGACTGCGCCCAACGTTGGTAAAGACTCAAGCAAGGACTCCATCTCTGCAATACCAGCACGGGCCGGGATCGTGACGCTAGCGCCACCGTGCACGATGGCGAAAGAACCTCCAATGGTCGAATCCTTCATACCGACCGTCTCCAGCATTTGAACCTCGTTCACAGGGCCGTCATACACCCTATTACCCCATTGGTCCCGTGATTCAATCTTAAAAGACGTCGTGTCTTTGTAGATGCCTGAAGCAAGTCCATTCATGCCCATAAAGCTATTCGAGTGAGTTGCAGTGCTGGCTGCAGCGTCGATCGACTTGGCGACAACAGTAGAGACATAAGGAGAGTATCCGGGAGTGGTCTCTATTACGTTGATATTCGTCATATCAGATTGAACAACTTTGAATTCGGCGAGATTGCCGTAGTTCTCGAGATGACTGAGCGACGACCCTCTAGTGGGCTTGAATGAAACATCAATGCCGAATCCAGGGCCTACAGAGGCTGTAACGTCAACACTTCCGATGCACAACAAGGCTTCAATGGCAGCTTGAACGACACCGGAACTATCAGTAGTCTTGAGCTCACTGGTTGTTTCACCACGGTACTGCAGTCTGTATTTACAGCTTGATGACGCACAAGTAGCAGTAATTCGCTGAGTCTCTTCAACGATATACGAGTTGACGTAAGGAAACGCACGAGGTGCACCATAGTATGCTCCAATCATTGCGCAAGTGCCCTCTAAAGTCGTCTCGATGCTGACTGGTACATCTCCTTCAACGAATCTGATCTTCTCAACGTCGCAGGCGCTATAGAACGTGACTGCCCAAGCGGTGCTGAGTTTGTCCGTGGTTTGTGTGAAGGTCACTGAGATCTTTCCGACATTCGGGAGAGCGCTCAAGGCGTCGAAAACATCTTGTCCGTTAGCATTCCAAGCAATTTGCTTGGTGCGGGCGCTGCAAGTAGATTGACTACTAGATTGAGCACAATCACCATATTGGAGAGTGAAATAGCCCTTTTTGTCGGAAACTTTCTTCCACGTAGCAGTGATGTTTTGGACCTCCAGCTGAGTGGCTACCATGGCGGCAATCGTGTAATCGCCGCTCACAATAGGTGTGAACTTACCAGAGTAAGCACCTCCACAAGTGCCTCTGCATGCACAGCAGGCTTGGTCAGCCGTGAGGCCTTGGCTTTTCGGTCCAATATAGAGATTATTATCGACCGCACCGCAGCCGCAAGTCGCACCCGAAGAGCACAAGCCTCTTCTAGCATCCGCGAGAGCCGAGTATACAGAGCAAGTATCGCCCACCTTATCAGCCCAGCCAGAGACGTCAGTAGATATCGATGAGATCGACGCGTCGTATGCAATGTTCATCCGAGAAAAATCTTCAGCTGGCAGAAACGCGTGTACCTTAAAGATGTCGAGTGGCTGTACTCCTAGGCGATTATTACCATACGAGTCCTTGGCTTGGATGCCGAAGGTCGACTCTCGACCAGTCACGCCGGACACTAAGCCCACACCATAGGCGGTCGAAAAAGATCCGGAAGTCTTATCAGGCATGACCGTAAGCGTGAAGGGTGAGCCCATAATATCTGATGCGGATCGGCCCTTCACTAGCTCACTAACTCTGATCTCGACATTGTTACCAACGACATTTTCCCAGCCAACTCTAAGGTCAGGAACATCATAATTCATACCAATGAAGGTGACAGTGAACCTACAGACGGTCGCATTGCAAACGACTGCATTAACATCAACATTGCCGAGATTGGGCAGTTTCTTAAGAGCATTTTCGATGGCGACATCATTAGCACCAATAGCAATCGGGATGGTAGTGAGCGTAGCCGCTTGGTTGTACACGATATCGGTGTAAGCAGTAAGCGTGAATGAACCAGATAATGTCGCAGCCGTACTCAAAATCTCTACAAACTGAACCTCGTTTACAGAATTCGATTGAACGTTGATGTGGTAATACCCTCTAACCTTGGGAGTATATTTAACTAAATACTTTCCAGTTGAGCAGTTAGGGGTAAGCTTATAGACGTTGAACGATGCAAGAGACTGGCCAATATAAGGTCGAGCAAGAGGCACTCTCGTGTACTGAGAGGGTCCTGATGGTGCAGTAAAAGTAGTCAAAGTCAAGGTCGTCTCGGAAGAAGCACTTCCGATGAGTATTGTCTCGGATCCTACAGTGATTGTGTCTCCGATCTTCAGTAGAGTAGTTGCATCCAAGTGGATGTTAACGAAACTGTTACCGTAAGTGACGTCCGCCGCACCAACAAAAGACCAACCTAGCGGTTCGACTGTGTACGGTACATGCTGGACAGTATTGTAGTTGATTTCGTTGATTCTACTGGCACTTCTATCCAAGCCCGCCCAATCGTTTGTGCCGAGGATAGAGATATTCCAGTTGATACTTCCGTCATTGAAGATGTTGTTACCATTAGAATCTCTTGCCTGAATGACGAACGAGCACTCGTTCAAAGCAGTACAATCAGAAAGACCAGATCCGGTAGCAGACGAAGGGATATTGTCCACAGCTCCGGGGTACACTACGATAGTAACAGGACTGTTCTGGACATGCCTCACATAAGACAAGTATTTACCATCGAGTACCTCAGACCCGAATAGACCCGGACCGGACCATACAACTGAGAAAAACGATTGATCGGTGTAATGGAAGTACTCAATTATTATATCATTGTACACATCAGCAACCAAGTCAATGGAGAAGGTCATCGAGGCAGTAGGCATGGGTTTGGCGGATACTTTTTTAACACCATTGATTGAAACCATCAATCCATAATCCGAAGTTACCGTGAAGGTATAACTCCCAGTACCCGGAGCGGTTATTAGACCCACCCATCGGACACTGAAGAAGTCGATCGGAAAGCGACCGGAAGTCGGCTCGTCAAAGGGAAGGGGTGATCCAACACCCCATGCGAAAGACATCGCTGTGTCTAGCTTGGTGGAGTCACAACCGCAATCGGCTAGGGTCTTGTCGCAAAACTTCGTATTGAATGCCCAAAGAGAGGATACATTGGGTGCATTAAGTCCATCACACCAGTAGGGATTAAGGAAAGAGGGATCGTGGAAGTTTGACAACGATGCGAGGACTGGATCCGCTGTGTCTATCTTCTTGAAGTAAGTGGCAAGTAGACCGCCTCTTGTCCTCAGCTTGATCGAGGTAGTGTAGGATCCCGCATCTGTCGGATCGAATGAGAACAGATAGTTGCCATCAGTATAGGGCTCGCGATCCAAAAGCTTCACAGGGATACTAATATCAGTATTGTTGTTAGTGTCTGTTTGACAAGCATGTCTCTTGCCTGTCATAGTTACCATGATATCACTCGACGAGTCGATAGGGCCTTGTAACAGGTTGCCAAACCGATCACGGAACTGAAGACTGAAAAATTCTCTTTTTCCTTCGACTGCAACTTGTGAGATATTGTGAGTAGACGCAGGGGCATATTCTAATGCAGGAGTGATTGTGATGCCGGCTGTAAGGTCAGTCGAGACATCATGATTGTTTATCATCACGTTGATGTCATATGAACCAGAGAGCGTTGGGGTGTACTTAATAGCGTACAAGCCAAGAGTACCATCCATCGGAGCGATAGAATCGATAGCGTTGACATATCGCTTGAAGTACGCATTGACATTGTTGTTTGTAGACTGAGTGATCTGCATAAGAGGAAGAGCTTTGGCGACAGGCCTATCGAATATCAAGATTGTCTCAACAGACGCACCGGCTCCGTTCCCACTGCAGATCCGGCCGCTGAGAGCGCTGGTAGACGAAACCGTGAATGCACTTCCGAATGACGACTTGCCAACATGGGTATTCATAGCAGTTAATAACTCAGAACGAGTAGCATTCACTCCAACTACGACGGAGCTGTTGAAAAACTGGATGTTGAAGGTTCCTGTCAAGAAAGCATCAGAAGTCACAGCGCAAGATAGCACCTGCGAATCTTTCATTCCAATATTGTACTTGCGAGTTCGATGAGTGGCGGCCAACGATACAGCATTTAGGTCGTCGTAGTTGGTGCGTTTATTCCCAGGGTAGCCTTTCAGCGACTTCTTAGAGACGATGGACGGTTTAATCTGATGCTGGTAAGGAGACGCGTAGTATCTAATGTCATCATTGTTAACAAACAACAGAGGCTCGTCGCCGACGGACGCGGGGCACCGTCCAGAGGCACTGGCATTCACGTTACCACCGCAAGCAGATAAGAACGACACGGTCCACACATTTGTGATGCCGTGACTGTTGATCGGAGTCTTGCCGTCGCGGGCGGTCGGAATACCAATCGCGTCCTTCGAAACCATTACCGTGCCGACGGAATATAGCTTCTCGAGTGCGGCTTTTATATCAGGAGCGCTTGCATCGAATGATAAAGGCGTAGTAGTGTTCTCGCCGTGAATTCCTAGAGAAAACGTGCCCCAGATGGGGTAAACTCCTTGCAATGCTCCGTCGTTTGCATTATCAGAGAAGGATGCGATCGACGAAATAACGAAGCCGTTATCAGTGGTGGTTGCTGAGAGTAGTGAAATGTCGCCAGGCCAACTGAAGGTGATGAACACAGGGTCATTGTGTTGACAGATCGACGCGCCGAATTGTGTCACCGTTACAGGTCCGTACTTCAATGTGCTTAGCGCATCTTGGACGGTCGTCACACTGGCGGAATCGAGGAATGATGCAGTGCTCGTGCCGTCCGAGACAATTATTGTCTGGAACCCTAGGCGAAAGCTTTGGCATTTCATCACCTGCACTTCGTTTCGGTAAGGGGAGTCACCCTTCCTCTTCTCAGATACAACCACTATATTGTGACTCGGGACCAACTGCGGTAAATCGCCAGAAAGACTCGTAAATTCGATGTAGAAGACAGTATCAACGGCAGCCGCGTTCGAAGCGAGTTTTAACATGGTAGAATCGTAGAGATTGAACGTGCCTATAGCGGCACTATTGAGCGCGTTAAGTTTTGAAAACAAGTCACTGGCCACGACTGGAGCTGTAATCGATGCGGTGGTAAACCCCCTAAATGACAGGGTGAATGTCCCTGCACCTGTCACTTCAATCATCTGCAACTCGTTGACGAAGTCTGGAATGGTAACGGTCGATGTGATGTATTGAACTGAAGTCTGACGTTTATCAACAGCTTGAACAAGGACCTCTAGCGCCTCACCTGCCACTCCGCCGACCAAACCCGTACCAGTGGCGAGAGACGCTGTTGGATCCACTGCAGCGTTAACGACTGCGACTGAAGTAGGACTACCTAATATATCGACACCGTTGTTAGTTATCCTGGCGCTATAAGTGCCAGTATTCCAAAGTGTGAAGGATACGGGGTAAACTCCTTTAGAGGCAGGGCGCTCAAGTCTCATCAGGCTGTATACTGTCAAATCGGCATATGTGGATATGGGGGCAACCAGCTGTAGCTGACCGCCCGTGGACGAGCCGAACGGAGGGAGAGACTGCCACTCATTGAACATACTTAAAAACATAACCTCCCACGTGTATGTGTACTTGGAGTTGGCCAACACACTTGTCTTCTTGACTGAAACCTCAAGGTTGAAGTCGTGTAAGCTCTCAAGTACTGCTTCAAGTCCCTCAGCCGACACTGTGAATGGTATGTCAAGCGTAGTCCGTCCTCCGAAGGACAATCTGAAGTACCCGAGTTGCAGGGACACTGGTATGTCTGCTGCAACGATAACATCTATGGCGGATGATACCTTGTAGTAATCGTCTGTCTCCAATTGAGAGAATTCTATCAAAAAGTAGTCAGACTTACCAGTTCCGTACCCTGAAAAATTCGTGGTGTTTTTGCCAGTTCTCAAGTTCCCGAATTGATCTCTTGCAGATATTTTAAACTTGTTCTCCGCGCCTACAGTAGCGAATGCTAATGAATCGTTCGGTGAGTCGTCGTATGTACAGCTCGCGGCGTGAAACTCATTGTGGACGACTGTGAGAATTGGCAAATCCAAACTGCAGAACAATGGAGCGATATAGGCATCGATTCCATCATACTTGCGGCTGTACACGAAAGGGGCGGTTGCTGCAGTGCACTTAAGAAGCTCTTCGATCATAGAGTTACTAGTAGACTGACTAACAGATACGTAAAATGTCCCTTGCACAGGGATGGAGTATCTGACAGTGTATGTTCCGTCGTTGTTGTCCTCTATCTGGCCTGGATACTGAACAGACGACTCAGACGTCGATGTGAACACGACATTGAACGCATCGCCACCGCGCATAATATTGTTGCCAAACGAGTCCTTCGCTTGAATAAAGAAGTAACTAGAGGCGCCGGCGACAGCTTCTACTAGATAATCCATGGACTCGATCGAGGGACCCTCCACCTCTGATACCGCAGGGACGGTCTTTCCAGGGGAGACGAAGAGACTAAACGGAGAGCACTTCTTAAAAGATCCCTTGCCGCAGAAGATGTCATTCTCGCCCATCCTTACGGATAAAGAATATGAGCCAGACTTGTACGGGGTGTACGTCGCAATGAACAGGCCGCTACCCTGATAAGCCAATTTGGCCGAGTACTCAGTAGCCCCTCCATCGCTATTGATAGTGACCTGGATCAAGTCATAGGGGTCAGTTTGTTGGAAATCAGTAGTTTGGTTGTTACCTAACGAGTCTTTAACTTGAACAAAGAACGAAGACTCTACACCCGCAATCGCTGAATAGAGGCCTGCACCGTATGCATCTGTATACGGGAAGTCCGCCCCCCCTGGGATAATTGCGGTACTGAAGGGACTGCCAGATAGCTGTTCAGCGTAGTATAACTGAGTAGAAGGGATGATCTGTTTCTTCAAAAAGTTAGCAGAGTATGCAAGGGTGATACTGGATGTGCCAGTGAGCTCTACATAGTCGATCTCGATATCGTAGAACACGCCCGCGATAAGATTGACGGTAGCTCTGCGTTCGATTCCGACTCCGACAGAAGAAGAAGAAGAAGAAGAAGAAGAAGAAGTGCCGTCGATAAGAAGTGAGTGGTTAAACCACAGAGACGCGGAATCATCTGCAGTCAGGTACAGAGTATAAGTCTCGGTCTTGCCGACCAAGAGTTTACCCGCCCAGTGAATACTGACATAGTCCCTTTCGGTTGGAGTGATTAATCCAGTAGACCAATCAAAATCGATAACCGAATCTACCTTCTCCACAATTGGAGTGCCATATCTCCATTGGTTGTTGTAGTAAGTAGCAGACAAACCTCCTCTGGTTAGCAGCGAAACCTTCGTAAGATAGTCACCAGGAATCGCAATCGAGTACTCACCGATGTAATCGGGTAGGCCTGAGACCTTTTCAGTCACGCTAAGGCGCGGTCGGAAGCCGTCAAGAGACGCGGTGTTTCCTTTCACAACTTCTGCAACAAATACTTTTGCATCGGATCCTGTGAGTTTGTCAGAAGTGACAGATAGACTCTCGACGTCCCCAGTCAACGAGCGAAAAGTGACAGTCCATGACATCTGACCATTCGATTGAACAGAGTTACTTACTTGAACGTCACCAATAGATGCCATGGATTCGAGTGCCGAAGTCATTTCCGCGACTGATGCCCGAGCAGGCACATCCACAGAGTCAGATCCTCTAGATATTGTGATGGATCCGTGGAGCGGTGTGGGAGCGCCGCCGGTGGTCCATATACGCTGCACTTCATATCTGATAGGCGATGCATCGACTAAGCGGAGATTACCAACGTTCGATGAGAAATATACTGTCCACTTGTATCCGTTTCCTGTGTTGTCTCGCTCCACTCTAACATCCCCGCCAATAGAAGATAGCTGTTCTAGTGCAGTCTTAACTTGAGTTGCGCTTGCATCGTATGAGATATCAGTTGTGTACTGGCCCTCGTAAAAGACAGTGAAAGTTCCAGAGACCGGCGATACTCCCTTAGTTTGCTCAGTGACGACAACAGGGTTATCACTAGCGTCCTTCACTATTAAATCATTCACATCACCGACTGGATCTTGGAACTTAATAGCGTACGTGTGGGTATTCGAACCGGTGTTAGTCGAACGCTTCACAGCTGTAACCAGTCTTGCGCCGTTAGTATGCACAATATTGTTAAGGGCATCTTGGACCGTTTGGTCGGTCGGAAGAGAGATGGTAGCATCTTGGCCGTTGAACGCGATCTTAATCGAAGCTGTAGACGTAGGAATCGTGAATAGCTGTACTTCAGAAACAAAATTCTTGTCGCTTGCAAGCGTGATGATCTGTATTTCAGTAACTCCCTTGATTACCTCCTCTACCGAGCAGCCAATAGTGGCGGAAAGTTCAGGAACATCTCCCATATTAGACAGAAAAGTAATCTGAAAAATCGTGTCTGAGTTCTGAGAAACTGTCTTTGAGACATCAATGGATTTGACATTCGGGAGTCCACCGCTTGTACCAGCCTGGATAGCAGATTGCACGAATTTGATGGTATCAGTACTCTTGAAAGAGAGCGACTCGAATACGGTAGAGGATAGGGGTACTAGATAGTTGGTCAGGTATACCTTGATGGAAACCGTTGCCATGGCAGCCGGAATGATGAGCTTCTGTACTTCATATACTACAGGATTGTACGACGCAACACCTTGGTCGGCGGTCCAAGATCCGTTGCTAAACAGAGTTTCTGTAAAGAAAATATCAGCGCCAGAGAAGCCTTTCGCAGTAGTAGTCTCCTGCAAAGCGCCACCAGATGCCTTCTTTGGTTCGATCACGAATTGGTTGCTGTTTCCTTTTATAAACTCCGAAACAGCAACAACACACGATGTGCTGTACGAAGAGCGGGTGACAGAGAGAGGTGGTACATCGCCTCTAGTTCTAAAGACAACACGCCAGGTATCCACAGGAGCTGAACCTTGCAGCGTTGATGACTTATCAACGAAGAGAGGCCCGAGTCCTAGTGTATTAGAAAGAACGTATTCTAGATTATCAGGGGTACCGTTGTTATTGAATGTAGCGGACATTCCGTTAGCGACAACAGAGAACACAGCATTGCTGCAGTCGGTAGCTGTAATAAGCTGCTGCTCTTCTACGTGGTAAGTAACGCCCGTGGTGAGCGATGAACCCGCTGCAGTTGTGTACTTTGCACTGGAGCCAGACTGAGTTATGACAGTAACCGAAGCACCACTTAAAATGCCCTCGCCAAGGCTATTTACGGCGGCGACCTTAAATGCATATCGAGTGTCTGGAGCGAGATTGCTGACTGTGATTGCACGCACATCTGGAGCACCAATTCCATCATATACAAGCACAGCAGGAGTGCCAGCGACTACTTCAGAGACTGCAATTTGTACATTAGAGCTCAATGGTTCGAGGCGTCCTTTCGTTGCATATAGCATTGGTAGGTTGCCAGCAGCGGACTCGAACGTGATCATCCAAGCAAATGAGTTTCGAAGATCGAGCGGGGTCCGTTCGACGGTTACTACACCGATACCTGGCAGGTCTTCTAAGGCGGCCTTGAAGGATACTTGGGTCACATCGAAAGACATGTCGACGGTCATTGATCCGTTGTACACTAGAGCAAAACTTCCACTTATCTTTTCGGTGCCCTTTCTTATCGATTTAACGACGCCGGTGTAGTTCTGTGGGTTGGTATTGATAGCTAACATCTCGACAGGGCCATCGAATCCGGTAAACTCAACGTTGTAATAACTCATTGCGTTTACCGCCGTTTTTGTTCCGACGGTAACAGTAGCAGAGGAATACAAATTTGTTTGAGCAAGAAGGGCAATCAAGTACGTTTGAATGTCGGTAGCAGAAATGGTGGGTGTCAATGTGGACAGTCCCTGTACGCCATTAATAGACAGGGAATAATCCGTGGTGCTAATCGGAACCCATACTTGTTGAATCTCGGAAGATTGAGGAGCGACCGAGGTTGAAACTCTCTGTACTTCCTGGAAAATAGTCAGGGGGTTGGCTATGGTGTTCATACCAGCATTAGGATACGCATACACCTTGTAGCCGGTGGCGGGCATGGATCCCGTAGCGTTAGAAGGCGTCATGGGCCAGGATACTCCGATCGAGGACTCATCGACAGAGGTTAATCGTGGAAAGCTGTACTGGTACACGTAGCGATTCAAGGAGTCAACACCTGGCTTCTTACCAACCACCAAAGATAGGACAGGACTGGCGGGGGATCTGCCAACAGAGTTAATCGCGATGACATAGAACCTGTACACGTTGCCCTCTCGAAGAGAAGAAAACGAATATTCGAGCACCTGGTTGCTGGTGACGGTATTGATAATAGGTAAACCATTGGTGATCGTCTCCGTATAGGGCCCAGCTGGAGGCGCTACAGCAATAGCGTACTTGATAATAGGCGATCCCCCGTTATCGACAGGAGCATTCCAGCGAATATATACGGTAGCATCGTTGGAAGACACTTGCGACCCGAGGTTTGAGTAGGAATGAAGATAAGGGGCGGTAGGAGCTAGCGGCGAGCGAATCGATCTAGCAGCGAACGTAGACGGCGTGCTAAATTCTGAATAACAAGCCTTGTTAGACTCGGTGGATATGCAATAGTTGATGGCCTTTACCATGAACTTGTATTGTTTCCCAGACTCGACGCCTAGTGAAGTACCAGTAGTAACAGTAAACTGACGAGTTTGGGGCTCATCTGTGCCGTCAAACACCAGCTTCGGCTTGCCACCAGTCCAACCATCCATCCATAACTCGAATCCCATGACTACTGCACCGCCATTCTCTCGCGGAAAGTCCCATTCAACCGTAATAGACGTCGAGGTACTCGAAACGAGGCGCACTGGAGGTGGAGCATTTGGGGCATTGAACGAAGGGATCTGTGCGAGAGGACTAGTCAAAACAGAGTAACCATATCCGATACGATTATGAGCTGCAACTCGAACATAGTAGGGCGAACCGGCAGTTAAGCCTCTCAACTCATAAGAGAACGAGCCAGATGCAAGGGCAGTGGCAGGTACGATCTCGGTTGCAACTGGTCCTCTGCCAATAACCGTTTGGTTTACCGCTATGGGACAATTCAAGTTCGTGTGATCAACAACCATGGGGGGCATATCGCCTTCATTGCATACATCATTGCCATTTTTTATCGAGCAGCCGTTGAAAGTGACGTACCATCTGTAGCCCATTCGTGAGCCTGCTCTGGAAACACTAACGGAGCCAACGTTGTCTAAAGCATTGATCGCAGCAGCGACTTCAGACGCTCTCGCATTGCCTGGAATCGCAGCAGTCGATCGACTTATCGGAGCGCCGTTTATAGTGTTGGTCACAGTCAAAGTGAAAGTGCCCATTAGAGCATCAGATCCCTGCGTGGGGTTGCTAAAAGTGACCCCAGAACTGCTACCCGTCAATCCTATAGCGGGCGTAACGGATCGATCTAGGACAAAGTTTCGCTTCAAATCCAACACGTTTTCCGCTCCCTCTGGATAAGAACCAGGCATGTTAAGAAAGGTTATCGACCAGGTATACTCTTTCCATACGGACGGGCCGGTACGACTTACAGATACAGTTCCAATATTGATCAAGGATTCAAGCTTAGCCTTCACAACAGCTTCAGCTGCATTGAACGCGATAGGATCCGTCGTGTGGCCTCGATAGGTTAACGTGAAATTGCCACCGACCTGATTGCCTCTGACCGAGTAAGGAATTGAAGCAACTGCATGGCCATTGGGAGTGCCAGGGAGATAAGTACGCTCCTCTCCATCATAAAATAGCTTGACAACAGGAAAAGAACCTTGTAACTTGTTGAAGTATTCGACAAATTCAATGTCCTCAACATCCCCGCCTAGATCCGTGTGGGAGAAAGTGATGCGAAAAACGAAGACTCGGTCTGGCACGATTTGGCTGCCAGTTACCGTTACTCCAGACAATGGAATAGTATCCAATGCAATGAGAGCGGTTTGGATGTTTGTGGCGGTAGTAACTGGTAACGTTGAGTCGAACGAGATATCGGTAGTCATGGCTCCTCGGAACTTTAATCTAAAGCTTCCACGAGAGTGTGCATTACCTGCAGTTTTCTCTATGATACTAATGTACCGAGAACCTAGCAAGTTGTTAGTTTTAGCAGTCATAGTCGGAAGATTTCCCATCATGCCAGCAACCGCTGAGAAGGTGACTTCAAATCCACCCAAGGGAAACCCTGCTCTCATATTACACGCCCGAGATACACCTCCAGTGAATACAACGGAGACAGTATCAATAATATCGATTGTTTGTAAAGCATTAATGATCATTTGGGCGTCAGCATCGTAAGCGATCGCAGGGGTTGAAAAGCCAGCGAAAGTGAGCTGGAAAGAGCCCCCCGTTGCATCGCAATGTACGGTTTGTACTTCGACCGCATCAGCACCGGATAGAAACTGATCAGTTATCTGCAAGAGCTGTACCTCAGCGACTGTATGGTCCGTCACAGTAGATATGACTTGCACTTCATTGGTGATGGTGCAAGATTCTGCCAACTGTTGAACTTCATCTACGTACCAGCTATTGGCATATTGCACGCGATAAAATGTGACCTTATCGCCGCCGTCCAATTGAGGCGGGGCAAATGCCACACCGAGTGTGCGGCCATCAATCACGGTCAACGTCGCATTGGTTGGCGCATCCGGGTGGGCAGTAAACGGTTTCACGAAGGCAACTCGGGGATATCCAAAGGCTCCTTCACCGATTGCGTTGATGGCGGATACTCGCACGTAGTACGGAATCGCAGGGTCGAGGCCGTTTAAAATTTTGAATGATGAGAGTTGTTCTGTTAAATCGGTGATAATCACAGATCCAAGCGGAAGACTATTAGCTTTATCCAGCGAATTGAACGGGGGCATTGCCCCAGGCACTTGTTTCGCTACGACGCCGGTCACGGCAGTACCGGTCATGTCCAAATTATCGAACTCGATCAACGCAAGGTTACCCATTTCAGTCATGAAAGTAACCGACCAGGTGTAACCGTTGTTCTCGTCCGCCGGAGAGCGAGACACTTCAACATCTCCGATCGTATCGAGAGACTCCAATAGCAGCTCGATGGTGCGTGCATCAGAGTCGAATGGCGTGTACATAGACCTAGCTCCGCGGAAAGACAGGGCGAAATCTCCCCCGATAGGTGAGCTAGTTCCAGCGTTAATTTTAGTCACTTCTACTTTGGCATTTCCGTGGATTGATGTGGTAGCAGCGGAATTAGAACCACCAACTCCATCAAATAGTTGCACAGTAAGTAGATCCAAGTTGCCAGCGTTCGTGTCAAATACGACATCCCAAGAGCACTCGTTTGTCGGTGACTGAGCTAAGTTTCGAGGAGTAACTGTAACCTTACCTATGACATCCAAGAGTTCAAGCGAAGCTTTGATGGCATCATTTGTACCTTCTAGGACGGTCACAATTTGGATAGTGTCGTCACTAGCGGTAGAGACGGCATCGTATGCACCAGTAGTAGCCTTGACATAGTTATTCGCCTGAACTTTGAGTGGTTGGATGTCGCCAATGGAGCTAGTGAATGTTACATGCCATTTGCAGGTACGAGAGGTAAGCGACATGAGAGTGCCGTCCACAGTAACGACATCAAACACCGCGAGCTTCTGAAGCTCATCGGCAATAATAGCAGACGCTCCTGCACAAGTCATGTCACCGTCGTTAGGCTTCGCGTCGATCCAGCCCGTTTCTTCGCTGCCATACTTCAACTTGAATCTGAGGTATGAGTCAATCTGAGCATCGCCTCCGGAGTTGGTAGTAGAGTCTACAGTGGACGTCGTAATGGACTGGATTTCGCTTCTCGACGAGTCGCATGTCGATTCGTCAGGCCGTAAAGGGATCAACTCAGTCTGCCGGCCTCTGAACCCCAGCTTCATCCCATACGCTCGTCCAATCGTACCAGAATTGGCTGTAACAGCGATCAGCTGCGTTTCCTTAACGGTGCCTTTCTTCACCTTCTTTACTACAGCACTAACGGTGTTTCCAGCGGTATTAGGTCCGATATTAGCAGAATTAACAACGAGGAGGCTCAAATCTCCGGTCAATGTAGCGGTCGGGTGACTCAGAAAGGTGACCGACCACGAGTACCCCAATTCGCCATCAGGGCCAGTTCTAGATACTGCAATAGATCCTGGAGGCAGCACGAGGGTGGTCGGAGTTGTAGTGTCTGTAATGCTCTCCAAGGCTCGCTTGAAGTCAGACGCAGTGATATCGAACGCCAAAGCAGTCGACGTTCCTGTAATCGTGGCTCCAGGAGCCACACGGCTGAACGTAACAGTGAATGTACCCGAAATCTGATTCCCGTCTACACCACCGTATTGATTATTATACATCTGTTGAATGACATTAGCTTGAGGATTACTAGTCTTTAGTCCAGCAAAGTTTGGCACCAACATTTCAACATCGCCATCATTCATCGGCGCGTTGAATTGGATTGTATAGCGATATCCAATCTGATAGGTGGGCAACGATCGGGTGACTATAACAGAGCCGATAGTGCTGAGGCCTTCGAGCGCTGCTCGGACTTCATCGGCAGTGGCGTCGTAGGCCAGATCGCCGGTGACCTTTCCCTCGAAAGATAGCGTAAATGTCCCGCTAATAACGTTTCCGATAACATCTGTCTGAGTCATAACTGTAGCAACGCCATCAGGTTTGAGATGCAGGCCGTGGGCTTTCAATAATGGCACATCACCCATAGATTCAGGGAAGGTGATAAGGTAATAGTACTCATCAGGCGTGTTGGTTGATGGGGCTGATACTGAGACAACACCAAATGCATTGATGTTGCTCATTGCATTCAAGATTTCCTCAACACTCGAACCAACAGCAGCCCCTCCTCCTGCGCTACCCTGGGCCCCGACTGCAATGTAACCCGAGTACTGCAGCGACCCGCCGGCGAAGGCGCTGGTGTCCAACTCGAGGAAGAAAAATCCGCTCGATGCATCAGAAACCGTAATTCTCTGCACTTCATGAAAGGGCGTAGAGGAGGTTATCAAAACCTGTATCTCATCGTAGCTCGGCGCCGAGAAAGTTATCGATTGTACCTCGTTCGGCCCTGTGTAGACTCTAGTCGAGATAGTCTGCACCTCACGAGTGCCAGGATCGTCGTCCCATTCTACTTTATAGCTATGAATAGCAGAGCCTCCATCATCCAAGGGCGCGGTTATATTGACCGCAATGACATCGGACCCCAGAGAATACAAATCCACTGCAGCAGGTGCCGAAGGTAAGCGGAGTGCCTCCACTGCCGCCGCCGCCGCCGCTGATGATGATGACGTCGCGCTTGCATTAACAGCGAAAACCGCACCATAAAGTACCAACAAACATATGAGCAAGGATTGGTAGATAGTCTCTGTAGCCATTTATTATGGGGACAGTTTGCGGCCTTTAAATGTGCACTGTTTTTTTTTAAAATGAAGTTTTGAAAATAATAAAAGACAGATATGATTATAATATATAAATAAATAATATGGCAAGCAAATGCAATAAAGTATATCCTATCTATAGAAACTGAAAAGTTCTATTATGATAAAGCCTTAATAGTCAATCTTTTAGATGGGCGAGCAGCAAATGACGAGAAGCAAAATGAAATGCTAAGCAGGCAACTATGGTGCTCTCTTTCAAAAAGAAAGATGTTTATGGCTATTATCTAAACTCTTGAATTTGTTCGAGTTTCAGCAATAATTTAGAATAGAGATATATATAAA
>Ga0256309_1000010_pt1 | contig 26310 bp, 26 predicted proteins | sample ColtaT_FD_183678 | JGI IMG/M metagenome (GOLD analysis project Ga0256309, IMG submission 183678) | Metatranscriptome of freshwater microbial communities from Columbia River, Oregon, United States - Colum_Colum_RepA_8d (Metagenome... | ecosystem: Environmental > Aquatic > Freshwater > River...
CCGGCCAGATCACCTGGAGTGAAGTGGACAACCGCTCCTTCCTGCGCCTGGCGCATGGCACCTTACTGGGCTTGATGCACCGGCGAGATGGCAAAGCCGCCATGGCGCTGGCCCAGCAGATGCTGGCCTGGTGTCCCATGGACAACATCGGCGTGCGGTTTTTGTTGGGGGATATTGCCCTGATCCAGGGCGACCACCACGCCGCCCTGCAGGAGTACCTGAAAGGCGCGCCCAATTCACCGGCGCACTGGTATCAAGCGGCGCTGATTGCGTTTCGGGAGGGGGACTATGTGGCGGCATGCACCTACCTGCGACGGGGCATTGTCGCCAACCCCTACATGGCGGAGGGGCTGACCGGGCGCACGGTGCTGACGGAGCACCTGTACTGGCACGCCAGCAATGTCCACGGCCCGGAATGGCGATCGACTACCTGGAATCTGCGGCCTGCGACTGGACGGCAGAGGAAATCGACTTTGTGGATTGGGTGTTCAACGCCGCGCCCGTGCTTAAGGAGCGGGCCGCATGGATGGCGCTGAACGAGGGCCTGAGCTACGCATGGGACCCGGAACTACGCGCCTCGTATGCGCAAAAGTCGATGGTGTTCATCGACCGCATCACCGACACCCTGTCCAAGAAGATGGTACGCAAGGTCAAGAACCGGTGGGATGATGAGATCTGGCCGTGGGATCGGGAAGGTTTCCAGCACCCGCAGTCTCAGGCCCAGTGAACTTGCCTGCCAGTGCAGTCAGCCCCTGCAAATAGCTTTGAGCCATCGCCGAGCCTTCCTCCGGTGCCCACGACGCCAGATCCTTCGGCTGATTCGGATCAAATGGACCGGCCTTCACCTCGAGCAGCACACAGCCAGGCTCAAGTGCGACCACGGTATGCCAAGTGCTGGATGCCACCTCGGCGCCAGCAGCCAAGTCACTTCCATGTTTCTCGGAACCAAAGCGCAAAATACCCGCAACAGAACCTTGGTCGTCAAACGTTATCAAGGCCATTGATCCACGTATCGCTATCAGCAATTCTTCCCTTGGCTCAGAAGCATGCCGATGAGGGCGGATATAGCTGCCAGGCTCAATGGCGTTGAACAGACGCTGGCAGGCGTCCTGGTAACTTTGGTGGATGTTCCGGTGTTGGCGAAGACGCGGGCTGTTCTTTGCTTGCCCAGTGAGATCGTTGAGGTATCGAGCGTCAAAGGCTTTCATGATTTGTTCAGCGCATCAAGCCATGAGAGCAGAGACGATCTGGCGAACCGTTCTATCCACGGCAAACTCTCGCTCAAAGAGGCTGCGGCAACGGTTTTTCAAATCGTCAGCCTGTGAGTCAATTTGGGTCAACAGCTTGTCGGTTAACTGCAGCAGTTCACCCGCTTGGTTACTCTCGCACACTTGGCCCACTTGCTCGTCCCGAATCATCTGGGCCAGATCGTTGCCAGCATTCACATTGGCCAACACAGGCAACCCACTCTGCATGTAGGTCAGGAACTTACCGGGAATATTGTGCGACTTGTGCCTTGGATCCAACGCCACGATGCCCGCGCTGCACTGCGAATAGAGGTCTGGGATTTCATCCGGATGGATTTCGGCATAGAACAGGACGTTGTCCAGTTTCCGGTCTTCGGCCGAAGCCCTTAGCCGAGATGCATCACTGCCACGCCCCACAAACAAGAAGCCGACATCCGTTCGGTGGTGCAATTTTTCGGCTAGGTCGAGCAGGATGTCCATGCCCTGAGCAACACCCATGTTGCCTGCGTAGACGAATACCTTGCGGCCAGCTAATTGGGTTTCGCTAACCCGAATCGGGCAGCGAGCCTGCGCCGGCTTGTCCAGCCAGTTCTGCAGCACCTCCAGCTTACGCCCCGGTTGTTGTCGCCATCGGTCAAAGTACGCGCGATTACCTGGCGTTTGCACCCCAATCACATCGGCTACTGAATACTGGTACCGGGCTACGGCGTCAAAAAATCGATACGGCAGACCTCGCCCCATCAGACCCATGTCAACCGCCCATTCAGGGAAGATGTCTCGAATGATCAGGTAGCCTTTGCAGCCACTACTCTTTTTCAGGGCACTAGCCAGGGGGCCATAAAAAATCGATGGCGCATACCAAACCACACCGTCCCACTGTTCACTGGCCAATGGGCTTTTACGGAATTGCCGCAACATGGCAAACGGCATCGCGAACTCACCGAGGGTCCGGCGAACGTAGCCAATATCTTTGGTGCGAGGAGCCTTTAAGCGCAGCACCTGAACGCCGTCAACATCCTCCAGTGACCAAGCTGCCACCTGGTCTGGCGACGGTAGGAGCACCGTCAGTGCATGCCCTTGGCGTGCAAACTCGCGGGACAAATCCCGCAGCTGGACCGCGCCAGAAGTGCGAAGTGGCGGGAAAGTGTCCGCAATCAGCGCAATTCGCATCCGTCCGCGCTCAGTACTTCTTCCAAACCACGCGGTTCACGTAGTCGGTGTAGCTGTGAATGATGCGCACCACCTTTTCGCTCACGTTGGGCATCCCGTAGTCGTCAACCAAACGCAAGAGGCGATCATCACCTCTGGGTTGAACATCCAGGATGGCCAGTGCTTGCCGAACACGATCGACCTCCAAACCAACCATCATCACTGAAGCCTCTTCTACACCCTCCGGACGCTCGTGGGCTTCACGCAGGTTGAGTGCAGGAAAGTTCAGGATAGAAGATTCTTCGGTAATGGTCCCACTGTCAGATAGAACTGCCTTGGCGTTCATTTGCAGGTTCACATAATCGTGGAAACCCAATGGCTTCAGCAGTTGAACCTTGGGGTGAAAGGATGCGTTTTCCTTTTCAATGCGTTTGCGTGTACGTGGATGGGTTGAAACCACAACGGGAATGTCATGGTCTTCGGCGACGGCGTTAAGCACCTGGATAAGCTTAGCGAAGTTCTTCTCGCTTTCAATGTTCTCCTCTCGGTGGGCGCTGACTACAAAGTACTCAGACACATTTAAACCTAGTCGTGTAAAGGCATCTGAGGCCTTGATTTGGGGCATATAGTGATGCAACACCTCAAACATTGGGCTGCCAGTTTTGATTACCTGATCAGGTGGAAGTCCCTCACGAAGCAAGTAGTCACGGGCGATGGAGCTGTAAGTCAGGTTGATGTCTGCGGTATGGTCCACGATCCGCCGATTGATTTCCTCAGGCACCCGCAGATCAAAGCTTCGGTTACCAGCTTCCATGTGGAACACCGGCACCTTCCGCCGCTTTGCCGGGATAGCAGCCAAACTGCTGTTGGTGTCGCCTAAGATTAAGACCGCCTCAGGCGCTTCCACTGCCAAAACCCTATCAACAGTAGAAATTACGTTGCCAATGGTCTGCGCGGCGCTACTGCTCCCGTCCGCCGAATTGAGAAAGTGATCAGGCTTTCGCATGCCCAAGTCATCAAAGAAAACCTGGTTAAGTTCGTAGTCGAAATTCTGGCCCGTGTGAACCAGCACATGGTCACAGTGGCGGTCAAGCTTATCAACGACACGAGAAAGCCGAATAATCTCAGGCCGTGTCCCCACAATGGTCATGACTTTCATTTTCTTAATCATCTCAGGTGCTTTAACTTAGTGCGCTAACAAGTACTCTTCATGCATGTCATTGATCAGCTCGGGCCAAGGCTTCGGCTTAAAGCCTGTGGCTGTTCGGAACCGATCCGAATTGAGTGACCTGTCGATCACCAACTTATCATCCGGGGTAATTTTGATCGCTTTACCATATTTAGCAGCAACAAGATTCAACAAGTCGAACTTATTGATCGGATCAACAGACAGATGGAACAAACCACTGAGCTTAGGGTTCGAAATCACGTACTCCTTAACCACACGCACAACCTCAATCGTTGGCAAGCCAGAGAAAACCGACTTGGTAAACCCCTTCACCTCACCGGATTGGCTCAAAAACCAGTCAACTAAGCTCTTTGACCGATTCAGCTCATGTCCAATTATTGAAGTGCGGAGTGTGACACTATTTTCATAAGCGACCTCACCCAGAAATTTTGTCCGACCGTACAAATCGTAGGCATCAGGGAAGTCTTCTTCCCTGTAGGGCCCTTGCTTACCCGAAAAAACACAGTCCGTGCTGAAATGCACAAGTCTGGCACCCGTGGCATCACAGTACTTGGCGAGACGATGGGGCAAGGTGGAGTTGATCGCAAGGCTCTCAAGATGATCATTCGCGCTTGGTAACTGCTTAATAATACCAATGCAATTAATCACAACATCTGGCTTGGCAGCAGCAAAAGCCGAGAGCAGCCCGGCCTCACCTTCAAGGTAAATATTTGGAATGAGTGCCTCGTGCAATTCAGGCGCGAAATGTCGTTTAGCGTTAGACTCACGTAGCGACCCGAAAGTATCGAAATGAGGTTCCCTACTGAAAGCTCGAAAGAAAGTCGAGCCCAGCATACCTGAGGCGCCAAGCACAAGAACACGTGTTTTACAACTGTCCATACGATTGAACTCCCTGAATCAATGTGCAGCTGTCCGCATGACATCACTCTTCCGGCTCAACATGTTCTCCTCGGACGGTGGCCTGCATGAAGCGAAGCTTCATCAACAAGGCCTGCATGCCATCTAGATCCAGGCGTGATGTATTGTGCGATGTGTATTCAATCGCTTCTGAAATCTTCGTTTCACCTTGCTCAAAATATTTACCGTAGTTGAGGTCACGCATATCGGGCGGTACGCGGTAATAGTTGCCTAAGTCCTCAGCCGCCACAACTTCTTCACGGCTTAGTAGTGCCTCAAACAATTTTTCGCCATGCCGAGTACCAATAACATCAATCTGATGGTCGGGTGCGCATAGAAGGCCGGCAAGGGCTTTTGCGAGCGTTTCGATGGTCGCCGCAGGTGCCTTCTGCACAAAAATTTCACCCGGACGACCATGTTCAAAGGCAAACAGCACCAAGTCCACTGCATCGTCTAGCGTCATCATGAAACGGGTCATTGACGGATCGGTGATTGTGATTGGATGTCCTGCCCGAATTTGATTCACAAACAGCGGGATAACGGACCCGCGCGAAGCCATGACGTTGCCGTATCGGGTTGCGCAGATAACCGTGCTGTTGCTCAACCGTGACTTGGCAACGATGACCTTCTCCATCATGGCCTTGCTAATACCCATAGCATTAATTGGATAGACCGCCTTGTCCGTGCTCAAACAGACGACGCGTTTCACATCAGCTTGAATTGCCGCCTCCAAAACATTTTCTGTGCCTAAAACGTTGGTCTTGACTGCTTCCAGGGGGTAAAACTCACAGGATGGCACTTGCTTAAGTGCTGCGGCGTGGTAAATGAAATCTACGCCCCGCACAGCATTCATAACCGATTGAAAATCTCGTACATCACCAATATAGAACTTGAGCTTATCACTCTTATACTTCTTACGCATGTCATCCTGCTTCTTCTCGTCGCGACTAAGGATCCGAATTTCCCCAATGTCCGACTGGAGGAAGCGGCGAAGAACAGCGTTCCCAAAGGAGCCAGTACCTCCGGTTATTAGCAATACTTTATTGGAAAACATACTCTGTGACCCTTTGAATTTTAGATAAACTAGAGAATGAAGATCAAAGCCTCGGCCTTCAGATCATATCTCGCAAGACTTCGCTTAGGAACGACTCAGCTCCAACCGGGTCGACTGGCAATTCAGCTTGACCGAGAAACCGCCGTACCGCACGAGCAATAGATAACGGTGAATTGGGGTCAAAGCTTTGCACCGGTTCACATACATCACGTACAAAATCCAGTTCGCTAGCCAAGATCGGTAATCCCGCATTGCGCGCTTCAATTAATGGGAGTCCAAAAGACTCGGTTTTTGAGGGAAAAACCAGCGCGCGTGACTGTCGGTAAAGTTTAAGAGCTCTTGAATGATGTAAATGCCCGAGATCGGTGACTTGTAAGTCGTAGGTGCGTACCTGCTCCTCAACCCATTTTTTTAAGCCATAGTCGCGTGCAGATAGAGTTAGGGCCAGAGTCGGTTTCAGTCCTTGTCTAGCAAGAAGCACCCAAGCATCGATAAGGTTCCGGTGATTTTTGTGGGCTTCGCCGTCCGCCACATAGACGAAGTCCCAGCACGCTGGTTCGATACCCGTCACCGGCTCCGCTGGTGCTGCAAAGGGCAGCACATGAATATCAGCAGCCTCAGTGCCATACCAGGACTGTAGCGCACGAGCCATCGATGGTGTTTGTACCCAAAAACTGGCTACACGATGACGAAGGAGACGACTGATACCCTGTTCGAAACGCAGCCGCAGCCGAGTGCGCCGCGCGTAGTCGGAAAGCGAAACTTGGCCTAGGTAGATTCGATTCTGCTGGAACACTAAAATCGGTGCTTTGCTGCGTAGCAAGGGCGGAAGTCCATGAAAGCACAACACACGGTCCTGCGCTAGCCCAGTTTTTGCCAACGAAAACTCTGCTGCAAACCGAGATATTACTGATGCCTTGACCCACTCGACGCGGCTACCAAGCGGAGGCTGCAGTCTGTCACGTGCACGATCGTCTAACCAAGCCACCAACGGCTGCTCTTTAGGCCAGGAACTTAAAATCGCCTGCAGGAGCACAAAACCGCCGCCCGTGTGTACATTTGGCGCATAAAGCAACAACTGCCCGGCCTGCGCACTCATAGTTTAGTTCCTTCGAAAACGTCATTCTCACTCAAGCCCCTAGTTAAAATTATTAAGCACGATTCTTGCCGTAGTTTTTTATCCGCGCACGCCAGCGAGCTGCGCTCGGGATGAGCTGAACAAACGCTGAAACATGTAACGCAAAAATAATCAATCACTATTGTGGAGCGAGGAAAGAAGTAAATTCTGGAGATGCAAGAGCGTGAGCCGCAACTATTGAACGACGCCTTATAAAAGATTATTAAGCCTTCTAGAGAAGCGGAACTGAAGGAAACCCTTAATGACGCTCGTGAAAACGGAGCTCCCAAACTCGGCGTGCCGCCTATTAAATACATTGTGTATATTAAAGACAGGAAGGCGATTATCTGAAAGATAAAGTCGAGAAAAATATTTTTTTGTTATAGTTATTTCACTATTTTGAAAAATTTGAATGCCGCCTCGAAGCCTGCCAAAAGGAAATGCAAATGAATCAGTAGAGAGCCCAAGACGGTTCCTGAGCAAATCTATCGAGCGCTCATGCTGCTCAACAATCTGAGAATCAGACATAACACTAAAATCCGAATGATCATACCCATGTAAACCGATTAAGTGCCCTTTTTCTACTAATGATCCAATCTCATCCCAACTTAGAAGCGATGCATTTTCATCTCTTAACTGATTGCGCACGAATTGAGCCGAGCCTGATGAACAACTATCAATTAAGAATGGAGAAACGAAGAATCTGAAGGTAATTCCGAAATGGCCACGAATAACTTGGTCAATAGCAGTTAGATCTTTGTGACAATCGTCAAATGTCCACGTGAAGCGTAAAAGTGAAGTAGCGGCTCTATCCTCCTCTTCATTGCTTGCAGATTTGAAGGCGGAACCTAGTGCCTCCAATAAATCCGAAGATAAACCGTCAATCGTATGTCCGTTAAAAATCATATAAGCCCGTATGTGTCAAATTCAACAAATTCGAAAGGCGCCTCTCCAAATGAAAATCGCGGCAAATTGATTAAATTAATTCCAGAGAACTTCAGAGCCTCTTTTTTTATACTGAATGGAGCAAAGAGTGAGCCAGTTTCTGAATCCTGGGTAGCATACGTTAATAAGAAAAACCCCTCAGATCGGACAGACAGCAGACATAAGGCTCTGAACTTTCCAAATACACTAAGTTCTTGTCCTGTTCTTATCACTCCAACTTTTTGAAACCAACCCTTCTTATATGAGCAAGAGAGCATGCCATTGCCGTGTATATATTGAATTTTATCGTTCAGTTGGGCAAAACTTTTAATCTGCTCAACGCCCTTGCTTTTTGCACCGAACGAAATAAGATTGGGACTCAGAAAGGAGAGCAATCGAAGCGCTATCCTGAGTACAAAAGCAGGAATTGGAACAATATAGCGATATGTCAGCCTCGATTCGTTCCAACCGAGCACTTTATATCTTATTTTCTCGATCCTTTTGTTGGGAAGACCATACACGCAGTCATAGCCTGAATTAGCGAGCTCGTCATAAAACGCTCTCGCGATCTTCCGAATGACACCCCCACCTCTCGCCTGTGGAGAAATCAAAGTATCGATAGATTGGACGCTCTTGAGTGATGGATTAGACAACAAAGGCTGGTTGATTCCTAAATATGCACCAATAATTGACTTTGAATCAGATGCTATGCACAACTTCCCAAGCAGCCTGCCGGACTCAAAACTTTTTTGCAGTTTATTTTGGTACCAAACGGGATTTCCGTCACCATAAGTAACATAGAAATGCAATATTTCATCTATGCTCTTCTCTTTTATATCAACAATTTCGCAATTCATTTCGAGTCCTTGATTGGGTCAAAAATTTGTCGCGTACCAAGGGGTAACGAGCCGCATAAGCGATAAATAAATCTGGTAGTATCGCAAAAATAAATAGGGTCTTTAGGTTGCCGAAAATACCACCAGCCAACACAAACGGAAAGAGCGCGAGAATCGCGAGAGGAGCACGACCTATTTTGTACTTATTAACAATTACAAACAAAAAGGCAAAGCAGCCAAAAAAACCCATCAGATAAAGCAGATTGCCAACATCTCCATCAAAGAAGTAATTGTACTGGTCGGCATAACCATGACCAAAAATTAAGCTGATATAATCGTCTCGCCATAATATGTCGTTTAAATATTTAGACAACACCTCAGTTCTTAAGCTTGAACTCGGATCCGAATTGGTTAAGATGTCCTGTATTTGCAAGAAACGAAGATCAATGACGTTCGATAGGTAAATAAAGGCAGTCACGAATGTAGCCGCAACAACAAGGAAGTAGCTGCGCGAAGATTTTATATAAAAAAATAAAAAGGTGGCAATGATTAGATAGCACCCTAATGCAGATCGACTGCCAGATGCAGCAACCGAAAGCAACACACATAAATTCAAAAACTTACTAAAACCGTCGCGCCGGAAGATCAGTTCAATCACATATAATAAGATTATCACAATTGCAAAATAGTTGGGGTTTGTAAATAAACCTGAAAAACGAAGGCCAACAATAGATTCAAGCGAATAATCAACCACGTCCACTCTGTCATCTGATATAAGATTGCGAAGTGCGTCTATTTGCTCAGGCTGCAGTATTTGCAAAAACGTAAACGAGGAGAATATATAGATAACATATGAGGGAGGGAGTGAGAATCGATTTGTATAGAATGAAAATCTAAATAGGTAAAGGAGCATGCAGAGCAAATTAATACCAACAATACCATGATTTATCGAAATGACGAATGATAAAGCAATTGCGAATAAGAAAATTGCAGTAAAGGGCGATAAATCTAGGCGGATATTGGTAGTTTTTATATAATACGGCGCTAAGCACATCGCAATAAAACCAAACAACAAATTGATGTCTGAAAGAAGTACTAGATAAATTACATTTAACATGCTTACCTAATATTTATCAATTTAAGCATGTGATATCCGCCTGCGATTAACGTAGACTTCAAGTTAGATAGAAACAATCTTGAAGAGAGAAGCATTGGTATGGACGACTCGAGTTTGACACCTTGATCATTCGCCCCAGATATCAAGGGGAATGCTTCGATAGATTTGATCACAAATTTGGCAAAAACATCGTACCCGTATAGTCTCGATCGAACTATGTCATTGAACGCGTTATCTGTAATTTTCTTTATCTTTTCACTATCTTCAAGAGCATCAAAGACCTCGTCAAGGTTTGAATAGTCAGGCTTGAGAGGAATATAGTGAACCCAGGGCTTTAGTATGCCGTTGTAGTGTCCTTCAACTAATATTTGACAGGTTCTGGTCATACACGCCTCGAGGTGCCGTGGTGATAGGGCTTTTAGGTCAATCTTCGGAATGTTTGATTCAATTTCGACTAGATAATCCCTGTCGAATGCCACACCTGATGCCAGCATAGCTTTGATCTTTTCCGAGAAAGACCCGTTCCAATCGAGTATATTAGCACCGCCTTCAATTCCAATTGTCGCTCTACATTTTGTCAGATGCAGAACCCAAGAATTTCCATGTAAAAAATGCTGCTCTCCGATTTTTATATCGTGAACGTAACCTCTCTTGCTGCACTCTGAGACGAAGACATCAGCAATCTCCCGTTTTTTTAGATTAAAGCTTCCCCATTGTGGGGTACTTACTACACGATATCCTATTAAGAAAGGTCTCTGCTCAGTCGACTTTCCTCTCCTTTCTACTAATGATACTGTCTTATAATCGATATAGCCAGTTAGTACCCGATGAAATGCAACTTTCGAAAAATCTACCGTTGGATAGAGGTTCGAAAACTCTTGTTCAGGAGCAACACTAAAGACGTGTGATACATCATATTTATTGATGAAATCACACACTAAATCCATGTGCACGAATTCGTCTTGAACAGTTACGGCTTTAGATCGAGCGTTTAGCTTTATCAACCACTGAGAGTTTTCATCGACTAAAGAGGTGAATCTCTTTCTATTGAACCGCAACGAAAGCAATGACGAATGGAATATTACATAATCCCATTTGTATTGAGCGCAAATACTTAGCGCCTTAGACATGAATAGATTCACATAATATATGTCGCAATTCTCTAAGTGATCCTTGTAACAGTCCACAAGGTTTTTTTGAATATTACGCATTTTGAATGCGCTAACATACATGACAATCAAAAGCGTTGGTTTTTTTTTAGTTTTAAACACGACTTGTATTTGAAAAATATACTAAGAAATTGTGTCCAACAGAGTTAAAAATGAAAGACAACCAGCATCACGCTCTTAAGTCCCAATATATTTCCACTTAGAAGCTTGGTCATGAAACTGCTGATGCCACAACTCCATGCTCAATAGCCCCCAGGTTTTTCTCGAAAAACGTGCTTCTTGTCCAAAATTATTTAACACGGCCTTCGAATTAATATAGGGTCTGTGTTTTCCCGCCATAGTACTAATGATATCAAACACAAATTCCTTTAACTCATGATCAAACCACTCCTTAAGAGGAACAGGGAAACCCATTTTGTCCCGACGGTTGAGTATTTCGCCCGGAATCTCTGCTTCAAAAATCTGCTTAAGTAGATACTTCATGTTGCCGCCTTTGAATTTCATGTCCGCAGGAACACTAGCTGCAAACTCCACTAATGGATGATCCAAGAGCGGCACTCGACTCTCCAGTCCGTGTGCCATGCTCATACGATCTTCGACCTGTAACAGTGCGGGCAGCAAGCACTTAAAGTCGAAGTGTGTCATCTTGTCGAAATAGGCTTCCTTCTTCACATTGGATGGATTGTTAAAAATCGCGGCGAAGTCGGTAAAGACCTGCCGGCTATCCAATGCAGCCCAATCGATTTCGTCTTGCATATCAGTGGAACGATCGACTAGCCGGAAGTAACGCTCATCCATCGGCCCAAACAAGCCCTCGCTCCAGAATTGCTTCATCAAGGGTTTGTATTCGCGCAATAGACCAAGATTAGGAATTATTGACTCCAGCGTAACCACGTAGTTACCATTGCCGTAATGGCCATCAATGGCTGCCTTTATGCACTGCTCAAAATAGGCAACGACGTAACGGGCGTAGCCACCGAATATCTCATCGCCCCCCTGACCGCCCATTACCACCTTGACGTGCTGAGCAGCCAATTTTGAAACCATATATTGGGGGAAAGAGCCGGGGCCAGCTACCGGAAAGTCAAGGTGATAGATGACCTTTTCAATGTGGTTTCGAAAATCTTCTGATTTGATGTCGACGCAGTGGAGTTCGCCCCCTGCATGCCTTGCTGCTGCGTAGGCGTAGCTGCTTTCATCGTATCCGGGATAGTCAGTAAATTGTCCATGAAAGCCAAGTGGAGACGCTGATCCGTTTGAACGAGCTAACCGATAGATCAGGCTGGAATCAATACCACCTGATACATAACTGCCAACAGGGACGTCGCTGCGTCCATGCAACGCAATCGACTCCTCCAGCAATTCACGCAGCCGATTATGAAAATAGCGAGGGCTGTGATCGTAGTCGATTTCATAGCTCACATCCCAATAGCGCCACACCTTGAGACGTCCGTTCTCCACAGCCAACGCATGACCGGGAAGCAACTGGAGGATGCCATCAAATAGTGTCTTTTCGCCAATGGCGTATTGAAAGGTAAGGTATTCGGCAAATGCGGCATCGTTTGTTCTGATGCTAGGCAGAAACGGCAGCAACGCCTTTGCCTCGGAAGCGAAATAGAGAACACCATTGACGACCGCGTAATAAAACGGTTTGATGCCAAAACGGTCACGTGCGCAAAACAACCGCTTGCGCTTTTCATCCCAAAGGGCGAAGGCGAACATGCCTCGCAGATGCTCAAGACAGTAATCTCCATATCGTTCGTAAGCTGCCAAGATGCATTCGGTGTCGGAATGGGTGTGGAAATCCCAATGCGGCTTGAGTGAATCCCGCAATTCCGGGTAGTTGTAGATTTCGCCGTTGTAGGTGAGGAGCGCGCCATTAGCGCCATGCATGGGCTGCGCGGCAGACTCTGTCAAATCGATAATCGCAAGACGACGATGCACCAATCCAACCTGCCCATTATCGCTCTGCCATTGCCCCATCCCGTCAGGCCCTCGATGGGCGATCAGGCCCGACATCGTGGCAAGACCCTTGGCGAGGTTAGTAACTCTGCCACCATTTATTGAAACTTGACCAGCAATTCCGCACATAATTACAATTTGAGATGTTTAAAATAAGGCAAAGACACTGCCTCAGAATGCTTTAACAGTTGGATAGTTATAAAAATCAGAAAAATCGCCCCCGAACAAGAAAAGACAAAACTATCCAATAGCGACTCAAAGTAAAAATTCAAATAAACAAAAGCAACTATGAAGAAAATTAATAAAAAGATAGATAATCGGCGCCATTCATAATCAATTTGGATATAGATTTCACGGCGATAAAAATTCCAAGCATAGGTAAAGCATGCGACTAATAAATGACCAAAAGCAACGCTGAATCCAGCGCCAAGAACTCCAAAATATTTAACCAAATAGTATGTAATTGGCAAAGAAAAAATAACAGCACCACCTTGGATCAAGCTTTGTGCGCCAATTTCGTTTCTGTAATACATTCCTGGAAGAAACAAGGAGTACATTCCCATAAAATAATTCGCGCTTGCAACCAAACCAATTACGCTAGAGGCCTGGAGAAAATTATCACTTGCCAATACCATTACTAATGGCCTAGAGAAAATAAAGAAGAAAAGAGTTAATAAGCCAACTCCAAATGTGTAGTATGTAAATATACGACCAAATATCTGCCTAGCCTCAGACTGCCTCATCTGGTAAGTCATAAAAAAAGGATACCACGCAGACGCAATACCACTTGTGACGATGCTGATCGCCATGCCCAAGTTAAAGCCAATCGAGTAAATTCCTACCGCATCCAGTCCAGCCTGTTGCTCAAGAATATATTTATTACCATGCATCAGAATGAATAGAAATGCAAAGCCAGGAATCAAAAGGGATCCCTGCCGCAGCAATTCCTTGCCTATATTTAAACTAATACTAGGCTTTGTTGCTTTGATGCCAATAAGGAAAAATGTGATAAGTGTTACGGCATTACCTGCGAGTTGGCCGACCACCATCCCTTTTACACCCCACCCAAGAAATACAACAGTGAATATGCATACCAAAATAGCACACAGAGTTGATGCTAAGGTTGCTGCAACATAAATTGTGGCTTGTCTTTCAAACTGCACTCGTTGGATAAATGAAGTAGCAACGATCGTCATTGCACAACCAGTCAACGACAGACAAACCAAAACCGAATAATCAGAAGGCAAGCGCACCAGTTCGCCAACCGTTACTGGAAAAAACCATGCTATAGTCAACAAAACGACTGAGCTTAGGATGTTGATTGCAAATGCTGTCCAGACAGCTTTGGATTTATTTTTCAGACAATCGCCTTCAAAATAGCTGGGTCCCATTGCCGCTGATAATCCAAGGCTAAAAACAGGCTGTGCCACCATAGTTAATAATGCCAGCATGGTGATCACACCATACTCTTCTGGCGTCAAATAGGCAGTAAAGAGCGGCAGCGTTATCAATCCAGTAAATCTGGTTATTACTGAACCCACTCCGTAGATTATCGAATCTTTGCCTAGGCTTAGAATATGCTGCTTCATGTGAGAGGCGATAGAGTAAGCCGGACTATTTGAAAACCGCATTTCATTGCCCGCATGCGCACGGGCGTAAATGTCGACTCTAACTGGACGGTGTTTATTGACATTGCCCAGATACCGGATCGATGGCATAGTTCTTTGCCAATTGTTTTTTGTGCATCGATCGCCACTCAATCAAACGCTTTAAACCCTCTCGAAGTTCAATTGTTGCATTAAAACCAATATCAGCACTCGCTTTCTTGGGGCAACCTACACGGTTACGAACCAAAGAAAGTTGACTACGGGGAGCGTAGTTAATTAATTTATCGCACCCCGTGATTTCAATGAGAAGCTCTGCCAGTTCTTTCAGCGAGGTACGCTTTCCTGTACCAATGTTGTAATAGGTATCGGTGGTTTCGGCTTTCATGGCACAAACATTGGCTCTGCCGCAGTCATCCACCGCAACAAAGTCAAAGGCTTCCGAACCATTGCCCATGATGGTTGGACTCTCTCCGTTGTCAATCGCATCTAGCATTTTCATCATGACGGCGATATAAGCACCTTGATAGTCCTGTCGAGGGCCGTATACATTCATGTAACGCAAGCCTACATAATTAAGTCCATAGCGATGATGAAAGGCGCGCAACATGGCTTCGCTGGCAATCTTCGCGGCGCCGTAAAAATTCTTGTTCTTGAATGGGTGATCTTCGTCCATCGGTTCACGTACCGCATCGCCATAGACTGATGCTGATGATGAGTAGACAAGGCGCTCTACGCCATTAGCAACGCAGGCTTCCATGACGTTAAAAGTACCGCGTACATTTACATCAAAAGCGCTGCGTGGGTAATCATGACATTGCAACAGCCAGAGCGCAGCAAGATGGAAGACGCCATCGGCACCTTTTAGCGCTGATTGCAAAATGTCCGTCTGCATAATATCACCACCGACATCGTGAATTTTGAGGCGTGAGTCTTTAAGCGCTTGCCTTAAGTTTTCTCGAGTTCCTCGAGAAAAATTATCGTAGACAACAACCTCTTTTACATCCTCTTTGAGTAAAGCATCAACAGTATGAGATCCAATCAAGCCAGCGCCACCGACAACAACAAGCTTTTTTCCATGAATATCCATAAATCACATTCAGCTTAGAGAATTGGATTTCAACTGGCTAATCAACTTGTCGTGCTTTGCTATGTTTATCCGGATGAGGTCGCAATTCTCCTTAGTCCACTCTACTGTGCGACGAACACCCTCGCGAATATCGACTTGCGCTGCAAAGCCCAGTTCTCTAGCCGCCTTTTCAGTTGAGGCAAAACGTTTTCCCGAACGATCCCAATCCCGCGCTGGCTTCAGATCCAGTGGCGTCCTGTTGCCGGTATATTCGTTGATGATTTTGGCCAGTTCCAGAATGCTTGTCTCTTTCCCCGTAGCGAGGTTATAAACGCCGCCCGCTTCACCCTTCAGAGCGCAAGCCATCAGACCGCGCGCCATATCCTCGACAAAGATGAAGTCACGGCTCGTGTTGCCGCCATTGTCTAGAGGCAACGCCTCCCCATTTAGCGATCGCCAAATGAATGTCGGCGTGACATTACGCCAGACGGTATGTACCGTACCACGCCATTGACCAGCACCGAGAATTTCGCGCGGGCCATAGACGTTGGAGAAGCGAGCCTTGACGAACGGCAACTGGTAACGCTGATAATAGTAGTTGCCGTACAACTCACCAATAATCTTGGAAATGGAGTACGGGCTGTCATGGTAGAGGGTTACTGGTTGGTCTTCGGTGGTTGCTGTAGGTTCATCGTAGGTCTTTTCCGCTACAGCGCATGCCGCTGCTGCATAAACAACTTTCTTGAGGCCCTTGATATCCTTTAGACGGTCGAAAAGTTTCAGAGATGTGTAAGTGTTGTTATCGTGGTCAGCGAACGGTTGGGCAATAGATGATTGATTGCCGTGGAAGCAGGCTAAATGAAATGCGTAGTCGAGATCATCCGGAAGCGTCGCGAGAATGCGGTCGTCGATGATCGAACCAAAAACGAAGCGAACACGCTTATCTGCCGGGATGTTGGCCACATCAGAAGAGATCAGGTTGTCTACTACGATAACTTCACGTGGATTTTGCTCAAGGATTTGGTGAATAAGGTTGCTTCCGACAAAACCTGCCCCACCTACAACCAGAACGCGAGTATCGGAAAATTCAAAAGCTTTCATATATTATTTACTCGAATTATTTAGTTGTGGGCGCCTTGAGATGGGAAAAAACATCGGTGATGCCGTACTGGTCATACCACTGCAATTGACGGTGAATCGTTTCGGAAAAGCCAACTTTTGCGGCCCAACCGAATCCGTGCTGCGTTGCCGAGGCATCCAAAGAAACCACTGGTACATCATCTACTGCCGGTGGGGCGATGGGTACCTCAATCTTGCCGAGCCCCAAATAAGCTGCCACGATATCGAATATCTCCTTGATCGAATGTGCTTCACCACTAGCAATGTTGAATACGCCAGTCTTGGCTTCAGGTTTGATCGCAATGTCCATAAACGCCAGGAAATCGCTCATATCGAGGAAATCACGTGAGGTATCGGAGCAAAAGCAGTTCTGGCCTGCCTTAAGACGTTTGTAAAACGTGGGGATGGGACCAATTGCCAGACGTGGTCCAGTAACGTTGGCAATACGCAGGCTCAAGGTTGGTACGCCCGAAAGGAGCATAAATTGCTCACCAGCAGTTTTCGTAATGCCGTAGCTGGTGAATGGAGCTGTCGGGTGACTGATCGGGATGGGGAGTTGCTGCGGCCGACCATAACACAGCGCCGTCTGAAAGTTGATTAAACGGGATACGCCTACTGCCTTCGCAGCCTTGGCGACATTTGCACTTCCAGTCACATTGGTTCGGATGTCTTCCTGCCAGCCATCTGGATCCTTGTAGGCAGCCGCAGAATGGATAACCACATCCGGCTTGAAGTTGACGAAACAGTCAGAAACCAGAGCCTCGTCAGCGATCGTACCTTCACATACCGTCAGCCCCTTCACTTGGGGCACAACCTCGCGCTTTCCAGTGGCGAAGTTATCGATGACGAAGATTTCGTAGCCTTGTGGCAACCAATGTTCGATTAAATTTGAGCCCAAACACCCGGCTCCCCCAGTTATCAGAATACGCACACTCATAGCGGTTTGCACCCTTTTGCATACAGGTTCCAGCCCAATAGAGACGCAAGAATTTTGAAAGTTTTCACAGGCAAAAAGCGACCGCCAAATGGTATTAAGTCACCTGGAGCCAAATAGTCAACATGAAATTTTATATTTGAAAATTTATCCAGAACTGATTTCAATTCCAATTTTGAATACACGGCACCCTTAGGATTTCCAATGCCATCGAACTCGTTTGCCAACATTTGGACGGTCTTGCCAGTAATCATGCTTCTCACCCGATAATTAAACTGATACTTGGCTGAATTTCGGTGATAAAACATAACAATAAGTCGCCCCCCTGGCTTTAAAACTCGGTAAATTTCATCTACTGCTTTTTGGGTATTTGGTATGTGATGCAACACGCCCATCGAACAAACACAATCAAAAGTATTGTCAGGAAACGGGAGTTTTTGGGCATCCGCAACTCGAAAATCTCCAAAAAGTTTAAGATGCTCAAATCTTTTCCTGGTTAACTCAATCGCAGCCTGAGTGATGTCCACACCGTATACATCTGCCCCCTCGCTTGCATACTTCGACAGCACGTATCCATTTCCACAACCAACATCTAGAACTTTTTTGTTCTCAAAATCTTGGTATTCATGTATCGCATAGGAACATTCAATTGACTCAATCTCTTCGCGCTGTTTATTGTAATGATCAAAAAACTCCTTTGAGCCAGGATCAAAGGGATTGATTTGTGTACAGAGCGGATTTGCTTGCCAAAAGCTTCTGACGTCTTCTGTGAGAAGAGGTGCATTTTTCTTCTCGCCTTGATATTTTGCCATAGTCATTCCTTATTCATACGTAAATGAGTGTATTCACCAAGAGTGCCATGTTGTTGATAATACCTAATGGCTTCTGTAACAGTGGCTTGCAATGGTGTGAAGTCAATTTTTCCAAAATCTTGGAATGTACGCGAGGGGTCAAGTAGGATTGAGAACACATCATCCGGGCCAAGATCCTTTACATCTGCCTGCGGACGGCCAGGAACATTCATGGCTTCTACAACGGCATCGTAGAGTTCTTGGATTGCGACATCGGTTCCGGAGGAAAAATGGTAAGCGCCGTGCCCCACCCCGTCACATGCTTTTACAGTAACTTCCGCCAAATCCTTGACAAATACAAAGTCGCGGCGTGACTTGGTGACGAAGCATTTCTTGCCGTCCTTCAGACGCTGATAGAAGATTGGCAACGGACCGGCCACGTTTCGCGGTCCGATCACATTGGCTAGTCGGAAGGTCACGTACTCAATGCCGGAAAGCTCGATGTAATACTCGTTTGCAGTTTTTGAGATCGCGTAGCTGCTCCCTGCGGGGTTGCGCGGGTGATTGAGCGTAATTGGCTGTTCCTGTGGCTTTAGGCCGTAGCAAAGTGCGGTCTGATAGTAGACGAAACGCTTGACCCCACAATTCTTGGCCAAGTCAACCATCAACGAGCCGCCGACGCAGTTGGTCAGCGTGTCGTTGTACCAGTCGTCTGGATCTTTATATGAGCACGCAGCATGCACTAGGGCGTCAGGACGAAAGTCGCCGATCAATTGCTCCATCAGCGGCTTGTTTGCGATCGTATCGATGACTACTTTGAGTTTCGGGTGCTCCGCAAGGTGCTCTACACGGCCTGTCGCAAGATTATCGACGACGATGACTTCATCACCGCGTGCCAGCAACATTTCAACGACATGCGAGCCAATTTGACCCAATCCACCAGTTACAAATGCTTTCATCTATTTCTCCTTTAAATATTCATCAATTCCATTTGGTTCATTGCAGCAAAATTTGAACGATCTTGTCAGATGCATTCCCTTCGCCATACGGTTTTAAATCTAGATTTCTCTGACCAGCGTTGATAGCAGCATCGAATGCCTGCAGAATTAACTGCTTTGAAGCGCCGACGAGCGTATTGGCTTCCGCAGATATGGTTTCGACCCACTCAGTTTCATCGCGCATGGTGATGCAAGGTACACCATAGAAAAACGCTTCTTTCTGCACGCCGCCAGAATCCGTAAGAATCACCTTGGCGGCTTGCTCTAGCGCCACCATGTCTAGGAAGGGCAGTGGGTCGGTGATGGTTACTTTTCTAAATTTTTGCATTAAGTTGTTTTCCACCAGCAGTTTGCGCGTACGTGGGTGCAACGGTAAAACCACTGGTATAGCCTCTGCAATTTCACTAAGCGCTGCAACGATATTGCTTAAACGAATCGGATCATCGGTGTTTTCGGCGCGATGGCAAGTTGCCAATGCAAAGTGTCCTGCCTGAAACTTCAGGCGTGATAGTGCTGAGCTATTTTCACGAGCTTTTTCGCGGTAATGGAGCGCGACGTCGAACATCACATCGCCAATATTGTGGGCACCCTTGGTGATGCCCTCGTTAGCCAGATTCCCTAATGCCGTGGCAGTGGGGCAAAAAAGCAGCGAAGAAACACGATCAGCAACAATACGGTTGACCTCTTCGGGCATTCGCATGTTAAACGAACGTAGGCCAGCCTCAACGTGCGCGATTGGGATATGCAGTTTTGCCGCAGCCAACGCGCCAGCAAGCGTCGAGTTAGTGTCTCCGTAGATCAGTACCCAGTCTGGCTTTTCTGCCAGCAGCACGTTCTCAATTGCTTCCAGCATCCGACCGGTCATCACGCCGTGACTGCCACCGGAAATATCGAGATTTAATCTAGGATACGGAATGTCGAGTTCATCAAAGAACACCTTCGACATATTTTCGTCATAGTGCTGTCCTGTATGGACCAGGATCTCATCGATCCGGTTAGCATACTGGTTGCGAATGACGCGTGATACTGCTGCCGCCTTGATGAACTGCGGACGCGCGCCGACTATAGTGAGGAGCTTGATCATCAACGATTTCCCGCTGAGATAGCACAGCAGACGGTCTGCTGGTCTTCGATCGTCAGATCTGCGCTCATTGGTAGGCTCATTACCCTCTTGGCCACATCCTTTGTATGAGGGGTACAGTCAGGGCAGCACAGATGCTTGTATGCGAACTGCTCGTTCAGAGGAACTGGGTAATGCACTGCTGTCGGAATACCACCCCTCTGCAATGCGGCCTGGACAGCCTCACGGTCATCGCATAGCACTGTGTATTGTCCGAAGACTGATGTCCTATCGCTGCGTTGAACCACACGTGGGAAACCGATTTCATCGAGCATGCGGTTGTATCGCGCACCGATCTCTATTCTTCGTGCAATCTCCCAGTCGAAGCGATCGAGCTTTGCCAAGACGATGGCGCATTGCAGAGTGTCCATGCGACCACCAACCCCGATACGTGTGTGAACGTAACGTTTACTCTGGCCATGAACCCGAATCTCGCGACAGGCTTGGGCAATGGCGTCGTCGTTGGTGAAGATTGCACCGCCATCACCATAACACCCCAGCGGTTTGCTAGGGAAGAAGCTCGTACAACCGATGGAGGACAGGTTGCAGCTCTTGCGCCCCTTGTATTCGGCCCCGAAGCTCTGTGCCGCGTCCTCGATCACCGGGATGTTTCCGTGGCGTGCGCTTATGGCATTGATCTCGTCCATGTCTGCCGGTTGACCATACAGGCTGACCGGCATGATGGCCCTAGTACGCGGTGTAATAGCGGCCTCGATCTGGCTCACATCGATGTTACAGGTATCGGGCTCGATGTCGACAAAAACTGGCTTCGCACCAAGCAGAACGATGACCTCTGCAGTAGCCACAAATGTGAACGGGGTGGTGATGACTTCATCACCCGGGCCGATATCTAGGGCCATCAGGCTGATGAGCAGAGCTTCCGTGCCACTTGCTACGGTAATGCAGTGCTTGCTGCCGGTGTAGGCTGCAAGTTTGTCTTCAAGCTCCTTGACCTCGGGACCCATGATGTATTGGCCGTGTTCCAGCACTGCATCAATGCGTGCCTGAATCTGTGGCTTCAGCGCCTGATATTGGGTCTTTAGGTCGGTGAATGGAATGCTCATACGCTGGTTCGCTCTAAGTTGTCGTTATGCAGGGTGTATTGCTGCCCTGTGTGGGGGCAGGTATAGTGGCCCTCGCCAGTCAGTGGCAAGGGAATTTGTTCGCCGTACTCGCTCATCCATCCAATTTGCTTGGCTGGCACACCTACCATCAAAGCGTAGGGTTTTACATCTTTGTTGACGACGGCACCTGCGCCCACAAAAGCGCACTCACCAATGATAGTGCCGCACACAACGGTACAGTTGGCTCCCAATGTCGCCCCCTTTTTAACGATGGTGTTGCGATACTCATTCTTGCGTTCAATGAGCGAGCGGGGGTTATAGACGTTGGTGAACACCATGCTGGGGCCACAGAACACACCTTCTTCTAGGATGACGTTATCGTAGACGCTGACGTTGTTCTGTATTTTGCAGTGGTCACCGATGACGACCTTGTTGCCGACAAAGACGTTTTGGCCAAGCGAGACGCCTTTTCCGATCTTAGCCCCGCCACAAACGTGGACCCAATGCCAGATTCGGCTGCCTTCGCCAATTTGCGCGCCGTCATCAACGATGGCGGTGGAGTGAATGGAGATGTTGGTCATGCTTCCTCAATGAATGGCGTTTGTAACCTTGCCGGCCAAAGCCAACGCGGTGGTCCACTTGCCACCGACAACGGTGATAAGTCTGTCTGTGCGGTGGATGGCGTATTCGCGGGTGACCTTGGTAGGGTCTTGGGTGCTACGAAGCAAAGGTCGAAGTCCGGTGAAGCCGCCGATCACTATGGGTTGGGTGCCTGGGAAATAATCTGTCCATGCATTCAGCAGATAATTTTGCTCCTCTATGCTGCACGCGATAGGTTCGTTAAGCGTCTGCCGGACTTCTGTTGTGCCGACGAGGGTGTTACCCTGCCAGGGCAGGACGAAAAAGATACGGCGATCGCTTGGAGCCTCCAGTAGATACGCCTGTTTGCATGGTTGATCGAGAAGCAAGTGGCTGCCGCGTACGAGGTCTAGTTCGTAGGGTGAGTCAATGCCACTTTCTTGCAACAGACGCTGCGCCCACGGACCTGCGACGTTGATGAGCCGGTCGTGCTGACGCGCCGCCCTATCTGCGGTGATGACTCGGCCGTCTTGGGTCAGTGCTCCTATTTCAGTGTGTTCGGCGATGTTCACCCCCGCTTGTTTGGCTTGCTCTGCCACCCACAGACCCAAGGCGTGATCGTCCATCTGACCATCCGAGAACTCGTAGCCGCCCTGCAACCCTTCACTTTTCAGGGGGGAGTCACGTGAAATGAGTTCTTGTGCGCTCAGGCGCTTTGCTTTAGGTAGTAGGCTTTTGCCGGCTAGATGGTCATAGAGGAAAAGGCCCAGAGCGATCATCCAGCCCGGTCGCCTCGACTGCTGGTAGATTGGCATGACCAACCGCAACGGTTTGGCGAGGTGAGGTGCGCGTCGGATCCAGGCATCTCGCTCACGCAGCGCTTCACTTACCAATCGAAACTCGCGGTTTTCCAGATAGCGAAGCCCACCATGCAGGAGTTTGGATGAGGCGCTGCTAGTTGCTTTCATGAGCGTGTCGCGCTCATAGATCTGAACTCTGTGGCCCTGCCTGGCGAGTTGCCAAGCACAGCAAAGGCCGTTGATGCCACCGCCTACGATACCGATGTCCACTTTGTTCAATATTCCAAGGGCAGCGACACCGTTTTGCCATCCCGTGCTGACAAATAAGCGGCGATCAGCAGCTCGAGTGACTTCAAGCCCTCGCGGCCATCCGTTTCAGGCTCTGCATTGCCACGCAAAACTTCGATGACATTCTTGTAGTACAGCGGGTGACCAAAGCCGTAAACCGAGGTGGTTTGGTAGTTTGCGCTCTGGATTTGCTGGTCGTAGTCTTTAGCCTCGTCGAACTGCCAAAGTTGGATGTCGTTGACGGCGACGCCACCGACACGCACGGTTCCCTTTTCACCCAGAATGGTGATGCTGCCTTCCAGGTTTTGGGGGTAGGTGAGCATGGTGACGCTCATGGAGCCCAATGCACCATTGCGCCATTTGACGTTGAGTACACCGGTGTCTTCGACTTCAATGTCCCGGCTGGTACTCATCATGGCCTGGACCTTTTCAACCGGGCCGATCAGCCAGTCCAGCAGATCGACATAGTGGCTGGCCTGGTTCATGAAGGCACCGCCATCAAATTCCCAAGTACCACGCCAGCCGTTGCCTTGGTCGTAGTAGGCCTGCGGGCGGGTCCAGAACACGTTGAGATGCACCATGTGGATCTTGCCGAAGCGTTTTTCTTCGACGGCGCGCTTGAGCAGTTGCAGGGTGGTGTTGCGGCGGTTTTGTTTGACGACAAACAACCGGACGCCTGCTTCGTCGCACGCCTTGACCATACGCACACCATCGTTCCAACGGGTGGCCATGGGTTTTTCGGTCATGACATGGACCTTGTGTCTTGCCGCCAGGACAGCCTGGTCGGGATGAATGCCGCTGGGAGTACAAAGGGCAACCAAGTCGAGTTGCTCTTTATCGAGCATTTCTTCCAGGTCACGATAGGCCGGGACTTTGTATTTTTCAGCGTGCTCGGACAGTACAACGGGGTCGATGTCGCAGATGGCGGCGAGTTCAAGCTCATCGTTGTGTTGTTCGATGGAACCGAAATGGTTTTTCGATATGCGGCCGCAGCCGACAATGGCGATTCTGATTCTTCGACCTGTTATGGATGGGTAGTGCTGCATCAGGGTGCCCTTATTTGTTGTTGGATTTAGAAGCGGAAGACGGTGAAGCCAGCGTTTGCGGCTTCGTGGCGGTTGTAGAGCGCTTTGACATCGGCCAGCACAGGTTTGTCCGTTCTACAGAGCTTCTTAAGCTGATCAGGGGCCATCGCACGGAATTCGTTGTGACCAACCGCGACCACGAGGGAATCGACCTTGTTTGATTCGTCGATGGTGGCAAGCTGGATGCCGTATTCGCGTTTGACTTCTTCAGCACTCGCCCAAGGGTCTGTTACCACGACCTTAACGCCCCAGGTTTCAAGTTCTTTGACCAGGTCTGCAACCTTGCTGTTGCGAATGTCCGGGCAGTTTTCTTTGAACGTGATGCCCATGACGCCGACCGTGCTGCGAGCTACGTCGATCCCGTTTTGCAACATGAGGCGAATGACGTTACGCGCGGCATAGCGGGCCATGTTGTCGTTGATGCGCCGACCGGCAAGGATGACTTGAGGGTGGTAGCCGACCTCTTCCGCTTTGTGCGTCAGGTAGTATGGGTCGACACCGATGCAGTGTCCGCCCACCATGCCGGGACGGAAGGGCAGAAAATTCCACTTACTGCCTGCGGCTTCAAGCACCTCAATGGTGTCAATACCAAGCCGATCAAAGATGACCGAGAGTTCGTTGACAAAAGCGATGTTGAGGTCACGCTGACTGTTTTCGATGACCTTTGCGGCCTCAGCCACCTTGAGGCTGCTGGCCTTCCAAGTGCCGGCTTTAATAATGCTCTTGTAAAGGTCATCCACAGCCTCTGCCACATCGGGCGTACTGCCGCTGGTGATTTTCTTGATGGTGGTTAGGGTGTTGACCTTATCGCCCGGGTTGATGCGCTCGGGACTGTAGCCGCAGAAGAAGCCTTCGTTGAACTTCAGACCGGACTCGCGCTCGAGGATGGGAACGCAGACTTCTTCGGTACATCCAGGGTAGACCGTGGATTCATAGATCACAATCGCGCCAGCTTTCACTGCCTTGCCGACGGTTTCGCTGGCCTTGATCAATGGGGTTAAATCGGGACGGTTTGCGGTGTCGATGGGCGTGGGCACAGTCACAATGAAGATGCCGCATTCCTCAAGCTTGCTGCGGTCGCTGCTGTATTCAAGTTGCGTTGCAGCCACTAGGTCCTCGGTTGTGACCTCCAGCGTGCTGTCTTTGCCAGATCGCAGCTCGGCAATTCGAGCGTCGTTGATATCGAAACCCAGGACGGGGCGGACTTTACCGAATTCGACAGCCAAGGGAAGGCCTACATAACCTAGGCCGATTAATGCGACTTTCTGGTTTTCAATGTTCATTTGCAAAAAGCTCCAAGTCGGTAAATATCTGTATCCAAATGATCTGGACTGGGTTATCGGGTGATCTTATTCAGACCACCAACCTCGGTTTGGTCGAGTTCCGACTTCAGGGCCTCGATTTCAGCCTTAAGCGCGTCGTATTCATCAATCTTCCGCTTTAAGAAGCTGTGCGTAATGGCCGCTTTCTCTGAGATACCGGTTGGGGTGAGCACATAAACGTACCCAAACTTGTTCTTGGAGCTTGCGAAGTTTTTCATCTTCACAAAACCCTTTTCCATCAGCGCCTTCAGACAGTAATTCAATCCGCCGACGCTGATGCCGAGTTTTTCGGCCAGATCTCGCTGGGTAAGATCCGGGTTTTCTTGCAGGATGCGCATCACCCTGAAATAAGTGTCTTCCTGTAGTTTGGCTTGGCGACTTGTCATAAGATTGACGAGTTTCCTCTGTTCGGCGTGGGTTTGAATGTGTTTTAGGCACGCTACCGCCATGCCGTATCACGTTCAGCAAGCGCGGTCGCGGGGAGTAGCAAAGTAAAGTTCTGTAAGAACTTGAACATTGTACCCGTTGCTCTGGCGTACGGTCCACTCCGTCATAAAAAATATTTCTCAGGAGTAGAAGGGTTCAGGCTTCGGCCTCCTGTTGCTGCTGCACTGCCTCCTCCATGCTGACGGTGTTCACCACTAGCTCCAGGTGGGTCAGGATTTCGGGCTCGTGGCGGCCGATGTAGCTCTTGACGGCCTCGTTGGCCAGTAGCTTGGTGAGGTAGCCCTTGGCGACCACGAGATTGAGCAGGTCGGAGCCGTAGTTGGATTCGGCTTCCTGGTACTTCTCCTGCACCTGGTTCATCTCTTTTTCAAGCTTTTCGATCTGCTCGATGGGCGCGGTCTTCTTCTCCCGCTCAGTCGGCTTCACATC
>Ga0256309_1000013_pt1 | contig 25342 bp, 33 predicted proteins | sample ColtaT_FD_183678 | JGI IMG/M metagenome (GOLD analysis project Ga0256309, IMG submission 183678) | Metatranscriptome of freshwater microbial communities from Columbia River, Oregon, United States - Colum_Colum_RepA_8d (Metagenome... | ecosystem: Environmental > Aquatic > Freshwater > River...
AATCAATTATTAACCAAACAACTTGTGAAGTAATTTCAGAAGCAAACGTTGAAATTACTAATGATTTGCTTGAGAAGTTTTTAGCAAATCAGGTAGCCGATTTCGAAATTATATATACCAATGATATCGACAATGGTCCTTATATTTCAGACACCTTACGTGTGGATTCATCAACTTCACAATTAGAAGCCTTAGTTGAAATCTATCGTATGATGCGCCCTGGTGAACCACCAACAAAAGAAGCTGCAGAGGCATTATTCCAAAATCTATTTTTTGAAACTGAGCGATATGACCTGTCTGAAGTTGGTCGTATGAAGTTCAATCGTCGTTTAGGTCGTACCGACGATGAAGGTCCAGGCACGCTAACAAAAGTAGATATTTTAGATGTTATCAAAACTTTAATTGCCATTCGTAACGGACAAGGTATTGTCGATGATATCGATCATCTCGGTAACCGTCGTGTTAGAAGCGTTGGAGAGATGACTGAAAACCAATTTAGAGTAGGTTTGGTTCGTGTTGAACGTGCAGTTAAAGAGCGTTTAAGCTTAGCTGAATCTGAAAACTTGATGCCACAAGACTTAATCAATGCGAAACCCGTCTCTGCTTCGATTAAAGAATTCTTCGGTTCAAGCCAATTATCTCAGTTTATGGACCAAGTCAATCCATTATCTGGAGTGACTCATAAACGCCGTGTATCAGCCTTAGGGCCAGGTGGTTTAACACGTGAACGAGCTGGCTTCGAAGTCCGCGACGTACATACTACACACTATGGTCGTGTTTGTCCTATTGAAACACCTGAAGGTCCAAACATTGGTTTAATTAACTCCTTATCGGTTTATGCAAGAACAAATAAATATGGTTTTATTGAAACACCTTGCCGTAAAGTTATTGATGGTAAAGTGACAGATGATATCGTTTATTTATCTGCAATTGAAGAAGTTGACCAATACATTGCGCAATCGAATATTCCTTTAGATAAAGAAGGTAAAATTCAAACTGATTTAGTACCTTGCCGTCACCAGAATGAATTCTTGTTGACTACGCCTGATAAAATTAACTACATGGACGTATCTCCAAAGCAGATCGTATCTGTTGCTGCGTCATTAATTCCATTTTTAGAGCATGACGACGCCAACCGTGCATTAATGGGTTCCAACATGCAACGTCAAGCTGTTCCAACTTTACGTGCTGAAAAGCCATTTGTTGGTACAGGTATGGAACGTACTGTAGCTGCTGACTCTGGTGTGGCCGTTGTTGCAAAACGTGGTGGTGTAATTGACTTAGTCGATGCTTCACGTATCGTCGTTCGAGTACATCCTTCAGAAACAACTGCGGGTGAGACTGGTGTAGATATTTATAACCTGACTAAGTACTTCCGTTCAAATCAAGATACTTGTATGAACCAAGTGCCTTTTGTTAATCAAGGTGATGTGATTCAACGTGGTGATATCTTAGCTGATGGACCATGTACAGATCTTGGTGAGTTGGCATTGGGTCAAAACTTATTAGTCGCATTTATGCCATGGAACGGATATAACTTCGAGGATTCTATCTTAATTTCAGAAAGAATTGCTCGGGATGACCGTTTCACCACTATTCATATTGAAGAGTTAACTTGTATTGCACGTGATACTAAATTGGGTTCTGAGGAAATCACCTCTGATATTCCTAATATTGGTGAATCTGCTCTAGCTAACCTTGATGAATCAGGTGTTGTATATATTGGTGCTGAAGTTCGCGCTGGTGATATCTTAGTCGGTAAAGTAACCCCTAAAGGTGAAACACAACTGACTCCTGAAGAGAAATTACTACGTGCTATCTTCGGTGAAAAAGCATCTGACGTTAAGGATAGTTCTTTACGCGTGCCTTCTGGTATGAATGGTACAGTTATTGACGTACAAATTTTTACCCGTGATGGCATCGAAAAAGATGCTCGTGCTAAAAGTATTGAAGAAGCACACCTAGCTCAAATACGTAAAGACTTACAAGATGAAAGACGTTTACGCGAGGAAGATATTTTCTCTCGAGTTCATGACTTAATCGTTGGCAAGGTTTGTGCTGGTGGTCCTGCGCCTTTAAAACCTAAAGCAACCATTTCATCTGATATGCTTCATGACATCCCACGTCAAAAATGGTTTGATATTCGTGTCGCTGATGATGAAACAAGTGCTACTTTAGAACAATTATCACGTCAATCTGAATCATTACAAAAAGAAATTGAAAAACGATTCAATGATGGACGTAAGAAAATATTACAAGGTGATGATTTAGCACCTGGTGTTCTAAAAATTGTTAAAGTTTATATGGCCGTTAAGCGTCGTATTCAGCCTGGTGATAAAATGGCCGGTCGACATGGTAACAAAGGTGTTATTTCTGTTGTTGTTCCAATGGAAGATATGCCATACATGGAAGACGGTACTCCAGTAGATATCGTATTAAATCCATTAGGTGTACCTTCTCGTATGAACATTGGACAGGTATTAGAAACACACTTAGGTCTTGCTGCAAAAGCATTAGGTAACAAGATTGATGGCATGCTTAATCACAAAGCACCTTTATCAGAGGTTCGTGAATTCTTAGATAAGATTTACAACCATGATAAGAAACGCATTGATTTGCAATTACTTTCAGATGAGGAACTATCTGAACTCGCTCAAAACTTAAGAAACGGTGTGCCAATGGCAACGCCTGTATTTGATGGCGCAAGCGAAGCTGAAATCAAAGCAATGTTAAAACTTGCTGATGTACCTGAAAGTGGAAAATTAACATTAATTGATGGTCGAACTGGTATCAAGTTTGATAATCCTGTAGCCGTCGGTTATATGTACATGTTGAAATTGAACCACTTGGTAGACGATAAGATGCATGCTCGTTCAACAGGCTCTTATAGTCTTGTAACTCAACAGCCATTAGGCGGTAAGGCTCAGTTTGGTGGCCAGCGCTTTGGTGAGATGGAGGTATGGGCATTAGAAGCGTATGGTGCGGCTTACACATTACAAGAAATGTTAACTGTGAAGTCTGACGACGTGAATGGACGAACAAAAATTTATAAAAACATCGTCGATGGAGATCACAGAATGGATGCTGGAATGCCAGAATCGTTTAACGTGTTGTTAAAAGAAATTAAAGCACTCGGTATTGATATAGATCTGAGTCACGAATAAATATTGAAGCGCAAGAGCTAGGCTCCTGCGCTTTTTAGTTTTTTAATTTTTTTATTAATTCATTTAATGGGAGACTAAACTTGGCTAGTTTAATAAACGAACCCATGAAGAAAAAACCGGTAATGAGTGATTTACTTGGTTTGATTAAACATCAAGGTTATGCTGAAGAATTTGATGCAATTAAAATCGGCTTGGCCTCTCCTGAACTTATTCGTTCTTGGTCATATGGCGAAGTAAAGAAACCTGAAACGATTAATTACCGTACATTTAAACCTGAAAGAGATGGTTTATTTTGCGCTAAAATTTTCGGGCCTACCAAGGATTATGAATGCTTATGTGGAAAATATAAGCGATTAAAACATCGTGGCGTTGTTTGTGAAAAATGCGGTGTAGAAGTCACTTTAGCAAAAGTTCGTCGTGAACGTATGGGTCATATCGAATTAGCGAGCCCTGTTGCACATATTTGGTTCTTAAAATCATTACCATCCCGTATCGGCTTGTTATTAGACATGACCTTACGAGATATCGAACGCGTGCTCTATTTTGAAGCGTTCGTTGTAATTGATCCAGGCATGACTGAGCTTGAAAAAGGTCAATTGTTAAATGACGAAGCTTATCTTGAAGCCTTAGAACAACATGGTGATGAATTTGACGCCCGCATGGGTGCTGAAGCGATTCGTGATTTATTAAAAGAAATCGATGTTGATGAAGAAATCAAAACATTGCGTGAAGAGTTACCTGTCACAAACTCTGACACCAAGATCAAAAAAATTACTAAGCGTTTAAAACTACTTGAAGCATTCAAAGAATCTGGTAATCATCCAGACTGGATGATCATGAGTGTTTTACCTGTTTTACCACCTGATTTGCGTCCTTTAGTTCCACTAGATGGCGGACGATTCGCAACATCAGATCTAAATGATTTATATCGTCGAGTGATTAACAGAAACAATCGTCTAAAAAGATTATTAGACTTAATTGCACCAGATATTATCGTTCGTAACGAAAAGCGTATGCTTCAAGAAGCCGTCGACGCTTTATTAGACAATGGTCGTCGTGGTCGTGCGATTACTGGAACCAATAAACGTCCTTTAAAATCCTTAGCTGATATGATTAAGGGTAAACAAGGTCGTTTTCGTCAAAACCTCTTAGGTAAGCGCGTAGACTATTCGGGACGTTCGGTTATCGTAGTTGGCCCTACCTTACGTTTACACCAATGCGGTTTACCAAAACGTATGGCTTTAGAACTCTTCAAACCCTTTATTTTCAGTAAGTTAGAATTCCGTGGTTTAGCTACCACCATCAAAGCTGCTAAAAAAATGGTCGACCGTGAAGAGCCTGTTGTTTGGGACGTCCTTGAAGAAGTGATTCGTGAGCATCCTGTTCTTTTAAACCGTGCACCAACATTACACCGTTTAGGTATTCAAGCGTTTGAACCTATATTAATTGAAGGTAAAGCAATTCAATTGCATCCATTGGTATGTACCGCATACAACGCCGACTTCGACGGAGATCAGATGGCGGTTCACGTACCTTTAACGTTGGAGGCGCAATTAGAGGCTCGCTCTTTAATGATGTCGACCAATAATATTTTGTCACCAGCAAATGGTGAACCTATTATTGTTCCGAGCCAGGACGTTGTATTAGGTCTTTATTACTTAACTCGAGATAAAATGAATGCTAAAGGGGAAGGTACAGCTTATGTTTCTCCTGATGAAGTTCTCAATGCATATGAGTTGGATATTATTGATTTACATGCACGTATTAAATTACGCATTCCTGTTGAGACAAAAGATGAGTCCGAATTAAATTATCGCATCGTTGAAACTACTGCTGGTCGTGCAATTTTCTCAACGATCCTACCAGAAGGCATGTCGATTGATTTAATTAATAAACCGATGACGAAAAAAGCAATTTCTAAAGTATTAGATCATTGTTATCGTCACAATGGCTTAAAAGAATCAGTCATTTTTGCTGATCAATTGATGTACATGGGCTTTAAATACGCAACTCGAGCAGCAGCTTCGATTGGTATTGACGATATGGAAATTCCAAAAGATAAATCAAAAATCATCGACCAAGCTTATGACGAAGTCAGAGAAATTGAAGCACAATTCCGTTCTGGTTTAGTGACTAACGGTGAGCGTTATAATAAAGTTATTGATATCTGGTCAAGAACTTCTGAAATCGTTGCAAAGTCGATGATGTCGAATATTGCGACTGAAGAAGTTGAAGATGCAAAAGGCCATAGGTCTGCCCAACCATCCTTTAACCCTATCTTTATGATGGCGGATTCTGGAGCGAGGGGCTCTGCAGCTCAGATTAGACAGTTAGCGGGTATGCGTGGTTTGATGTCGGCGCCTGACGGCTCGATCATCGAAACACCTATTACTGCGAACTTCCGTGAAGGTTTGAACGTATTCCAGTACTTTATTTCTACTCACGGAGCTCGTAAAGGTCTTGCTGATACAGCTTTAAAAACCGCGAACTCAGGTTATTTAACCAGACGTTTAGTTGACGTTGCTCAAGACGTAGTCATTACTGAGATGGATTGTGGCACTGTTAACGGCATTTTAATGACCCCATTAATTGAAGGTGGTGACGTTGTAGAACCATTGCACGAGCGAGTATTAGGTCGTGTGGTTGCGCAAGATGTGTTTATCCCTTCTTCTTCGGACCCCCTGGTTACGGTAGGCACTTTATTAGATGAGAAATGGGTAGATATTCTCGAGAAGAAAGGTGTTGACCAAGTGATGGTTCGTTCACCGATTACTTGTGAAACTCGTTTTGGCCTTTGTTCTACTTGTTATGGTCGTGACTTGGCTCGCGGACATTTAGTGAATATTGGTGAAGCAGTTGGAATTATTGCTGCTCAATCAATTGGTGAACCCGGCACACAGTTAACTATGCGTACCTTCCATATCGGAGGTGCGGCATCGCGTTCATCTGCTGCGAACAATATTCAAGTGAAGAATAAAGGTTCTATCAAATTACAGAACATGAAAACGGTACAACAAGAAAATGGTAACTTAGTTGCTGTTTCTCGTTCTGGTGAAGTAACTGTTTCTGATGAATTTGGTCGTGAACGTGAAAGATATAAGTTACCATATGGTGCTGTATTAACAGTTAAAGACCAAGACAATTGTGAAGCTGGACAAGTTATTGCAACTTGGGATCCACATACTCACCCAATTATTTCTGAGATTACAGGTCGTGTACAATTTGTTGAATTGATGGAAGGTATTACCATGAATCGACAAACTGACGAAGCGACTGGTTTAAGCAGTATTGTTATTATTGATGCGAAGCAAAGAACCAGTTCCACCGGTAAAGAACTAAGACCAATGATTAAATTAGTGGATGAGAAAGGAAATGATTTGTTCATTTCAGGTACACAAGTACCTGCTCATTACTACTTACCTGTTGATGCCATCATTAATATTGAAGATAATCAATTGGTTCAAGCTGGTGATGTGGTTGCTAAGATTCCACAAGAAAGAACAAAAACTCGCGATATTACCGGGGGTCTCCCACGCGTAGCGGATTTATTTGAAGCAAGAAAACCAAAAGATTCTGCAGTAATGGCTGAAAGTTCTGGTATAGTAAGCTTTGGTAAAGAAACTAAAGGTAAGCGTCGTCTGATTATCACTGGACCTGACAATCAAATTCATGAAGAAATGATTCCAAAATGGCGTCATATCTCAGTATTTGAAGGTGAACACGTTGCAAAAGGTGAGGTGATTGCAGAAGGCCCACCGAACCCACATGATATTCTGAAATTATTGGGTGTTGGTGCATTAGCGAATTATATTGTTAACGAAGTACAAGACGTATATCGTTTACAAGGTGTAAAAATTAATGACAAACATATCGAAATTATTGTTCGTCAAATGCTAAGAAAGAGAGAAATCACTTTCGTAGGCGATACTAAATTCTTAGTAGGTGAGCAAATTGAAGAAGTTTCAATCCTACAAGAAAATGACAAAATGAAGGAAGAAAATAAAGAACCTGCTCGTGGCTACCCAATCTTATTAGGTATCACAAAAGCTTCTTTAGCTACAGAATCCTTTGTTTCGGCGGCGTCGTTCCAAGAAACCACACGTGTGTTAACCGAGGCTGCGGTTAGTGGAAAAATGGATGAGTTGCGAGGCTTAAAAGAAAACGTAATGGTAGGTAGATTAATTCCTGCGGGAACTGGTTATACCTATCATAAAAAACGTAAAGAGAAGAGAGCAAGAAAAACGGCAAATGAGCCTATTACTCCTTCTTTAACCGCAAGTGATGTTGAGCATGCACTGAGTGAAGCTTTAAATGCAGAGCAGACACCAAGGTAACTAATTTGTACCTCAATAGTGTAAAACTTGACATTTGGGCAGAGGTCGATTAAAATTCGGCCTCCTTGTCCATGCGATGTTTTTTTAAAATATTCGATCGTTCGGAGCTAAAATTAAATGGCAACTATTAACCAATTGGTTAGAAAACCAAGACGAGATATTAAACGTAAAAGTAACGTGCCTGCATTAGAAGCATGTCCACAAAGACGTGGCGTGTGCACACGTGTATACACAACCACTCCTAAAAAGCCTAACTCGGCATTAAGAAAAGTTGCGCGTGTTCGCTTAACTAATGGCTATGAAGTCAGTTCATACATTGGTGGTGAAGGTCACAACCTTCAAGAACACTCTGTTGTTTTGATTCGTGGTGGTCGTGTAAAAGACTTACCAGGGGTTCGATACCATACAGTACGCGGTAGTTTAGATACTGCTGGTGTGAACGATAGAAAACAAGGTCGTTCGAAGTATGGTACTAAGAAACCTAAAGATAAAAAATAACCTCAGGAATTTAAATTATGCCTAGAAGAAAGTCGGTAAAAGCTAGAATTGTTCTGCCTGAACCAAAATTTAAGAGTGAAGTTCTCGCTAAATTTATCAATGTTGTAATGAATGACGGTAAAAAATCTGTCGCTGAAAGCATTGTATATGGCGCTTTAGAAGAATTTCAAAAGTTAATGAAAAAATCTAAGAAAGCTGAAGAATTAGGTGAAGAAGTATTAAAAAACCTAAGCGCTGTAGATTTATTCGAAAGAGTCATGGATAACGTACGTCCTACTGTAGAGGTTAGATCACGCCGTGTGGGTGGTGCAACTTACCAAGTTCCTGTAGAAGTTCGTCCAAAACGTTCAATGGCTTTAGGAATGCGCTGGATGGTTCAAGCTGCTCGTAACCGTGGTGAAAAAGGTATGGTTTCAAGACTTGCTGCAGAAATGTTGGAAGCTTTTGAAAGCCGTGGTGCTGCAGTTAAGAAGCGCGAAGAAACTCATCGTATGGCTAAAGCAAACCAAGCCTTTGCACACTTCCGTTGGAACTAATTAGGGGATCATGTCGTGTCTACACCACTTCATTTATATCGTAACATTGGTATTGCCGCGCACGTAGATGCTGGTAAAACCACTACAACAGAACGCGTATTGTTCTATACAGGAACATCTCACAAAATCGGTGAAGTGCATGATGGCGCTGCAACGATGGACTGGATGGTTCAAGAGCAAGAACGCGGTATTACCATTACATCTGCAGCAACAACTTGCTACTGGTCTGGAATGGACAAACAATACGAAAAACATCGTGTAAATATTATTGATACCCCAGGACACGTTGACTTCATGATTGAAGTAGAACGTTCTCTTCGTGTATTAGACGGTGCAGTGGTCGTATTTGACTCTGTAGCGGGTGTAGAACCACAATCTGAAACTGTTTGGAGACAATCTAACAAGTATGGCGTTCCTCGTATCGTATTCGTTAATAAAATGGATCGTATGGGTGCTAACTTTTTACGCGTTGTTGAACAAATTAAGAAACGCTTAGGTGCAAACCCTGTTGTTATTCAATTACCAATCGGTGCTGAAGAAGAATTCAAAGGCGTTATCGATTTAATTAAAATGAAAGCGATTTTCTGGGATGAAGATAACAAAGGGATGACCTTTAAATATATCGACATTCCTGCTGACATGTTAGATATGTGTCAAGAATATCGTAATCACATCGTTGAAGCTGCAGCTGAATCTAATGAAGATTTGATGGATAAATATTTAGATGGTCAAGAACTATCTGAGCAAGAAATCAAAACTGCATTACGTCAACGCACAATTGCAAACGATATTGTACCAGTTTACTGCGGTTCTGCTTTTAAAAATAAAGGCGTTCAAGCTGTATTAGACGGTGTTATTGATTTTCTACCATCTCCATTAGATATTCCACCTGTTAAAGGTGTTGACGATGATGGTGAAGAAGATTCAAGAAAAACATCTTATGATTCACCTTTCTCTGCTTTAGCTTTTAAAATTGCAACTGACCCATTTGTTGGTACTTTAACTTATATTCGTGTTTATTCAGGGGTTTTAAAATCTGGTGATACAGTTTACAACCCAGTGAAAAGCAAACGTGAGCGTATTGGTCGTTTACTTCAAATGCATGCGAATTCTCGTGAAGAGATTAAAGAAGTGAAAGCTGGTGACATTGCTGCGTGTGTCGGCTTAAAAGCTGTAACCACTGGTGATACACTTTGTGATGAAAAAAACATTATTACTTTAGAAAGAATGGATTTCCCAGATCCTGTTATTGCAGTAGCTGTTGAGCCTAAAACTAAAGCTGACCAAGAAAAAATGGGTATTGCTTTAGGGAAATTAGCTCAAGAAGATCCTTCTTTCCGTGTACATACAGATGAAGAATCTGGCCAAACCATTATTGAAGGTATGGGTGAGCTTCATTTAGAAATTATTGTGGATCGCTTGAGACGGGAATTCTTCGTTGAAGCTAACGTAGGTAAACCACAAGTCGCATATCGTGAAACATTAAGAAACGCGGTAGAACAAGAAGGTAAATTCGTTCGTCAATCTGGTGGTCGCGGTCAATACGGTCATGTTGTTATTAAACTTGAGCCGAAAGAGCGTGGAACAGGTTATGAATTCGAAAATGGAATCGTAGGTGGTGTGATACCTCGTGAATACATTCCTGCTGTTGATAAAGGGATTCAAGAACAACTTGCAAATGGTGTACTCGCTGGTTATCCGTTTGTAGACGTTAAAGTTACTTTATTTGACGGTTCTTACCATGATGTCGACTCTTCTGAAATGGCATTTAAAATTGCAGGCTCTATGGCATTTAAACAAGGTGTTATGAAAGCTAATCCTGCTTTATTAGAACCCATTATGAGCGTAGAAGTTGTTACTCCAGAAGATTACATGGGTGACGTCATGGGCGACTTGAGTCGTCGTCGTGGAATGGTTCAAGGTATGGATGAATCTCCTGCTGGTAAAGTAATTCGTGCAGAAGTACCTTTAGCAGAAATGTTTGGATATTCAACAGACTTAAGATCTGCAACACAAGGCCGAGCAACCTATACAATGGAATTTGCACGCTATGCTGAGGCACCAGCTAATATTGCTGATGCTATTGTTAAGAAACAATAAACTGAATGGTTGGTATATATTATGTCAAAAGAAAAATTTGAACGAAAAAAACCGCACGTTAACGTAGGTACAATTGGCCACGTAGACCATGGTAAAACTACCTTAACTGCTGCGATCACAACAATTATGGCTAAGAAATTCGGTGGTGAAGCGAAAGCTTACGACCAAATCGACGCTGCTCCAGAAGAAAGAGCTCGTGGTATTACTATTTCTACAGCACACGTTGAATATGAATCTGATAACCGTCACTACGCACACGTTGACTGTCCAGGACACGCTGACTATGTTAAAAACATGATCACTGGTGCTGCTCAGATGGACGGCGCGATTTTAGTATGTTCTGCAGCTGACGGCCCTATGCCACAAACTCGCGAGCACATTCTTTTAGCTCGTCAGGTAGGCGTTCCATACATCGTTGTGTTCTTAAACAAAGCGGATATGGTTGATGATAAAGAACTTTTAGAATTAGTTGAGATGGAAGTTCGTGACTTATTAAGCTATTACGAATTCCCAGGCGACGATGTTCCTGTTGTTATCGGTTCTGCTTTAAAAGCATTAGAAGGCGACACCAGCGAAATCGGCGTACCAGCAGTTGAGAAATTAGTTGCTGAAATGGACAGATACTTCCCAGAACCAGAGCGTGATATTGATAAGCCTTTCTTATTACCAATTGAAGACGTATTCTCAATTTCTGGTCGTGGTACAGTAGTAACAGGTCGTGTAGAACGTGGTATTGTTCACGTTGGTGATGAAGTTGAAATCGTGGGTATTCATGATACAACTAAAACCACCTGTACTGGTGTTGAAATGTTCCGTAAATTATTAGACGAAGGTCGTGCGGGTGACAACGTAGGTGTTTTATTACGTGGCACTAAGCGTGATGATGTTGAACGTGGACAAGTACTGGCAAAACCAGGTACAATTAAGCCTCATACAAAATTTGAAGCGGAAGTTTACGTTTTATCAAAAGATGAAGGTGGTCGTCACACTCCTTTTTTCAATGGTTACCGTCCTCAGTTCTATTTCAGAACTACTGACGTAACGGGTACTTGCGATTTACCAGAAGGCATCGAAATGGTTATGCCTGGTGATAACGTAAAATTACAAGTAAACTTACACGCACCAATCGCGATGGATGAAGGCTTACGCTTTGCTATTCGTGAAGGTGGTCGCACCGTCGGTGCTGGTGTTGTTGCAAAAATCATTGAATAATGGTGCAAGTTATGAACCAAAATATTAAAATTCGGTTGAAATCTTTTGATCATCGTATGATCGATGCTTCAACCAAAGAAATCGTAGAAACTGCAAAGAAAACAGGCGCCCAGGTTAAGGGCCCAATTCCTTTACCTATCCGCAAAGAGAAGTTTTCTGTTTTGATTTCTCCACACGTCAACAAAGATGCTCAAGATCAATATGAATTAAGAACTCATAAAAGATTAGTTGTCATTGTTAATCCAACTGACAAAACTGTTGATGCATTAATGAAGCTAGATTTAGCTGCAGGTGTGGATGTTCAAATTAGTTTAGACGACAAGAAGTAAGCTTTAGCATTTAGCTAAAGCTTCTGATCGGCGTATCAGTTGATGATGGAGTAAATTTAAAATGAAACTAGGTTTATTAGGTCGCAAGCTCGGCATGACCCGCGTTTTTTCAGCAGACGGTCAAGCTGTACCTGTGACAGTAATCGAAGTTAAGCCCAATTTTGTTTCTCAGATTAAAACCTTAGAACAAGATGGATATCATGCTCTACAATTAACCTCTGGCCAAAAAAAATCATCTCGTGTCAATAAGCCTTTAGCAGGTCATTTTGCTAAAGCTAATATTGAAGCCGGTGATTTAATAGCCGAGTTTCGATTAGTAGAAGCAACACAATACAACGTTGGTGATTCCGTACAGATATCTGACTTATTTGCAGAAGGTCAATACGTAGACGTCGCTGGCACCTCTAAAGGTAAAGGTTTTGCAGGTACTGTTAAACGTCATAACTTTAGAACACAAGATGCAACCCATGGTAATTCACGTTCTCATCGTGTTCCAGGTTCTATCGGTCAAAACCAAACACCAGGCCGTGTTTTCAAAGGTAAGAAAATGGCAGGTCATCTTGGTAACGTGCGTTGCACAGTTCAAACCTTAGAAATTATTAAGATTGACCAAGAAAAGAATGTTTTAATGATCAAAGGTGCGGTACCCGGAGCCCCAGGTGGCAGTGTTGAAGTTCGACATGCGGTTAAGAAGGCGGGAGCGTAAACCATGAATATTATAACCAAAGACACTAAACAAGAAATTAGCGTTGATGAAAAAATCTTCAATCGTGAATACAACGAAGGATTAGTTCATCAAACTGTGAATGCGGTATTAAACGCATATCGTTCTGGCAACAGTGCACAAAAAACACGTTCTGAAGTTCGTGGTGGCGGTAAGAAACCATGGAATCAGAAAGGTTCAGGTCGTGCTCGTGCTGGTACTATCCGTAGTCCAATATGGCGCAGTGGTGGTGTTACATTCGCTTCTAAAAAACGTTCGTATACCCAAAAATTAAACAAAAAAATGTACAAGGCTGCATTAAGTGCTATCTTCTCTGAATTATTAAGACAAGAAAGATTGCATGTAGTTGAAAACATTGTTTGTGAAGAGCCAAAAACAAAAGCATTTTTAAAATTAATGAATTCATTTAATGTTAATAACGCATTAATTTTAGTGCATGATTTTGGTGAAACAGAATACTTGGCTTCACGTAATCTACCTCAGTTTGATATCTGTGATGTTGAATTTATGGACCCATACTCTTTACTACGTTTTGAGCATGTTCTTATTACATCGGAAGCCTTAAAGCAAGTTGAGGAGCTTTTACAATGAATCTAGAACAGAAATTTATCGTTTTGCGTGAACCTCATACTTCAGAAAAATCAACTATTTTAGCTGATAAACTGAAGCATTACGCTTTCAAAGTTTCCACAGATGCAACTAAACTTGATATTAAAAATGCTGTTGAAGCAATTTTCAATGTAAAAGTTGAAAAAGTATCAACAATTAATGTCAAAGGTAAAAGTAAGCGTTTTCGTGGTCGTCCTGGCAAGCGCAGTGACTGGAAGAAAGCTTATGTAGCGCTTCAAGCTGGATTTGATCTTGATGTTGCATCAGTAGATTAAGGTGATATAAAATGCCAATAGTTAAAGCCAAACCAACTTCACCTGGTCGTAGAGGCCTCGTAAAAGTTGTTCATTCAAATATTCATAAAGGCAAACCAGAACGTTCTTTGGTAGAAACTTTACCTAAGACAGGTGGCCGAAACAATATGGGCCGTATTACTGTTCGTCATATTGGTGGTGGTGCTCGCACTAAATACCGTATTATTGACTGGAGACGTAATAAGGATCATATTGAAGCAACAGTTGAACGTTTGGAATATGATCCAAACAGAACTGCATTAATTGCTTTAGTTCTGTACAAAGATGGTGAGAGACGTTATATATTAGCTCCTTCTTCTTTGAAAGCTGGTGACAAAATCCAAAATGGTGAACAATCTCCGATTGCTGTCGGAAACTGCTTACCATTAAAAAACATTCCAGTTGGTACCGTTATCCATGCAATTGAATTACAACCTGGCAAAGGTGCTCAATTGTTAAGAAGTGCTGGTGCTAGCGGCCAAATCGTTGCTAAAGAGGGTGCGTTTGCAACTATTAGACTTCGTTCAGGCGAGATGAGAAGAGTACATACTACTTGTCGCGCTACTGTGGGTGAAGTGAGCAATAGTGAACACAACTTACGTTCATTAGGTAAAGCAGGTGCCACTAGATGGCGCGGTGTTAGACCTACTGTTCGCGGTGTGGCAATGAACCCAGTAGACCATCCACACGGTGGTGGTGAGGGACGTACTTCGGGTGGTCGTCATCCAGTATCTCCATGGGGTGTTCCAACTAAGGGATACAAAACACGGACCAACAAACGAACTCAAGTGTTTATTGTTCGTTCGCGTCATCAGAAATAAGATTAATGAGGTTAAATTATGCCACGTTCAATATATAAAGGTCCTTTCGTTGATCTACACTTACTGCAGAAAGTTGATAATGCAGTCAGTACAAACAACAAGAAACCGATTAAAACATGGTCTCGTCGTTCGACTATCGTTCCAGATATGATCGGCCTAACAATAGCTGTTCATAATGGTAGAATGCATGTTCCGGTTTTCGTTACAGATAACATGGTAGGTCATAAGCTTGGTGAGTTTGCCCCAACAAGAACCTTCAAACAGCATTCTGGCGATCGTAAGGCCAAAGGTAAGTAGAGGTTTTTATGTTAGTTACAGCAAAGTTAAAAAATGCACCTATCTCAGCACAGAAAACTCGTTTAGTTGCTGATATGGTAAGAAAACAAAATGTATCAAAAGCACTGAACATTTTGCAATTTACAGAAAAGAAAGCAGCGGAAAAAATTCGCAAGCTTTTAACTTCAGCGATTGCAAATGCAGAGCACAATTTTGGTGCGGACATTGATGAATTAACCATTTCTAAAATTATGGTTGATGAAGCGTCCACATTGAAAAGAATAAGTCCTCGTGCTAAAGGCCGAGCCAATAGAATTTCTAAGCGTCAATGTCATATTTTCATTGAACTTTCGGATGGGGAATAATTATGGGTCAGAAAGTTAATCCAATAGGTATCCGTTTAGGTTTTACCAAGCCCTGGAAATCAGTATGGTTTGCTTCTAAGAACTACCCTACTTTATTGAACCAGGATATTAACCTCCGTAAAGATTTAAAGAAGAAATTGTATGCAGCTGGTGTTAGCTACATTCAGATCGAAAGACCTGCTAACAACGCTGTAGTGACTATTCATTCTGCTCGCCCTGGTGTAATCATCGGTAAAAAAGGTGGCAGTGTTGAAGGATTACGTCAGGAAATTTCCGATTCTTTAGGTGTACCTGTACATCTAAATATTGAAGAAGTTAAAAAACCTGATTTAGACGCTACATTAGTTGCAGAGTCTATTGCCCAGCAATTAGAACAACGTGTAATGTTCCGTCGTGCTATGAAAAGAGCAGTAACTTCAGCGATGAAAGCTGGTGCAAAAGGTATTAAAATTTGCGTTAGCGGCCGCTTAGGTGGTGCTGAGATTGCTCGTAGCGAATGGTACCGTGAAGGTCGTGTTCCCTTACACACATTCCGTGCGGATATTGATTATGGTGTAGCAGAATCTAAAACCACCTATGGTATCATTGGTGTGAAGGTTTGGATTTTCAAAGGCGAAGTGCTTCCATCTAAGAAGCGCCAGGCTGCTAGTAAGTAACGGGGTATCAAAATGTTACAACCAAAACGAACTAAATTTCGTAAACAACAAAAAGGCAAAAACCGCGGATTAGCTCATAGAGGTTCTACGGTTTCTTTTGGTGAGTTTGCAATGAAAGCAGTTGAACACGGTCGTTTAACTGCGCGACAAATTGAATCAGCACGACGTGCAATTTCTCGTTGCATCAAACGTGGTGGTAAGATCTGGATCCGTGTTTTCCCAGACAAACCTATTACACAAAAACCTTTAGAAGTACGTCAAGGTTCTGGTAAAGGTAACGTAGAATATTGGGTTGCACAAATTCAACCAGGCAAAATTTTGTTTGAAATGGAAGGTGTGCCTAAAGAATTAGCACAACAAGCTTTCCAATTGGCTCAAGCTAAATTACCTTTCAAAACAACTTTTGCTGAACGTCAGGTGATGTAATGAAAACAATCGATACAATCAAAGATTTAAGTCTTGATGAATTGAAGGCAGCTCTCGCGTCAACACGCGAAGAGCAGTTTAAATTAAGATTTAAAAAATCACGTGGTGATTTGAACCAAACTCATTTGCTTAATCAAGCAAAGACAAAGATTGCTCAAATTAAAACGTTGATTACGCAGAAAGAAGAGGTATAGAATGTCTGAACAACAAAAAACAGTACGCACAGTTACTGGTAAAGTTGTAAGCGATAAAATGGATAAAACCATTGTTGTTCTAGTCGAAAGATCAGTAAGACATCCAAAGTACGAAAAGATCATTCGTCGCAGAACAAAATTACATGCGCATGACGAAAACAGTGCAGCGAGAGTTGGACAAATGGTAAGAATTCAAGAATGCCGTCCGATATCAAAAACAAAAACTTGGAAACTGGTTGAAATATTATAATCAATGAAGCGTTGAAATATTCTTTATTTTTGTTATAATACCCAGCTTTTATTTATTAAATAAATGATTTGGAGTAGATAATGATCCAAATGCAAACACTGCTTGAAGTTGCAGATAACAGCGGTGCAAAGAAATTAATGTGCATCAAGGTTCTTGGTGGTTCACATCGTAGATATGCACGTGTGGGCGATATTATTAAAGTTAGCGTTAAAGATGCTTTACCTCGTAGTAAAGTGAAAAAAGGCGCGGTTATGAATGCTGTAGTTGTTAGAACTGCTCAAGGTGTTCGTCGTCAGGACGGAAGTTTAATCCGTTTCGATGATAACGCTGCAGTTTTACTAAACAATCAGCACGAACCCATTGGAACTCGTATTTTCGGGCCAGTGACAAGAGAATTACGTGATCGCTTCATGAAAATAATTTCATTAGCCCCTGAAGTATTATAGAGAGGATAGTATGAAAAGAATTATCAAAGGCGATAACGTATTTGTTTGTACCGGAAAGAGCAAAGGACATGTTGGTAAAGTCCTTTCTGTTTCTCAAGAAAAAGTTGTCGTTGAAGGTGCAAACTTAATTAAGAAGCATGTAAAACCAAATCCAAATTTGAATGAGCAAGGTGGAATCAAAGAAATTGCTAAACCTATTCATGTATCAAATTTGGCTATTTATAATCCTTCTACAGGAAAGCCAGATAAAATTGGCTTTAAATTTGTCGAACATAATGGACAGCAAGTAAAAGTTAGATTTTTCAAGTCTAACCAAGAGCTGGTCACACCACTATAGTAGGTAATGTAAATGGCACGTTTAAAAAATTTCTATAAAGAGGTAGTAGTACCTCAAATGATGGAACAGTTTTCCTACTCATCAGTGATGGAAGTACCAAAAATTTCTAAAATCACATTAAATATGGGTGTTGGTGAAGCTGTTGCAGATAAAAAAGTGTTAAACTTCGCTCTTGAAGATTTAACTCGTATTTCAGGCCAAAAACCTGTTGCAACAATGGCGCGTAAATCCATCGCTGGTTTTAAAATCCGTGAAGGTTGGCCAATTGGTTGTAAAGTGACGTTACGTCGCGAACGTATGTATGAATTCCTTGATCGTTTAATTACCATCACACTTCCACGCGTTCGAGATTTCCGAGGCTTGTCAGCGAAATCATTTGATGGCACTGGCAACTACTCCTTTGGTTTGAATGAGCAGATCGTTTTCCCAGAAATTGATTTCGATAAGATCGATACAATTCGTGGTTTAGATGTCTGTATCACCACAACAGCTAAAACTAATGCTGAAGCTAAAGCTCTTTTAGAGGCTTTTAACTTCCCATTAAAAGATCGCGTGAACTAAGGGGATTGCAGTGGCAAAAACATCAATTAGAGTACGAGAACAGAAGAAAGAAGATCTCGTTAACAGATATTTTGAAAAACGCAAAGCATTAAAGGAAATTATTAAATCCGCTCAGGATTTTGATAAAGTCCAAGAGGCTCAGGTTAAATTGGCAAAATTGCCAAAGAATTCTAACCCCACTCGACACACTCGCCGTTGTCAACAATGTGGTCGTCCGCATGCAGTTTATCGTAAGTTTGGTTTATGCCGTATATGTTTACGTCAGCAACTAATGTTCGGTAACGTTACAGGCGGAAGAAAATCCTCTTGGTAATTTTTGGAGAACGAATGTGAGTATGCACGATCCAATAGCAGACATGTTGACTCGAATCCGAAATGGTCAACAAGCAAGACATGTAGAAGTGTCTTTTGCTGCTTCAAAATTAAAAGTACAAATTTGTCGGGTACTATCTGAAGAAGGTTTTATCGAAGATTTCTTCAATGCAACATCAGAATCAGGTCACCCAATTATTGTTGTTAAATTAAAGTATTTCCAAGGTCAACCTGTTATTCGTAGTTTAAAGCGAATCAGTAGACCTGGATTACGTATTTATCGGGGCGTAAACCAATTAAAGCCTATTCCTGGTTTTGGTACCGCAATTCTTTCAACATCCTCTGGCGTCATGACCAGCCATAATGCTAAAGAAAAGCGTGTTGGCGGGGAAGTGATTTGCGAAGTTGCATAATCTTAGGGGTCTAAAATGTCAAGAGTTGCGAAAAAGCAAATTGGTTTAGCAAACAACGTACAAGTTACCTTAGCTGGTAACCTGTTAACTTTAAAAGGACCTAAGGGTGCACTTTCTAAAGAATTCAATCATTTGGTGCAAATCGTACACAGTGAAGAGTTGAAAACATTAGAATTTCGTCCTGCAAACACAGATCCTAAAGGTTGGGCTCAAGCAGGAACTGCACGTGCACAATCTCAGAATATGTTAGTTGGGGTTACTGAAGGTTTTGCGAAAACTTTAGAATTGGTTGGTGTAGGTTATCGTGCTCAAGCAGCGGGTAATAAATTAAGTCTATCATTAGGGTTTTCTCATCCTATTGAATACGTGTTACCACAGAACATTACTGCTGAGACACCTAACAACACCACAATTATTATCAGAGGTATCGACAAGCAACAAGTAGGTCAAGTTGCTGCCGAGATTCGTGCATTTAGATCACCAGAGCCTTATAAAGGTAAAGGTGTACGCTATCAGGGCGAACATATATCTCTTAAAGAAACCAAGAAAAAATAGGAATACGCTAAGATGAAATCTAGTAAGTTTCTAGCTCGGAAACGCCGTGGTTTAAAAGCTAAATATGTTATTAAGCAAACAAATAAACCCAGATTGGTTGTTTTTCGATCTATTAGTCATATATACTGCCAAGTGGTTCAACCCAGCTCAAAAGGCGATGTTGTAATTGCACAAGCATCTACAGTTGAAAAAGATCTGCGTTCAAAGTTAGAGGGTTCTAAAGTTGAACAAGCTAAAGCTATCGGTAAACTGATTGCAGAAAGAACTTTAAAAGGTAATGTTTCTGAAATCGCTTTTGATCGAAATGGCTTTAACTATCATGGTCGAATCAAGGCACTTGCTGATGCAGCAAGAGAAGCTGGCTTAAATTTTTAAGGAACGGTTATGGCATTAGATGAAGCAAAAAATGAAGGCTTTATTGAAAAGCTCGTCGCAGTTAACAGAACTGCTAAGGTAGTTAAAGGTGGTCGAGTTTTCGGCTTCTCTGCTTTAGTTGTTGTTGGTGATGGAAAAGGCCGTGTTGGTTTTGGCCGTGGTAAATCACGTGAAGTTCCAATCGCAATTCAAAAAGCGTTAGAACAAGCTAAGAAAAATATGGTTAATATCTCTTTGCATAACCATACGATTCACCATGAAATCACTTGGTCGTTTGGCGCATCCAAAATTTTCATGAAACCTGCTGCAGAAGGTACCGGTATTATTGCTGGTGGCGCAATGCGTGCGGTATTAGAAGTTTTAGGTGTGAAAAATATTCTTGCTAAAAGTATTGGTTCAACCAATCCAAGTAATATTGTTCGTGCTACTGTTGGTGCCTTAATGAACATTCAGACACCTGATTTTGTTGCAGCTAAACGTGGAAAGAAAGTCTCTATGATTCTAGCGGAGCAAGCATGAGCGGTAAATTACAAATTAAATTGGTTAAATCCTTAAGCGGCAGAAAGCCAGAGCATAAGGTTATCGCATCAGTACTAGGTTTAAAAAGAATGAATCAAGTTGTTGAACACAATGACATTCCTAGTATTCGTGGCATGGTTAACAAAATTAACTACTTATTACATGTTGAGGAGTTAGCATAATGCGTTTAAATACATTAGCTCCTGCACCAGGTTCTAAAAAGAACGCTGTTCGTCTTGGACGTGGTATTGGCTCTGGCCTAGGTAAAACCTCTGGTCGAGGTCACAAAGGTCAAAAGGCTCGTGCAGGTGGTTACCATAAGATTAACTTTGAAGGCGGTCAAATGCCGATTCAAAGACGTTTACCAAAAATGGGTTTTAAATCCAGAACTGCTCAATTTAAAGATGAAATGACATTGTCGCAAATTCATCAATTGGGTCTGGATGAAGTTTCTATCGAAATTTTAAAAGCTCATGACATTATTCAGCACAAGATTACTCGCGTTAAAGTAATCGGTACTGGCGAAATTACACGTCCTGTAGTTTTAAAAGGTATTGAATTAACGAAGTCTGCTCGTGCTGCAATTGAAAACGCTGGCGGAAGGATCGAAAATTAATGTCACGTCCATCATATGATCAATTTCTATCTGGGTTTCAGGAGCTGAAGCAACGGCTCCTTTTTTTACTGGTTGCAATATTAGTTTACCGTTTTGGTGCTCATATTCCAGTTCCTGGACTCGACCCAGAAAGATTATCTAACTTCTTTAATCAACATCAGAACACTATTTTTGGTTTATTCAATATGTTTTCTGGTGGAGCACTTTCGCGAGTGACAGTTTTCGCGATCGGTATCATGCCGTATATTTCTGCTTCGATAATGATGCAGTTACTATCGACTGTGGTTCCTTCGTTAGAACAACTCAAAAAAGAAGGTGAAATTGGTCGTCGCAAGATATCCCAATATACAAGATATCTAACCCTATGCCTCTCATTTTTTCAATCCTTTGGGATTGCTCGATGGCTGGTAGGGCAACATATTGCGATTTCAGGTGATGTATCATTTTATTTGATTGCTGTTACGACTTTAGTAACAGGGACAATGACATTAATGTGGTTGGGTGAACAAATTACTGAAAAAGGGATTGGTAATGGTATTTCCATGCTAATTTTTTCAGGAATTGTTTCAAACATCCCATCGTCTGTCGCTAGCGTGCTACAACAAGTTCGTGAAGGACAACTACAGTTTTTAAGTTTGGTTTTTATTGTTGCGACAATCTTAACTGTAACTGGCTTTGTTGTTTTTATGGAACGTGCTCAAAGAAGAATTCGTGTGAATTATGCTCAGCGAACACATGGTCGCAAGGTTTATGCAGCACAATCGAGCCACTTACCATTAAAAATTAATATGTCTGGTGTAATTCCACCGATCTTTGCATCAAGTTTAATTATGCTACCTGCTACATTAGCTCAATTCTTTTCGAATTCTAATAATAGCTTAATAGCAAAAATTGCTTTTGCAATTTCGCCTGGGCAACCACTGTACTTATTAATTTACACTGCTTGTATTATATTCTTTGCTTTTTTCTATACCGCTTTGGTATTTAACCCAAAGGAAACAGCAGATAACTTAAAAAAATCTGGGGCTTTTATACCCGGCATTCGTCCAGGTGAACAAACCTCTAGGTTTATTGACAATGTATTAACTCGTTTGACAGTAGTTGGATCATTGTACTTAGTTTTGGTTTGTTTATTGCCACAAATGATGACATCAGCTTGGCATGTTCCATTTTATTTTGGTGGAACTTCTTTGTTGATTATTGTCGTGGTAATTATGGACTTTGTTGCTCAGGTTCAAGCCCATATGATGTCATTTCAATACGAGTCGTTACTGAAGAAATCTTCTTCAAAAGGGTTTGGTTTGACCAACTTTTTTTAAATTTAGCAGTATAATTTGGAGTGATTAATATGAGAGTTAGAGCTTCAGTGAAAGCAATTTGCAGAAATTGTAAAATTATTAAACGTGCCGGTGTTGTACGTGTAATTTGCAAAGAAACAAGACATAAGCAAAGACAAGGTTAATGTTATATTGTTATTATTTTTTAAACAGTGTATCATTCTTTTTTTTTAACATGAATCGGAGATGTTTTAATGGCGCGCATAGCCGGAGTTAATATACCAGATAATAAACAACTTTGGATTGGATTAACTGGTATATATGGAATTGGGCGAACAACTGCGTATAAATTGTGTGAAGCCACACAATTAGAGCCTATGACTAAAATTGGTCAACTGTCTGAACAACAATTAGAGTTGTTGCGTCAAGAAATTGCTAAAATGACAGTAGAAGGTGACTTGCGTCGAGTTGTTAACATGAGCATTAAACGATTAATGGACTTAGGTTGTTACCGTGGTCAAAGACATCGTAAAGGTTTACCATGTCGTGGACAACGTACAAAAACCAACGCACGTACCCGTAAAGGTCGTCGTAAGTCAGTTAACGGTTAAGTAAGGTAAGTTCAATGTCTATTAATAAATCAAAACAGAAAGTGCGTAAGAAAGTAAAACGTGTAGTTACTGACGGTATCGTTCACGTTCATGCTTCTTTCAATAACACTATTATTACTTTTACAGATCGACAAGGAAATGCTTTGTGCTGGGCTACTTCTGGTGGTTCTGGTTTCCGTGGTTCGCGTAAAAGTACTCCTTATGCTGCACAGATCGCTACAGAACGCGCTGCGCAAGTTGCAAAGGAATATGGTGTTAAATCAGTAGCTGTATTTATACATGGCCCTGGACCAGGACGTGAATCTACAATTCGCGAATTGATCTCTCAAGATTTCAAAATCGTTGAATTAACAGACGTTACTGGTATTCCTCATAACGGCGTTAAGCCATCTAAAAAACGTCGTGTTTAAATTAGGAGTTAACGAATGGCTAGATATTTAGGTCCTAAGTGTAAACTATCACGTCGTGAAGGGACAGATTTGTTCCTAAAAAGTGGTGTTCGGGATCACAAATCAAAATGTAAAGCTGATAAATTACCAGGGCAACATGGTGCCAATAAACCACGTTTAAACGATTATGGTGTTCAGCTTCGTGAAAAGCAAAAAATTAAACGTTTGTATGGTTTGTTAGAAAAACAATTCCATAGTTACTATATCAAAGCCGCTGCACAAAAAGGTGCAACTGGTGAAAACTTGATGGTTCTTTTAGAACGTCGTTTAGATAACGTTGTATACCGTTTAGGTTTTGCATCAACCAGAGCAGAAGCTCGTCAGTTGGTTTCACATCGTGGCGTTATGGTTAATGAACAAATCGTTAATATTCCTTCATTCTTATGTTCTCCTGGCGATATTATTGCCCTAAGAGCAAAAGCGAAGGAACAGGGGCGTGTGAAGGCTGCCTTAGCAATGTCTGAACAACGTGCATCCTGTGATTGGTTATCTGTTGAACCAACTAATTTCAAAGGTTCGTTCAAACAGAATCCATCATTTGATGATTTATCATCTCTCTATAACTTTAATCTGGTTGTCGAACTTTATTCTAAGTAAACTGGGAGATTGGTTTCAATGTATACCGATATTAATGAAATGCTGGTTCCAAAAGCGCTTAAAGTTAATTCAGAAAATGCAAATTTTTCTAAAATTATTCTTGAGCCCCTTGAGCCTGGTTATGGGTTTACCTTAGGTAATGCCTTAAGACGTATTTTATTGTCTTCCATGCCTGGTTTTGCAGTGACTGAAGTTTCAATTGATAATGTACAACATGAATACAGCTCAATTGAGGGCGTAAAAGAAGATGTGATTAACATCCTTTTAAACCTTAAACAATTAGCTGTTATACTATCTGTTGGCGAATCAGCAGAATTACTGATTGACAAAAAGGGACCTTGTATTGTTTACGCTTCTGATATTCAATTGCCTCATGGCGTTGAAGTTATCAATCCTGATTTGAAAATTGCGCATTTAAATGAACATGCTCATTTAAATATGCGTATGAAAGTTGAGAAAGGGATTGGTTACATTACAACAGATGCGAATGCGGTTGCACATGACGAAACCTCAAGTCACACTGTCGGTCTTTTGAAATTAGATAGTATTTTTTCACCGGTTAAAAAAGTAGCTTATCATGTTGATCGTGCGCGTGTTGAAAACCGCACTGACTTAGATAAGTTAACCATTGAGTTAACCACCAATGGAACAATTGACCCTGAAGAAGCTATCCGTATTTCTGCAAGCATTTTACAGAAACAACTTTCTGCATTTGTTGATTTACGTTTTGATCAACAAACAAAGTCACGTAATAACATGAATGATTTCGATCCTATGTTACTGCGTTCTGTAGATGATTTAGAATTAACAGTTCGTTCTGAGAATTGTTTAAAAGCAGAAAACATTCACTTGATTGGTGACTTGGTTCAGAAAACAGAACAAGAACTGTTAAAAACACCTAATTTAGGTAAAAAGTCTTTAACAGAGATAAAAGATGTACTTGCTGCTCGTGGTTTATCTTTAGGTATGAAGATAGAATCTTGGCCGCCTGAACAAGTATAATTGATTTGAGGAGTTTAACATGAGACATCGTAATGCCGGACGCAAGTTAGGTCGTACGTCCAGTCATCGAAAGGCTTTGTTTAAAAATCTTTCTATTGCTCTAATTGAGAATGAATTGATTAAAACAACATTGCCTAAAGCGAAAGATTTACGTAGCTACCTAGAACCTTTAATTACTGTAAGTAAGGAAGATTCTGTTGCTAATCGTCGATACATTTTCGATAGATTACGTTCTAAATCAGCTGTAGGTAAATTATTTACTGTTCTAGGTCCACGTTTTACACAAAGACCTGGTGGCTATTTAAGAATCATTAAATGTGGTTTCCGTGAAGGCGATAACGCTCCAATGGCAATTATTGAAATGGTTGATCGTAGCAACTAATTAAAAAGCTGGTGAAAACCAGCTTTTTTTTCATCTTTTTTTCATATAACAATTTTTTAATTTATTTAATTCGGTTCAGATAAAACAAACTAGCAATGAAAAC
>Ga0256309_1000023_pt1 | contig 22569 bp, 21 predicted proteins | sample ColtaT_FD_183678 | JGI IMG/M metagenome (GOLD analysis project Ga0256309, IMG submission 183678) | Metatranscriptome of freshwater microbial communities from Columbia River, Oregon, United States - Colum_Colum_RepA_8d (Metagenome... | ecosystem: Environmental > Aquatic > Freshwater > River...
GCGGCAGTTTTGCAATTAAAAATGCAATTTCCTCAGGAGCAGATGCTTATCTTACGGCCGACTTAAAATATCATCAATTCTATGAGGCTGAAAATCAGTTACTTTTGGCTGATATTGGACATTTTGAGAGCGAAAGATTTACAAAAAATTATATAGTTGATTTTCTTAAAGAAAAAATCACTAATTTTGCACCCAATTCGCTACAAAGCGGAATTATTTTATCAGAAGAAAATACAAATCCAGTTAAGTACTTTTAAATATGGCAACCATCAAAGAGATAAACGTAGAAGATAAGTTAAGAGCCCTTTATGCTTTACAATTAGTTGATTCTAAAATTGACGAAATAAGAAATGTTAGAGGAGAATTGCCTCTTGAAGTAGAAGATTTAGAAGATGAAGTAGCAGGACTTTCTACTCGTTTAGACAAGTTAAAAAGCGATTTAGAAACTATCGACGAGCAAATCAAAGAAAAGAAAAACGCTATTGATGAGCACAAAGCTGCTATTAAAAAATATTTAGAGCAACAAAAAAATGTTCGTAACAATAGAGAATTCAACTCTTTAACAAAAGAAGTGGAGTTTCAGGAATTGGAAATTCAATTGGCTGAAAAACACATCAAAGAAATGAAAGCTTCTATTGAGCACCGAAAAGAAGTAATTGCTCAAACAAAAGAAAAATTAGACGGAAAACAAACGCATTTGAAACATAAGAAAGCTGAATTAAGCGACATTATGGCTGAAACTGAAAAAGAAGAAAACTTTTTATCTTCTAAATCAGAAGAATTAAGAGGTCAAATCGAAGAGCGTTTAATTGCTGCTTACGACAGAATTAGAAACAGTGTTAGAAATGGTTTAGCAGTTGTTTCTATTGAGCGTGGTGCTTCTGCAGGTTCATTCTTTACTATTCCACCACAAACACAAATGGAAATTGCTGCGCGTAAAAAAATCATTACAGATGAGCACAGTGGAAGAATCTTAGTAGACGGTGTTTTAGCTGACGAAGAAAAAGAAAAAATGGAAAAATTATTTGCTAGCATCTAATTGAATTCTGTTCCAAATAAATGAAAGTCCTTTTTTTAAAAGGGCTTTTTTTGTTTTTAACCGTAAAAAAGAATAGTTATCATAACTCTCAAATTACTATTCACTAATCACTTTTCACTAAAAAACCTATCTTTGCATCATGGAAGAAAATACAACACGAATTAATAAATTTTTATCTGAAACTGGCTACTGTTCTCGTAGAGAAGCCGATCGTTTGATTGAGCAAGGAAGAGTTACTATTAATGGAAAGATTCCAGAAATGGGCACTAAAGTTGCACCTGGTGATGAAGTTCGTGTGAATGGTGAATTAGTGCAACAGAATAACGAAAAACCTATTTATTTAGCGTTTTACAAACCTGTTGGGATTGAATGCACAACCAACTTAAGTGTTCGTGACAATATTGTAGATTACATCAATTACCCAGAACGTATTTTTCCTATTGGTCGTTTAGACAAAGCCAGTGAAGGTTTGATTTTTATGACCAATGATGGTGACATTGTAAACAAAATTCTTCGTGCGAGAAACAACCACGAAAAAGAATACATTGTAACCGTAAACCACCCAATTACCGACCGATTTATTGACCGAATGAGTAATGGGATTCCGATTTTAGAAACGATTACCAAGAAATGTAAAGTAGAACAAATTAGCAAATACGTTTTCCGAATTATTTTAACGCAAGGTTTGAATAGACAAATTCGTAGAATGTGTGAATATTTAGATTACGAAGTAACGGCTTTAAAACGTACACGCATTATCAATATTTCCTTAGACGTACAAGAAGGCAAATACAGAAACTTAACCGATGCCGAAGTTGCCGAATTGAACAAACTTATCGAACCTTCTAGCAAAACTGAAGAAGCAAGTTTACAAAGTAATAAAGGTAAGTTTACGGGTAAGAGGAATTATGGGGAGCGGAATAGGTAGAAAACATATAATTTTAAAAGCTAGCGCGAGCATCTATTTCACATAGCTAATCTTGATTTCTCAATAAGCCGTAAATCAACATTAATATCATAGTAAGAATCTGAAAATGATGGATATAATGGTAACTCATTATTGTAATAAAAAACTTTTTTTGTAGATTTTTTTTTCTTGTGAATTAAAAACTCTGCGTAAACCAACTTTAAATCCTTATAGTAAAAAATAAACTCCTCTTTTATCTTACTTTTTTTTTAGGAATAAATAATTTTGAGAATCTGTTTGTCAATTTTTAAAACTTTTTTTTCTGTTTCAATCTTTTCAAAAGGCTTACCATTAATACGCCCATGAGCAGGAAGTATTACACCATATAACAACTCCTCATTTAAACTAAATGAAATACTGTCAACATATTCAACATAAAAATCGATACCTCTTATTATTTCAATTTCATTCTGAGCACTTTGCCCTACAATAAAAAGTGGAAAAAATAAAAATATAATTTTAAATTTCATATAATTCAAATTAGTAAATTAGAAATCTTTTGTCTAGAAATTAAATTTTAATCTCCATGACATAATCATCCATTACGTAACCGTTTCCAATATCAATTACTTCGTCTTTTACTTTTGTAAAACCTAGTTTAGTATAAAAATGTATGGCATGATTGAATTTATTTACGTTTAAAAAAACGGATTTTTGGTCTTGTTCTATAGCTTTTATTTTTACAAGCTCAAAAAACTGTCGCCCTAAACCAGTACCTTGGGTTTCGGGTAACACGTAAATTTTGTGGATTTTTGTTTTGTTAGGCTCGCTATTAATTTCATAGGAAACAAAACCTACGTACTTGTCATCATCGTCTTGTGCCAAATAAAAAACGTGCCCTTTTTGCATTAATTCGCCCAAAGCGGTTTCTGTGTAAAACTTATCAATCATATAATCTAATTGCGCTATGGCGATAATTTTACCATAAGCCGCAGGCCAAATTTTCTTGGTTAAATTGATAATAATGGAGAGATCTGATATATTTGCTTTAACTAAGTTCATTATACAAATGATATAAAATTGTCAAGCTAAACTTGTTTCGCTTTAAAAAAACAAAAACAAGTTCAACTTGACTAACAAAAAAAGAATTATGCTTGCCCTGTTGGTCCAAAATTTAATGGAATAGCAGGCAGTTCTCCTTCTTCAATTTTACCATGAGCACTTTCAAATCTATGAATATTTTCTCCTAATGCCTTTAATAATCGTTTGGCATGTTGTGGTGTTAATACAATTCTTGATTTCACTTTTGCTTTTGGAACACCAGGCATAATCGCAACGAAATCAACCACAAACTCAGAATTTGAATGATTGATAATAGCTAAATTTGAATAAGTTCCTTCCGCAGTTTGTTCGTCTAACTCAATGTTAATTTGTCCTTGTGGGTTGTTATTTTCCATATTATTTATTTTAAACAGATAAGTCAAACCAATTTTTACTTTTTGACTTTATTGTGTTTTTAAGTTCGTTTAAGTGATGATTTAAATCTAATACAAGATTAAGTATAATTTTCGATTAAAAAAAAACCTAACTGAAAATCTGTTAGGTTTTTTAGTATTAGGATAGCGCTACTTTTAGTAATTAAATTCTTCTTTAGCAGCAACTAACTCGTTGTATTCTTCTTTAGAACCTACTATCATATTGTCATAGTCTCTCATACCTGTACCGGCTGGGATTCTGTGTCCTACAATAACATTTTCTTTTAATCCTTCTAAGGTATCAATTTTTCCTGCTACTGCAGCTTCGTTTAATACTTTAGTTGTTTCCTGGAACGATGCCGCAGAAATAAATGATTTCGTTTGTAACGATGCTCTCGTAATACCTTGAAGTACTGGAGTAGCAGTTGCTGTAATAACATCACGAGCTTCTACTAAGTTTTTATCATTACGTTTTAACAACGAATTTTCATCTCTTAATTGGCGCGGAGAAATAATTTGACCTTGTTTTAAATTTTCAGAGTCACCAGCTTCTTCAACAACTTTCATTCCATATAATTTATCGTTTTCTACAAGGAAATCTCTTGTGTGCGCTAATTGATCTTCTAAGAACAATGTATCTCCTGGATCAACAATTCTTACTTTACGCATCATCTGACGAATAACCACTTCAAAGTGTTTATCGTTGATTTTTACCCCTTGTAAACGGTAAACTTCTTGAATTTCATTTACTAAATACTGTTGAACAGCAGAAGGCCCTTGAATTCTTAAAATATCTTCTGGAGTAATTGCCCCATCAGAAAGTGGTGTTCCTGCTTTTACGTAATCGTTTTCTTGAACTAATATTTGGTTCGAAAGTTTTACTAAGTATTTCTTCACTTCACCAAATTTAGATTCGATAGCGATTTCGCGGTTACCTCTCTTAATTTTTCCAAATGTTACAACACCATCAATTTCAGAAACTACAGCTGGATTTGAAGGATTACGAGCTTCTAATAACTCTGTAATTCTTGGTAAACCTCCTGTAATATCACTTGATTTAGATGAACGACGAGGAATTTTAACAAGAATCTTACCTGCTTTAATTTTCTCACCATCATCTACCATAAGGTGTGCCCCAACTGGTAAGTTATACGAACGAATTAATTCACCATCTTTACCATAAATCAATAAAGTAGGAACTAATTTTTTATTTCTACCTTCAGAAATTACTTTTTCTTGGAAACCTGTTTGCTCATCGATTTCAACTAAGAACGATTGTCCTTGTTCTAAATCTTCGTAAGCAATTTTTCCTGTAAATTCAGAAACAATAACTCCATTATAAGGATCCCATTTACAGATTGCAGTACCTTTTTCAACAACGTCACCGTCTTTAACAAAAATACTAGAACCATAAGGAATATAGTGCGTATTTAATAAAATACCTGTTTTAGCATCCACTAATTTTAACTCAGTAGAACGAGAAATAACGATATCAACTGTATTTCCTTCTGCATCTTCTCCTTTTACAGTTTTTAAATCTTCGATTTCTAATCTACCTGCGAAACGAGTCACAATACTAGATTCTTCAGAGATTCCTCCTGCTACCCCTCCAACGTGGAACGTACGAAGTGTTAACTGTGTACCTGGCTCACCAATTGACTGTGCAGCAATAACTCCAACGGCTTCACCTTTCTGAGTCATTTTACCTGTTGCTAAGTTTCTTCCGTAACATTTTGCACAAATACCTTTTGTAGCTTCACATGTTAATGGAGAACGTACTTCAACTCTTTCAATTGGAGATGCTTCAATTTTCTTAACGATTGCTTCTGTAATTTGTTCTCCTGCATGAATTAAAATTTCATTATCAAGAGGATTCACTAAATTTTGTAACGCAACACGTCCTAAAATTCTTTCACCTAAAGATTCAACAATTTCTTCGTTTTTCTTTAAAGCAGAAACAACAATACCTCTTAACGTACCACAATCTACAGAGTTTACAATAACATCTTGAGATACATCATGTAATCTACGAGTTAAGTAACCTGCATCGGCAGTTTTAAGAGCCGTATCCGCAAGACCTTTACGAGCACCGTGAGTAGAAATAAAGTACTCAAGAATCGAAAGACCTTCCTTAAAGTTAGAAAGAATTGGATTTTCAATAATTTCACCACCACCAGCAGTTGATTTTTTAGGCTTAGCCATCAAACCACGCATACCAGTTAACTGACGAATCTGTTCTTTAGAACCCCTTGCTCCAGAATCAAGCATCATGTATACCGAGTTAAAACCTTGTTGGTCTTCACGGATATTTTTCATTGCTAATTCTGTCAATTGAGCATTAGCAGAAGTCCAGATATCAATAACTTGGTTGTAACGTTCGTTATTGGTAATAAGACCCATACTATAGTTCATTGAAATTCCATCAACTTGCTCACGAGCATCAGCGATTAACTGTGTTTTTTGTTCTGGAATTCTAATATCTCCTAATGAGAAAGATAATCCTCCACGGAATGCGAACTTATACCCCATGTCTTTCATGTTGTCCAAGAAAGCTGCTGTTGTAGGAACGTCAGTCACCGCTAAGATTTTACCAATAATATCACGAAGTGATTTCTTAGTTAATACCTCATTAATATATCCTGCAGCTTCAGGTACTACTTCATTAAATAATACTCTACCTGCTGTAGTTTGAATAATTTTATAAACTAATTCACCTTCTTCATTAAAATCTCTTGCTCTAATTTTCACTCTAGCATTCAATTCTAATTTTCCTTCATTCAAAGCAATATTTACTTCTTCAGCAGAATAGAAAGTTAAACCTTCTCCTAAAATTTTCATTTCTGGAGTAGACAAACGCTCTTTGGTCATATAATAAAGACCAAGTACCATGTCTTGAGAAGGTACTGTAATTGGAGCACCATTTGCAGGATTCAAGATATTGTGAGAAGCCAACATTAATAATTGTGCCTCTAAAATAGCTTCTGGTCCTAATGGTAAGTGAACCGCCATCTGGTCACCATCGAAATCGGCGTTGAATGCCGTACATACTAATGGGTGTAACTGGATTGCTTTTCCTTCAATTAACTTAGGTTGGAAGGCTTGAATACCTAAACGGTGTAACGTAGGAGCACGGTTTAGTAATACTGGGTGACCTTTAATTACATTTTCAAGGATATCCCATACAACTGGCTCTTTCTTGTCGATAATTTTCTTAGCCGACTTAACTGTTTTAACGATTCCTCTTTCGATTAACTTACGAATAACGAATGGTTTGTATAGTTCAGCAGCCATATCTTTTGGAAGACCACATTCGAACAATTTCATTTCTGGTCCAACAACAATTACAGAACGAGCAGAATAATCTACACGTTTTCCTAATAAGTTTTGACGGAAACGACCTTGTTTACCTTTTAATGAATCTGATAAAGATTTTAATGGTCTGTTTGATTCTGTTTTAACAGCAGAAGCTTTACGTGTGTTATCAAATAATGAATCTACAGATTCTTGTAACATACGTTTTTCGTTTCTTAAGATTACTTCTGGAGCTTTAATCTCCATTAATCTTTTTAAACGGTTGTTACGGATGATAACTCTTCTGTATAGATCATTTAAATCTGAAGTTGCGAAACGACCTCCATCAAGTGGCACTAACGGACGTAATTCTGGTGGAATAACTGGAATTACTTTTAAAATCATCCATTCTGGACGGTTTTCTCTGTTTAAGTTAGACTCACGGAATGATTCTACAACATTTAAACGTTTTAATGCTTCGGTTTTACGTTGTTTAGATGTTTCGTTATTAGCAGCATGACGTAAACTATAAGAAAGTTCATCTAAGTCAGTACGTGCTAATAAATCCATAATACATTCAGCACCCATTTTAGCGATGAATTTATTAGGATCGTTGTCATCTAAATATTGATTTTCCATTGGAAGTGTATCTAAAATATTTAAATACTCCTCTTCTGTAAGGAAATCTAATCTTTGTAATGATTCGCCATCAGCGTTTTTAGCAATACCTGCTTGAATTACTACGTATCTTTCGTAGTAAATAATCATATCTAATTTCTTAGACGGTAAACCTAAAATATAACCGATTTTGTTTGGTAACGAACGGAAATACCAGATATGAGCGATAGGCACAACAAGGTTGATGTGTCCTACTCTATCTCTACGTACTTTTTTCTCTGTTACTTCAACACCACATCGGTCACAAACGATTCCTTTGTAGCGAATTCTTTTATATTTTCCACAAGCACATTCATAATCTTTTACTGGACCAAAAATACGCTCACAGAAAAGACCATCTCTTTCTGGTTTGTGAGTACGATAGTTGATGGTTTCTGGTTTTAAAACCTCACCTCTAGATTCTCCTAAAATAGATTCTGGAGAAGCTAATCCTATCGTGATTTTGTTAAACCTTTTGATTTGGTTTTTATCTTTATTATTTCTATTATTCATCATAGTTTTTACTATTGATTTACTTGCAATTAAAAATTGATTTTGAACAGCTGTAGCAATGCTACTTTTCTGTTGACTCGAATTACTTCTCTAAACTTCAAACCTAAAATTTTGAAGTGCTAATTATTATAATAGACGTAATAAATTTCGCCTGTACAATAAAAAATCGGAACGGTTTACGGTTATAAATCCTTAAAAACTTTTTTTAAAAACCATTGATAGAGATGCGATTAGTCGCATCTCTACAATAATTATTTTTATTTATTCTTCTAATCTGATGTCTAAACCAAGACCTTTTAATTCATGCATTAATACATTGAATGATTCAGGTAATCCTGGTTCTGGCATAGTTTCACCTTTTACGATAGCTTCGTAAGTTTTAGCTCTACCAATTACGTCATCCGACTTAACAGTTAAGATTTCTCTTAAAGTACTTGATGCACCGTATGCTTCAAGTGCCCAAACCTCCATCTCTCCAAAACGCTGACCTCCAAATTGAGCCTTACCTCCTAATGGTTGTTGCGTAATTAACGAGTATGGACCAATAGAACGTGCGTGCATTTTATCATCTACCATGTGTCCTAATTTCAACATGTAAATTACACCCACAGTTGCACGTTGGTGGAAACGTTCTCCAGTTCCTCCATCATACAAATAGGTATGACCGAATCTTGGAATTCCAGCTTCGTCTGTAAATTCATTAATTTGATCTAAAGTAGCACCGTCAAAAATTGGAGTAGCAAATTTTCTATTCAATTTTTGTCCAGCCCAACCAAGAACTGTCTCATAAATCTGTCCGATGTTCATACGAGATGGTACCCCAAGTGGATTCAATACGATATCTACTGGTGTTCCGTCTTCTAAGAATGGCATATCTTCATGACGAACGATTTTAGCAACAATACCTTTGTTACCGTGACGTCCTGCCATTTTATCCCCTACTTTCAATTTACGTTTCTTAGCGATGTAAACTTTAGCAAGTTTTAAAATTCCAGAAGGTAATTCATCTCCAACAGTAATTGTAAATTTCTCTCTTCTTAACCAACCTTGTAAATCGTTTAATTTGATTTTGTAGTTGTGAATTAAGTCGTTCACCATTGCATTGGTATGCTCATCTGTTGTCCATTGACCTTTAGTTAAGTGAGCAAAATCTTCTACTCCTTGTAACATCTTTTTAGTGAATTTTTTACCTTTTGGTAACACTTCTTCCCCTAAATCGTTCATTACACCTTGAGAAGTTTTACCATCGATGATAACAAATAATTTTTCAATTAATTTGTCTTTCAAGTCGGTATACTTAACTTCAAATTCAGTTTCTAATTTATCAACGTCTTCTTTATCTTTAGAACGTTTTCTCTTATCTTTTACTGCTTTCGCAAATAATTTTTTGTCTAAAACCACACCGTGTAAAGATGGAGAAGCTTTTAATGAAGCATCTTTTACATCACCTGCTTTATCCCCGAAGATAGCTCTTAAAAGTTTTTCTTCTGGAGTAGGATCTGATTCTCCTTTTGGTGTAATTTTTCCGATTAAAATATCGCCAGGTTTAACCTCTGCACCAATTCTAATCATACCGTTTTCATCTAAATCTTTAGTAGCTTCTTCAGAAACGTTTGGAATATCATTAGTTAATTCTTCGTTACCTAATTTAGTATCACGAACTTCTAATGTATAATCATCAATATGTAATGATGTAAAAATATCATCACGCACTACTTTTTCAGAAATTACGATTGCATCCTCGAAGTTGTACCCTTTCCATGGCATAAACGCCACTTTTAAGTTTCTTCCGATTGCTAATTCTCCGTTTTGAGTAGCATACCCTTCACATAATACTTGACCTTTAGAAACTCTGTCCCCTTTTCTTACGATAGGTTTAAGGTTGATACAAGTACTTTGGTTGGTTTTTCTATATTTTATTAATTGATACGTTTTATCATCTGAGTCAAAGCTTACCATACGTTCTTCTTCAGTTCTGTCGTATTTGATAGTAATCATATTAGCATCAACATACTCAACAGTTCCGTTTCCTTCCGCATTGATTAATACTCTTGAATCAGAAGCAACTTGTCTTTCTAAACCAGTACCTACGATTGGAGCTTCAGGACGCAATAATGGAACGGCCTGACGCATCATGTTAGATCCCATCAACGCACGGTTCGCATCATCATGCTCTAAGAAAGGAATCAATGAAGCTGAAATCGAAGCAATTTGATTTGGAGCAACGTCTGTATAATGAACAGCAGTTGGAGCAACCACAGGGAAATCTCCTTCTTCACGTGCAATAACATTCGTAGCGGTAATTTTACCATTTGCATCCATTTCAATGTTTGCCTGAGCAATCATTTTACCTTCTTCTTCCTCTGCACTTAAGTACACTGGAGTTGACTCTAAATCTACAACACCATCCGTTACTTTACGGTAAGGAGTTTCGATGAATCCCATTCCGTTAACTTTAGCATATACTCCTAAAGATGAAATCAAACCAATGTTTGGTCCCTCTGGCGTTTCAATTGGACAAAGTCTTCCGTAGTGTGTGTAGTGAACGTCACGCACCTCGAAACCAGCTCTTTCTCTAGATAAACCTCCAGGTCCAAGGGCAGATAAACGACGTTTGTGTGTAATCTCTGCTAATGGATTCGTTTGATCCATGAACTGAGATAACTGGTTTGTTCCAAAGAATGAATTAATTACCGATGATAATGTTTTAGCATTAATCAAATCGATAGGTGTAAACACCTCGTTATCACGAACGTTCATTCTCTCACGGATAGTTCTAGCCATACGAGCTAAACCTACTCCGAACTGCGCTGATAATTGCTCCCCAACTGTTCTTACACGACGGTTTGATAAGTGATCAATATCATCAATCTCTGCTTTAGAGTTGATCAATTCGATCAAATATTTAACGATTGTAATAATATCTTCTTTCGTTAAAACTTGTTTTTCCATTGGAATATCAAGATTTAACTTTTTGTTCATTCTGTAACGACCTACTTCACCTAAGTTATAACGTTGGTCTGAGAAGAATAATTTATCTATAATACCACGAGCCGTTTCCTCATCAGGCGGTTCCGCGTTACGTAATTGTCTATAAATGTGTTCAACAGCCTCCTTTTCAGAGTTTGTTGGATCTTTTTGTAACGTATTGTGAATAATTGTATAATCAGCTGCATTGTTGTCCTCTTTATGTAAAAGGATAGTTTTTACGTCTGCTTCAATTATTTCTTCGATATTATCTTTATCAAGGATTGTATCACGATCTAAGATAATTTCGTTACGCTCAATAGAAACCACTTCACCAGTATCTTCATCAACGAAGTCTTCATGCCATGTATTTAATACACGTGCAGCAAGTCTTCTTCCTGCATATTTCTTGATACCGGTTTTAGAAACTTTAATTTCTTCCGCTAAGTCGAAAATTTCCAAGATATCTTTATCTCTTTCAAATCCGATGGCTCTAAATAAAGTAGTTACAGGCAATTTTTTCTTTCTATCGATATAAGCGTACATTACGTTATTGATATCGGTAGCGAATTCAATCCAAGAACCTTTAAAAGGAATAATTCTGGCAGAATATAATTTAGTCCCATTTGCATGGAAAGACTGTCCAAAGAATACACCTGGAGATCTGTGTAATTGAGATACAACTACACGCTCAGCACCATTAATTACAAATGTACCGCTAGGTGTCATATATGGTATTGTTCCTAAATACACATCTTGAACGATTGTTTCAAAATCTTCGTGTTCAGGGTCAGTACAATATAATTTTAATCTAGCTTTAAGAGGCACACTATACGTTAAGCCTCTATCAATACACTCTTCGATGGTATATCTAGGTGGATCAATAAAATAATCTAGAAATTCTAATACGAACTGATTTCTCGTATCAGTAATTGGAAAATTTTCCATGAAGGTATTATACAGCCCTTCGTTGCCTCTTTCGTCAGATTTAGTTTCCAATTGGAAAAAATCTTTAAACGATTTCACTTGAATATCTAGAAAATCTGGATATTGTGGAATGTTTTTTGTTGAAGCAAAATTTAATCTTTCAGTCTGATTAGCAATCATCAATGGATAAAATTTTGATTTAAAAAAAGTAATTTTTGTGTAAATACACTGTTTTAATAATACTTCCTTTTAAATAAACAATACATCTTTAAAATAAACCAGGAAAGATAGTTTAATTTTTTTCTTCGTTATTGTTTACTTTTAAACGCATAAAAAATACAATAATTTAATATACGCAAAATGGTTTAGGTCTTTGAGAACACTCTCAAGACCTAAACCTAGCTTTATTATGAGTATAAATTATTTTAACTCAACTACAGCTCCTGCTTCTTCTAAAGCTTTCTTAAGACCTTCAGCCTCATCTTTAGAAACACCTTCTTTTACATTTGTTGGTGCAGCATCAACTAAATCTTTTGCTTCTTTAAGACCTAAACCAGTTAATTCTTTAACCGCTTTAACAACTCCTAATTTAGAAGCACCAGCTTCTTTTAATACTACTGTAAATTCAGTTTGTTCAGCAGCAGCAGCACCTTCACCACCACCTGCAGCAACTACAACAGCTGCAGCAGCAGGCTCGATACCATACTCATCTTTTAATATTGTTGCTAATTCGTTAACTTCTTTAACTGTCAAGTTAACTAATTGTTCTGCGAATTGTTTCAAATCTGCCATTTTTTCTATCGTTTAAAATGTTTTGTAAAAATATAATTTTATTAAGTGCGTACTTATTATTCTGCTCCCTCTTCCTTATTAGGTTGATTTTGAAGAGCTGCAATAACTCTTTGAGCAGGAGATTGTAATAATCCAATGATTTCACCAATAACTTCTTCTTTAGATTTAATAGCCACTAAGCTATCTAATAAGTTATCACCGATATAAATTTCTTGGTTAATATAAGCTCCTTTAAAAAGTGGTTTTTCACCTTTCTTACGAAATTCTTTAATGATTTTTGCTGGGCCATTAGCTGTATCAGCAATAAACATAGAAGTATTTCCTTTAAGAACTGTTGATAAATCACCAAAGTCGCTATCTGAAGCTTGCATTGCTTTTTCAAGTAATGTATTCTTCACAACTTCTAATTTAATACCTGCTTTAAAACAAGCTCTTCTTAAGTTTGAAGTAGTATCTGCATCTAGTCCTGAAATGTCTGCTAAATAGATAACATTGACATCCGCTAACTGTGCAGTTAAATCTTTAATCGCGATTGATTTTTCTTCTCTAGTCATACTAAAAATTTTTAACTACCAATTATACTGCTTTAGGATCTAAAGCAATTGCAGGACTCATTGTACAAGATAAGTGAATAGACTTAATATATGTACCTTTAGCTGCAGTTGGTTTTAATTTGATTAATGTTTGAACGATTTCGTGTGCGTTTTCATAGATTTTATCAGCATCAAAAGATACTCTACCTATTCCAGCATGAACGATACCAGTTTTATCAACTTTGAAATCGATTTTACCAGCTTTTACTTCAGCAACAGCTTTAGCAACATCCATTGTTACAGTACCTGTTTTAGGGTTAGGCATTAAACCTCTTGGTCCTAAAACACGTCCTAATGGACCTAATTTACCCATAACAGCAGGCATTGTGATGATTACATCAATATCTGTCCAACCGTCTTTGATTTTTTGAAGATAATCATCTAAACCTACGTGGTCTGCACCAGCAGCTTTAGCTTCAGCTTCTTTATCTGGAGTAACTAATGCTAATACTCTTACATCTTTACCAGTTCCGTGAGGTAATGTTACAACCCCTCTTACCATTTGATTCGCTTTTCTAGGATCTACCCCTAATTTCACTGCGATATCAACAGACTCATCAAATTTTGCAGAAGCAACTTGTTTAATTAATGCAGAAGCATCTTTTAAACTATAAAGTTTATTCTTCTCAATTTTTGCTGCAGCCTCTTTTTGCTTTTTTTGTCAATTTTGCCATTGTCTAATTCTTTTAACGATTAAAAAGGAGCATTCCCTGTTACTGTTATACCCATAGATCTAGCTGTACCTGCAATCATACTCATAGCTTTCTCTAATGTAAATGCATTTAGATCGGCCATTTTGTCTTCAGCAATAGCTTTAATTTGGTCCCAAGTAACACTTGCAACTTTTTTACGGTTTGGTTCACCAGAACCAGACTTTAATTTTGCTGCCTCTAATAATTGAATTGCAGCAGGTGGCGTTTTAACAACAAAGTCAAAAGACTTGTCTTTATACACAGTAATTTGTACTGGTAAAACTTTGCCAGGTTTATCTTGAGTTCTAGCATTAAACTGCTTACAAAACTCCATGATGTTAACCCCAGCAGCCCCCAAAGCAGGTCCAACCGGTGGCGATGGATTCGCTGCACCTCCCTTAACTTGTAGTTTAACTACTTTACTAACTTCTTTTGCCATTTTTAAAAAAATTTAGCACATCTATCAATTGGAAGCGATTGATGTGATTTATATATGTAACGAAAATTATACTTTTTCAACTTGCATAAAACTCAATTCCAAAGGTGTTTTTCTTCCGAAAATCTTCACCATTACTTCAAGTTTACGCTTATCTTCATTTACTTTTTCAATAGTTCCATTGAAACCATTGAATGGTCCATCAACAACTTTTACAGTTTCGCCAATGGTATATGGTATAGCAACATTATCAACTTTAACTGATAATTCGTCTACTTTACCTAACATTCTGTTGACTTCAGATTGTCTTAACGGCACAGCATCACCACCTTTAGTTTCTCCTAAAAAACCAATAACACCTGGAATAGATTTGATAATATGTGGTATTTCACCTGTTAAGTTAGCTTCAATCATAATATAGCCAGGAAAGTATACTTTATCCTTTGCTATTTTTTTTCCATCACGCACAGTAACAACTTTTTCAGTAGGAACAAGCACTTGAGAAATATAATCAGCCATGCCTAATCTAGCCGTTTCAGTTTCAATGTAAGCCTTAACTTTGTTTTCCTGACCACTTACAGCCCTTACTACATACCATTTATTAACATTATTAACAGACATACTTTAGGTATTATTTTAAAATGTTAAAAAAACCTTCAAGTGCTTTTACAAACAATTCATCAACACCCCATGTTAATAGGGCGAAAACAATTGAAAATACTGCTACAATTATTGTTAAACGTTGAACATCAGCCCAAACTGGCCAAGTTACGTTAGTTTTCAATTCATGAAAAGCTTCAGATATGTAATTAACTACTTTTGTCATTTGAATCATTATTTGCACGGGCGGAGGGATTCGAACCCCCATCAATGGTTTTGGAGACCACTATACTAGCCCTTGTACTACGCCCGTTTGTTAAAAAACCAGCAGCGAACTGCTGGTTTTAATTATTGTTGACTTATAATTAGTCTAAAATTTCAGTAACCTGACCAGCACCTACTGTTCTACCACCTTCACGGATAGCGAAACGTAAACCTACTGATAAAGCGATAGGACTTAACAATGTTACATCAATAGTTAAGTTATCACCAGGCATAACCATCTCTACACCAGCTGGTAAAGAAATAGTACCCGTTACGTCAGTTGTACGTACATAGAACTGAGGACGGTAGTTATTGTGGAATGGAGTGTGACGTCCACCTTCTTCTTTTTTCAAGATATACACCTCAGCTTTGAAGTGAGCGTGTGGTTTAACAGATCCTGGTTTAACGATAACCATTCCTCTTTTGATATCTTCTTTAGCGATACCTCTTAATAATAAACCTACGTTATCACCAGCTTCACCTCTATCAAGGATTTTACGGAACATCTCAACTCCTGTAATTGTAGAAGTTAATTTATCAGCACCCATACCGATGATTTCAACTGGATCTCCTGTATTAGCAACTCCTGTTTCGATACGACCTGTAGCAACAGTTCCACGACCAGTAATTGTAAATACGTCTTCAACTGGCATTAAGAAAGGTTTTTCAACGTCACGAACTGGTAATTCAATCCAGTTATCAACAGCTTCCATTAATTCCATGATAGTAGCAACCCATTTTGGATCACCATTCAATCCACCTAAAGCAGAACCTTGGATAACTGGACCATTATCTCCATCATATTGATAGAAAGATAATAAATCTCTAATTTCCATTTCTACTAATTCTAATAATTCAGCATCATCAACCATATCCACTTTGTTCATGAATACAACCATTCTAGGCACACCTACTTGACGACCTAAAAGGATGTGCTCTCTTGTTTGTGGCATAGGACCATCTGTAGCAGCAACTACTAAGATAGCACCGTCCATTTGAGCAGCACCTGTAACCATGTTCTTAACGTAATCCGCGTGACCTGGACAGTCAACGTGAGCGTAGTGACGGTTAGCTGTAGAATATTCTACGTGAGATGTATTAATAGTAATACCTCTTTCTTTTTCTTCTGGAGCATTATCAATTTGATCAAATGATTTTGCTTCTGATAAACCAGCATCAGCTAATACTTTAGTAATTGCAGCTGTTAACGTAGTTTTACCGTGGTCAACGTGTCCGATAGTTCCAATATTTAAATGGGGCTTCGAACGATCAAAGGTTTCTTTTGCCATGATTTAATAATTTAATCTTAGTTATATATTAGTGTTCAAAAAATAAACTTTTTTAAGAGCCAATGACGGGAATTGAACCCGTGACCTCTTCCTTACCAAGGAAGCACTCTACCCCTGAGCTACACCGGCTTTTGTGTATTCAGAAGTTAGCTTTCAGAATTCAGAAAACCAAATCCTTCTCTCTAAATTCAAAATCTCGTGGGGAGAGCAGGATTCGAACCTGCGAAGACGTAGTCAGCGGATTTACAGTCCGCCCTCGTTGGCCGCTTGAGTATCTCCCCAAACCTTTTACATTTAGTTGCTTACAACTTTGAGCCGATGGAGGGACTCGAACCCACGACCTGCTGATTACAAATCAGCTGCTCTAGCCAGCTGAGCTACACCGGCAACTTAAATATAAAAAGTCCGCTATTTCTAACGGACTGCAAATGTATATAATTTATTTTTGAATCAAAACATTTTTTATGTTTTTTTTCTTTTTTATGAATTCGCTCTTAATTTTTCTTTTCTTTTTACAATTACCCTCTCTAAAGAATCTACTGACAAATCAACCCCTTCTTCAAAGCTTTTTGCAGTTTTTTTTACCACAAAATCATCTCCAGGTACATTAATTTTTATTTCTACCGTTTTATTTTCTTTATCACTCGTATTTTCAAGCCTTAAAAAAACTTCTGAAGAAACTATTTTATCATAATATTTTTCAAGTTTATCCATTCGTTCTTGAATGAAATCTACCAATTTCTTGTCTACATTAAAATTTACTGCTTGCACATTAACTTTCATAATTCTAATTTAATTAAAATGATTATACAATAGAGTTATTTTTTATTTCTAGGATGCGCCTCTTGATATACTTTTTTTAGCTCAGCTAAACTGCTGTGCGTATAAATTTGAGTAGAAGACAAACTAGCATGACCCAACAACTCTTTTACGGAATTTAAATCGGCCCCATTATTCAACAAATGCGTTGCAAACGAATGCCTAAGAACGTGTGGACTCTTCTTTTCTTTTTTCGAGACAGTACTAAAGTAATCATTTATTAGCCGATAAACAAACGATTCACTTACTTTATTTCCGTTTTTTGACAAAATTAACATGTCGCCATTGTTAATTACCTCTAAATGATTCCGTTGCTCCTTATACAATTTAAAAAGAGTTATTGTACAATCTAGCATTGGTATAATCCGTTCTTTATTTCTTTTTCCGATTACTCTGATTGTTTTTTGAATTTCATTGATGCTGTTCATCTTTAAATTTATCAACTCCCCTCTTCTTATTCCAGTTGTATAAAAAAGCTCAATTACAAACTGATTTCGAATCCCTTCAAAATCAGCAGAATATTCATTATCAGAAAAAACATCTTGTAATTCTTTCTCAGAAAAAGGAATTTGAACTTTTTTCGCAGTTTTTAGTGATTTATGTTTTAATAATGGATTAATCGAAATCTGCTTCACCTTCAACAAAAATTTGTAATACGATTTTAAAGCCGATATCTTACGATTAACCGAAGTAGTTGAAATGTTTTGTTCCACAAGAACTACAATCCAATTTCTAACATGTGGATAAATAACTTCTTCGAGACTTACAGATTGACCCAGAAGATATTCTTGAAAAGATTTGATATCATCTAAATAAGCGCGAACCGTTAAAGGAGAATAGTTTTTCTCTTTAACCAAATAATCCTGATATGCTTGTAGATTTGTAGACATAAAAAAACCACTAACAACAAAGTTACACTTTATTAATTAGCGGTTAGTATAGTTTTTCAAAAATATTAACTCTCTAATGAGTCTCTCAATCCTTGAATGTAAGATGCTTTTTGGATCTTAGCTCTGTTTACAACAGATGGTTTAATGAAAGCTTGACGTGCACGTAACTGACGAACAGTTCCTGTTTTATCAAATTTTCTTTTATAGCGCTTTAATGCTCTATCGATATTTTCTCCGTCTTTAATTGGTATAATTAACATAATATAGACACCTCCTCTCGTTAAGGGTGCAAATGTAGAAAATAATTATGAATTAAAAATTAAAAATTAAAAATTATTTAACTGCTGGCTTATAATTCTGATTATCAATTATCATCTTTGATAAAATTTCTTTCAAAATTTCAGAAGTTCCTCCACCAATCGGTCCTAATCGGCTATCTCTTAATAAACGTGCTAATGGATATTCTTCCATGTAACCGTAACCTCCTAACATTTGTAAACAATCGTAAATTGCTAAATCCGAAACCTTAGTTGACTTTAATTTAGCCATAGTAGCTTCCTTAACTACATATTCACCTTTATTTAATCTTGCAACTGCAGCGTAATTGAATATTTTACAATGCTCAACTTCTGTAGCGTGTTCTACCATGGTATGTCTTAAAGCTTGAAATTTATTAATTGTACTACCAAAAGCTTCACGTTGCGACATATATTCTATTGTATACTCAATTGCATATTCAGCTCTTGCATGTGCATTGATTGCCATGATTAAACGTTCTAATGCAAAATGTTGCATAATATAAGGAAATCCTTTCCCTTCTTCTCCCATTAAATTTTCTACTGAAATTTCAACATTATCAAATGCAAGTTCAGCGGTATCAGAAGCTCTCCAACCTAATTTATCTAACTTGGTAGCAGATATACCTTTTGTTTTAGCATCAACTAAAAAAATACTTATTCCTTTGTTTCCTAATTCCGGACTTGTTTTGGCAGCTACTACGAAGTAATCCGCATAAACTCCGTTTGTAATAAATGTTTTTGAACCATTAATAATGTATTTATCTCCTTTTTTAACTGCAGTTGTTCGCATACCTGCTACATCGCTACCTCCAAAAGGTTCTGTAATACACAAAGCTCCAATTTTATCACCTAAAATACTTGGAGCCAAGTATTCTTGTTTAATTCTTTCATCACCTTCTGCATTTAAATGCGTCATTGCTAAATAGGCGTGTGCCCACATAGCTGCTGCAAAACCAGAAGATTTTACTTTTTGAAGTTCTTCTAAAAACACAACTGTGTAAAACAAATCCAAATTCATTCCACCATAAACTTCAGGATAGTTTAACCCAAAAAAGCCCATGTCTCCAAATTTTTTCCAAATAAAGCGCTCAATTGTCCCTGTTTTTTCCCATTTTTCAATGTGTGGCACCACTTCCTTATGTAAAAAATCTCTGAAACTCTTTCTAAATAATTCGTGTTCTTCTGTGAAATATATTGAATTCATATAATTTTAAATTGTATTGTTTATTGATAATAATTTTAAAAATCCAAATATAAGGCGATTATATTTATTTTTTCGTTAGGCATTCCCTTAATTTTTGTTAAATCCGCAATTTCTTTAATTCCATTATTCATGGTTCTGTAAATAACAATTTCTTTTGCTAATGCATAAGGGAAATAAGGGAATTTTGCTAATTCTTTCTGAGACAAATCATTTATAGCAATTTTTTTAATTCCGTTTTGACTCTTTACCACAAAACGTTTTTCTAAATCTGTTAGAGCTTCAGGACTAATACCCCATATAAACTGAAATTGTTCCATACTCACAAAACTTCCTAACTTTTCTTTTTCTAGTAAAATTTTATCTGCGAGTTTTTCACCAATTCCATAAACTGCAATTAAATCTTCTCTGGTAGCAATGTTAATGTCTTTTTGAATAATTTTCTCTTTTTCCGTTGGCGAAAACTTATGAAAACTTCCTGAAGTAGTTGCACCTTTATTTATTACCCAATCTGGAAATTTAAAATAAGGACTAACCTTTGCTAAAAAAACATTTGACACCTGAGTAATTTCTTGAAATTCTTTTGCAGAATTTACAAATTTTCCTTTTTTCCGATGAGCATGTAAACGATCAATTTCCTGGACAGACATTCCTAATTTATAACCTTTGTAATCGGTAATATAATTAGGATTGAATGGATAAATCGTATCCTTTTTTGTTGCTTGAATATTTTTTAGGCTATCAATTTCATTTTGAACTAACAACCATGCTTTGTCTTCAGTATAATTTTCATTGGATACTAATTGATTTTTGAAAAAGAAATAACTCAATTGCACAATAACTATGATACCAAACAACAAAAAAATCCCACTTCTGTGTTCTCTTGAAAACAGGAAGTAGGATTTAATCTTATTCATTTTTTTATAAAAATTAATCGTTTTTTCTAGTCAATTCGTCATTATTCTCCTCATAAGAATCTGGTTCTTGTTTAGGAGGAGTGCTTAAAACTAAGTAGAAAAAATATCCTGTAACTGCAGTTACCGTTCCTACGGCTAAAAGCATTGTTATTAAAGCTGGTGTGTTCATGATTATATTCTCCCTTCTTTTTTACGTTTTTTATAAGCTACAAATACTAAATATGAAATTCCTAAGAATACCAATAGTAATAATAATCTTGAAGCATTTACGAATAATATGGTATCGTTCAATACTTCTAATTCTTTAGCATCTGTGGTTTTTGCAATTTTTTCATATAAATCCTTGTTTATGATTTTATCCCAAACTCCTGGTAAACTTGAAAAGAAAACAACACCTAAAAATAATGGTGTAACAAATTTGATAATAAATTTATATATACCAGGCACTTTAATATCAGCTCCAGTTGTAATTTCTTTCCATCCTTTATCCATACCAAAAATCCAGGCAAAAAGTATAATTTCAAAGAAAGCAAAAACTACTAATGAGAAAGTTCCTGCCCAATAATCATATTCGTCAAAAACACCGTAATTAAAGAACAAAACAGTTGGAAGTCCTAATAAGAAAACTAAACCTCCAAAAGCCCATGCTGCATTTTTATGCTTCCAACCAAATTCATCTTGTAAGAATCCCATAACCGGTGTTCCCATAGCTAAAGAAGAAGTAATTCCGGCGAAGAACAATAAACCAAACCAACAAACTCCACACAAAATGGCTAAAACCGTTCCCCATTGTTCAAACAAAAATGGCAATGTTTTAAATCCTAATCCTAAACCTCCAGTTTGTGTCATTTCCAACACTTTATCAACACCTAAGTATCCAACTGATATTGGTATAATAATAGCCGCTCCTAAAACCACTTCCACAAACTCATTCATCCAACCTGCACTCATAGCATTCAAGGCAATATCATCATTCTTTTTTACATAAGAAGCATAACATTGAATAGAACCCATACCAACAGAAAGTGTAAAAAAGATTTGACCAGCTGCTGCTAACCAAACTTTTGGAGACCATATAGTAGAAAAATCAGGCGTCCATAAAAAATTTAAACCTACTGATGCATCATTAATAGCTCCTGCAACTCCTGCTTCAACATTAAAAGCCATAATAGCCAAGAAAATACCAAATACTATTAACAATGGCATACCTACTTTTGCTACTTTTTCAACACCACCACTTAAACCCTTAGATAAAATCCATGTGTTTAACAAAAGACATAAAATCCAAAAGAAAATAGTTTCTACAGGCATTTCTAAACCAACATAGCTATTAAAAAATCCAGCTACTTCCTCTTGCGATTGGCCTGCAAAAGTTCTAGAAATACTATGCCACACCCAACTTAATGTCCATGACTCAAGGTAACAATAATAAGCCGCTACGGCTAAATTGGTAAAAATTCCAAAAACACCTATGTATTTCCAAAATTTTCTCTTATCCATACTATCTAAAATGAACGGCGTGCTATGGTGACCACTTTTCCCACCAAATCTTCCCATACTCCATTCTACAAACAATAATGGTATCCCCATTAATAAAAAACAAACTAAATAAGGAATGATAAACGCTCCTCCTCCATTTTGTACTGCTTGAACTGGGAATCTTAAAAAATTACCTAATCCTACAGCATTTCCAGCCATGGCTAAAATAAGTCCAACTCGTGAACCCCACGATTCTGTATTTGTTGACATAAAAATATATTGGTTGTTAATTTTTCAAAGATAAGAAAACTATCTAAAATTCAAATAAAAGTTACAATTTAAGAAATATTATAAGTCAAAAACTGAACTTCTCTTAGTTTTAATCATATCTTTTAGCTTTAATAGAAATGCTAATGTTAGATAAAACCCAAACCCTAAACCCACTGTAACGAATGAAATATAGATAAAAAACAAGCGAACATTAGTCGCACGCATTCCTAATCGATCCGCCAAACGAGAAGC
>Ga0256309_1000028_pt1 | contig 21677 bp, 21 predicted proteins | sample ColtaT_FD_183678 | JGI IMG/M metagenome (GOLD analysis project Ga0256309, IMG submission 183678) | Metatranscriptome of freshwater microbial communities from Columbia River, Oregon, United States - Colum_Colum_RepA_8d (Metagenome... | ecosystem: Environmental > Aquatic > Freshwater > River...
CTAAAACACGTTTAAGGCTATTGATAAAGTTTTTTATCAATGTAGCTAACACGGGGTATTTAAGAGGTTTGGCAACAGAAATGGATGAAAATACAAATTCAATTCGTAAAGAGCTCAATAATTTAAGTGAAGCTGGGTTTATTTTAAGAGAAGAAGTAGAAGCAAAAGTAGTTTACAAAGCGAATGTTAAACATCCTATGTTTGAAATTTTACAGCAATTAGTTCGAAAACATGTTGGTATTGATGCTATAATTGAACAGATTTTTACAAGGTTGGGTTCAGTGTCTAAAATTTATCTGATAGGAGATTATGCTAAAGGAATGGATACAGGTGTGATAGAGATAGTAGTGGAGGGTGATCATTTGAATAAAGAATATGTAGAAAATTTGATACCAAAAGTATCCAAAGAATTAAATAAAAAAATTGTCATCCATATTACCTCGTTTTTTGAAGGAAATGGATTGTTGGTTTTTGAGAAATAAACATAATATTAAAAGCAAGAATAAAATTTTTGTGATTCCCTTAAAATGGGAGTCATGAGGCGAAGCCGTGGATTTTTCGGGTTTCGGGTTTCGAATTTATTGTTGAGGAATTTAAGAAATTGAAATGCGTAACATCTTTTTTGTTACATAAAACGAAATAAAATTGAATTGGTACGCTTTATATACAAAACCCCGTAATGAAAAAAAAGTTGCTGAAAATTTAGCATCGATAGGAGTAGAAGTATATTGTCCGATGATTTCAGTTGTGAAACAATGGAGTGATCGAAAAAAAACGACGCTACAACCTCTTTTAAATTCTTATGTTTTTGTGAGGTTAGATGAAAAAGATAGACCAAAAGTTTTTGATGTTCCCGGAGTTGTACGTTTTCTTTTTTGGTTAGGAAAACCAGCAATTGTTCGAGATATTGAAATTGTTGCTATAAAAGAATTGTTGCAAGAAAAATACAAAGAAGTTTTAGTTTCGGGGATACAAGCAGGGCAAAAATTCATTGTAGAATCGGGTGCTTTTAAAGGAAAAGAAGCTATTTTTAAAGAACAAAAAGGAAACAAAATAATTTTAGTGCTAGAGAGCTTGGGGATGACTTTGATCTTGGAAAAGTAGGTTGGTGAAGGGTGATTTGTAATCGATTTGAAAGGGTTAGCATAATGTTTTTACGTTTATAAGAGTTGTTTTAGATAGCGAAAACTCTTCAAAATTAAATAAAGCGGATAAACAATTTTGAAAAAAAAACTAATTTTGATCAAATAACTATAAATTCAAACAACAAACAAATAAATAACGAATAACAAAAATATGAGCAAAATACTAATCACGGGAGGAGCAGGATTTATTGGGTCTAATTTATGTGAGCACTTTTTAAGCAAAGGCTATCAAGTTGTTTGTTTGGATAATTTTGCTACGGGACATCGTTATAATATTGCCCCTTTTTTAGAAAATAAAAATTTCAAACTAATAGAAGGAGATATTCGAAATATAGAAGATTGTCATTTAGCAGTTCAAGATGCAGACTATGTTTTGCATCAAGCTGCATTAGGTTCGGTGCCTCGTTCTTTGAAAGACCCTATCACTAGTAATGATGTGAACGTATCTGGATTTTTAAATATGTTGGTCGCTGCAAGAGATGCTGGAGTAAAGCGTTTTATTTATGCGGCTAGTTCTTCTACCTATGGCGATTCTGAAAATCTCCCTAAAGTAGAGGATGTAATCGGTAAGCCTTTATCGCCTTACGCTATTACAAAATATGTTAACGAATTGTATGCGGATATTTTTAGTAAAACGTATGGATTAGAAACTATTGGGTTACGTTATTTTAATGTGTTTGGACGTCGTCAAGATCCAAATGGAGCTTATGCTGCAGTAATTCCATTGTTTGTGAAGCAGCTAATGCATCACGAATCTCCAGTTATTAACGGAACAGGAGACTTTTCAAGAGATTTTACATATATAGATAATGTTATCCAAATGAATGAATTGGCGATGTTAACTTCAAATTCAGAAGCGGTTAACACCGTTTATAATACGGCAGTTGGAGATAGAACGACCTTGAATGATTTAGTGCATTATTTAAAGAAACACTTAAGCGAATTTGACCCAGCCATTTCAAATGTTGAAATAATTTATGGGCCTTATCGCCAAGGAGACATTCCACATTCGTTGGCTGCTATTGAAAAAGCAAAAAACTTATTAGGTTACCGTCCAACACATGCAATCGATAAGGGATTGAAGGAAGCTGTTTCTTGGTATTGGGAAAATTTGAAGTAAAATTTGAATAGTGATAAGTAAAAAGTGATAAGTAAAAAGTGATAAATAAAAAGTTAATAATATATAAAAAAGTAAATAGCAATACCTTTAAACCTTCAACAAATTAAAAAAAAATGAATAAAATCGCCATCATCGGATTAGGCTATGTAGGTCTACCTTTAGCAAGATTATTTGCAACTAAATATCCTGTAGTAGGATTTGATATCAATCAAAAAAGAATCGAAGAATTAAATAGCGGAAAAGATTTCACCCTAGAAGTAGCGGATGAAGTATTACAAAAAGTTCTTGTTAAGAGTTCTCCATTCAATAAGAATTTAAATTCGGGTTTATATTGCTCAGCAAATTTAAATGATATTCAAGATGCTAACATATACATCATAACAGTTCCTACTCCGGTAGATAAAAATAACCGTCCTGACTTAACTCCACTTTATAAAGCAAGTGAAACTGTGGGTAAGGTGTTAAAAAAAGGAGACGTTGTAATTTATGAATCTACTGTATATCCCGGAGCTACAGAAGAAGAGTGTATTCCTGTTTTAGAAAAAGTATCTGGATTGCAATTTAATGTTGATTTTTTTGCAGGGTATTCACCTGAGCGAATTAATCCTGGAGATAAAGAGCATACAGTTGAAAAAATATTAAAAGTTACTGCAGGTTCTACAACAGAAATTGGAATAAAAGTAAACGAGTTATACCAGTCTGTAATTATAGCGGGAACCCATTTAGCACCTACAATTAAAGTTGCTGAGGCTGCAAAAGTAATAGAAAATTCTCAACGCGACATTAATATTGCATTTGTGAATGAATTAGCAAAAATATTTAATTTGTTAAATATAGATACCCATGCAGTATTAGAGGCAGCTGGAACAAAATGGAACTTTTTACCATTCAAACCAGGTTTAGTTGGTGGTCATTGTATAGGAGTTGATCCATATTATTTGGCACAAAAAGCACAAGAAGCAGGGTATCATCCAGAGATTATATTAGCAGGGAGAAGACTTAATGATAGCATGGGTCAATATGTGGCTTCTCAGGTTGTAAAGTTGATGATAAAGAAAGGTATAACTGTTAATGGGGCTCAACTTTTGATGTTAGGAATTACATTTAAGGAAAATTGTCCAGATGTTCGTAATACTAAAATTGTAGACGTTGTTAGTGCTTTAGAGGAATATGGTATTATTGTTACGATCTATGATCCATGGGCAAATCCTGAAGAAGTAAAACATGAATATGGTTTAAACATGAATAAAGAATTGCCAAGTGAAAAATATGAAGCAATAGTTTTAGGAGTGGCTCATAATGAATTTTTAAAAATGAATTTTGAAAATTTGAAAAAAGATACTGCTATAATTTATGATGTCAAAGGAATTTTAAATAATTGCTCAGATGGCAGATTATAATAGGTGTTAATCCCATTAGATAAAAAAATTTTGAAAAAATACTTAAATAAAATATCCAAAAGCGCCGGAGTTTTGTACGTGTCTTCAGGATTGTTTAAAACCTTTTCAGTAACTATTTCTGGAATAATTATTTTACGATGGTTAGATCCCATTGATTTAGGTCAATGGCAATCTTTTTTGGTTTTTGTTGGATATTTACAAATTTTTACCTTGGGGACTACTAGTGGTTTAAATCGTGAAATTGCCTTTTTGATAGGTCAAGATAAGAGAGAAGAGGCTCTTAAAAAATTAAAAACAGTTGGTTATTATACAACTGCTCTTAGTTTGGGTTTAATGGTTTTAATTTTATTAATGGGTATTTTTTTTGCTTTTTTTGAAGTTTTTACTTTTGAGTATGCTTTAATGTTTGTGTTAGCATTTTCAACTAGTTCTTTAGGGATTCAAACTTCTTTTTTGGGGGCAACATATAGATCTTCTAGTGCATTTGTTTATTTAGGTAAGGTTCAATTTTTCACAAGTTTTTTATATTTTCTATTATTACCTTTGGTTTATTATTATGATTTGTGGGGTTATATAATTTATCAAGTAGTTGTTGCATTAATGTTATATATAGGTTATTATGTTTTTAGACCCTATAAAGTTAAATATGAATTTAAATTAGTAGATTTCAAAGAAATGGTTGGTATTGGTATGCCTATGTATATTTGGAATTATCTGGCATCTGTGAGTAGAAGTATCCCTAGATTAATTTTGGTTGCCTTTAGTGGGCCATTAATGGTTGGGCTTTATTCTCCCGCTGGAAGTATTAATAATGCTTTTTTGGCGCTTCCACTTTATATAAATCGGTATCTATTTCCTCAAATGTCACACATTTATGGTAAAACTGGCGATAAATCAAAAGTTTACGATTTTACAATGTCAGCTATTTGGAAATTATTTATATTGATGTCAATAATGGCTACCCTAATTGCACTAACAATTCCATATATTGTTGAACAATATTTTGAAAAGTATACAATGGGAATAATAGCTGTACAAATAACTGTTTTTTCAGGTGTTTTCTTCTGTTTAAACACCATGATGCATAGCGCTTTAAATAGCTTAAAAAGCTTTAAAGTATTTAGAGTTATAATTACTATGAGGTTCATATTTATTGTTGCTTTTTCTGGAATTGGTTATTTGTTATTTGATTCTTTGTTAAATGCAGTATCCTTTGGGGCATTAATGTCTGAGATGTTTAATTTTTTCAATTATTGGAGATTTTTATACTCTACATCAAAAAAAATTAAAGAATAGCAATATATGAAATCACAAGTAAGAAAACACCTCCAATTTAGTATTTTTAATTATTTTAGAATGATTAAAAATAGATTTTTTTTAGGAAAATTAGGTAAAATGGTTTTTATTGACAAACATGTTGAGTTTATAAGATTTCCGAAAAATATTTATATTGACGATGAAGTAATTATAAAAGAAGGAGCTCGAATTTGTTCATGTAATGAACAAGCCATTATAGCTGTAGGAAAAAGAACAACTATAGGGTATCATACCTTTATTTTTGCCTCAAAAAAAATAGAAATAGGAGACGATTGTCTTATTGCTCCCTTTGTTTATATTGTTGATAGTAATCATCAAATAGAAAAAGGAATAAATATCAATATTCAACCAAATATTACAGATTCAATTAAAATTGGCAATGATGTTTGGATAGCTAGTAATGTTACGATCCTAAAAGGAGTTTTCATAGATAATGGAGCTGTAATTGCAGCCAACTCAGTGGTTAATAGTAATATTCCAGCAAATGAAATTTGGGGAGGAACTCCAGCAAAAAAAATAGGAGAAAGATGAAAATAGGAGTGGTGATTTTATCAAGATTTTCTTCCAATCGTTTACCTGGTAAAGCCTTAATGGAGATAGGTGGAAAACCAATACTTCAATATATAATTGAAAGAATTTCTCAAGTTGTCGATACTGAAAAAATTGTTATAGCAACTTCTGTAGAAAATAGTGATGATAAAATTGAACAGTTTGCACAAAGAATTGGGATAAATTGCTTTAGAGGTTCATTAGATAATGTTGCAGAGCGTTTTTTTAATGCTGGAAAGAGTAAAAAGTGGGATTATATTGTTAGAATTAATGGAGATAATATCTTTTTAGATATTAACATATTAAAGGATATGATTACAATTGCCAAAACTGGGAAATATGATTTTATTACTAATGTAAAAGATAGAACCTTTCCAAAAGGTATGAGTATTGAAATTCTAAAACTATCCTACTTTGAATCTTTATTACTTCAAATAAATAAAGAAGAAAAATATAAAGAACATGTAACTCTATATGCCTATGATTATCCTTCAGACAATAACTTCTATTATATGAATTCATTATTGCCTGAAGCATCAGGTATTCAGATGGCCTTAGATACCAAGGAAGATTTTGAAAGAACAGAACAAATAATACAGCTTTTTAATGGAGATCATTTTAATTATAATTTATATGAGATATACAACATATGGAAAGAAATACAAAAATAAATAATCCTTTTCAAGGAAAATTTGGACCACTATTAATTGCAGAAATAGGAGGGAACCATGAAGGTAATTTTGATTACGCCAAGAAACTAGCTCAACTGGCAATTGCTACTAACGTTGATTATGTGAAATTTCAAATTTATACTGGAGATACATTAGTTTCACAATTAGAAAGTCCAGATAGAAATAAACACTTCAAAAAATTTGAGTTGACTAAAGAGAACCATATATATTTAGCAGATATGGTTAAAGAAGCTGGCATATTATATACTTCATCGGTTTGGGATATTGATGCAATGAATTGGCTTGATAAATATATAAGCTTATATAAGATTGGAAGTGGAGATTTAACAGCTTACCCCGTACTAAAAAAAACAGCTGAAAAAGGGAAGCCTATTATTATTTCAACAGGTCTTTCGTCTGAACAAGAAGTTTTAAAAACTATTGAATATATTCAGTCTGTAAATTCTGATTATAAGTCAGCAGAAATGTTGGCAGTTTTGCAATGTACTAGTATGTATCCTATACCAAGTTTGGATGCAAATTTAAGTGTAATGAAACGATTAAAAGAGCTTACTAATCTTACAATTGGATATTCTGATCATACTGAAGGAAGTAAGGCTCTATATTATGCTATTGCAATTGGGGCAGAAGTCCTAGAATTTCATTTCACAGATTCAAGGGAAGGAAAGCAGTTTAGAGATCATAAAGTATCATTAACACCTAATGAAATAACTGAATTAATTCAAGAAATTCAGCTTATTAATAACTTAAAAGGAAATGAGATAAAGCAGCCTGTTTTAATTGAAATCGAAAATGGACATGTTGAATCATTTAGAAGAGCAGTTTATCCCTCAATAAACATAAAAGCAGGAGAAGTTTTAACTGAAAATAATCTAACAGTATTGCGTCCAAATCATGGTATCGATGCTAGAGATTTTGAAAAACTAATAGGTAAAAGATTAAAAATAGATGTTTCAAAACATCAAAAAATAGATTGGAATTTAATAGAATAATTAGCAGATGAAGCGTAATCCTTTATTAACCGTTTATATTACAAATTATAATTATGGAATGTATATCAAACAATCCATAGAAAGTGTTTTGTCTCAAACATTTCAAGATTTAGAACTTTTCATTATAGATGACGGTTCAACAGATAACAGTAAAGAAATAATTGAACACTACCGAGATAATCCCATAATAAATATAATATATCAACAAAATAAAGGTTTAAATGTAACCAATAATATTGCAATGCGAGCCTCAAGCGCCAAATATATTATGAGGTTGGATGCTGATGATTTTCTTACAACAGATGCATTAGAAACTATGGTTTCTATATTGGAAAATGATATTGAATTGGGATTAGTTTTTCCTGACTATTATTATACCAATGATAATGGTGTTATAACCGGTGAAGAGATTAGACATGATTTTGATAAAGATGTTTCACTTTTCGATCAGCCTGCACACGGAGCTTGTACCATGATACGCCTAGAAAATTTGAAAATGTTGGGAGGTTATAATGAAAGTTTTACATGTCAAGATGGTTACGATTTATGGATAAAATTTATCATGCACTTTAAAGTAACTAATATTAATAAACCCCTTTTTTACTATAGAAGGCATGGAAATAATCTTACGGGTAATGAAGAAAGAATTTTATCTACAAGGAAAAAAATTAAAGAAACTTATGTAGAATCTTTTCAGCTGGTTACTCCTAAAACCATTGCTATAATTCCAGTAAGAAATACTTTTATTAATAAGATTAATTGGCCATTATTTAAAAAATTAAATGATAAAACTATTTTGGAATTGGCTTTGGAAAAGCTAGAGAATTCAAAGAAAATCGATTGGATTGTAGTTACTTCTTCCGATAAAGAAATATTAGATTTTGTCGAAAGTAAGAAGATAAAATTTTCAAAATTACTGATAATTGAAAGACCTTTTCAGTTATCAAAATCAGGAGAAACATTAAATAGTACATTTAAATTTATTTTAGAGTCAGTTACCCAAAAACAAATTATACCAGAGGCTATAATGTCATTTTCATTAGACTATCCATTTGTAACAACAGATATAGTTGATGATGCCATTAATACTTTAACTATTTTCAATGCCGATTCTTTAATAAGTGTAAGACCAGATAATAAAATGTATTTCCAACACATAGGTCATGGTTTAATACCTATTTTAGAACAAGATAAATTCACAAGACTTGAAAGAGAAGCTATATATAAGGGTCAAGGAGGAATTATGTTGTCAAAAGTCGATAATTTCAAAAATAGCGGTAAAATGCTATCGGGAAAAGTAGGGCATATTGTCGTTGATGAAAAAGTTTCTTTTGGTGTTTTTTCAACATGGGATTTTTCTGTTTTTGAAATAATATCTAATAATTTTAATTAATAATAATTTTAATGAGTAAAAGGAATAAAAATTATTTTTTTGTTGTAACGGGATTACAAGTTATTAATTGTGTAGAGTATATTAAGAATTATCAATTAGATAAAGGTTATAATGTATTGTTTGTATGTAACAAAAAAATAAATTCAAGATTAGAAGTATTGTCTTTGATTAAAAACCATTACTTTGATGAAGTTATATTTATGCCTCCAACTTTTTTATTAAATAAAAAAATTGCAAGATATAATTTTGTATTAATAAATCTTATCAGTTTTTTCAAGATATTTTTGTTTAAATTTAATGAAGGGCATTTGGTTGGAAATGATTTAAATGCATTTTACAGATATGCTTGCAAAAAATCTAAAAATGTTAAAATTTCATTTATTGATGACGGTTCAGGATCGGTAAATTATAAAGCAGAAAATCCTTTTAAATATTTTAAGAATTATAAAAACAAATTATTATACAAATTTTTAAGAATTAATAATTATGATATATTATTTGATCAGTATTTCACTTCTTATGGTTCTTTTTTTTTACAGAAATTTAAATATAAAATAGTTAATAATAATTTTAATTACCTAAAAAACATATCGTTTTCAAATATAAACGATTACATTATATTTATAGGAGATCCACATGTTGAAAGGGGGTATATATCTGAGGATAATTATTTAGATATCTTAGTTAAAATTAGAGATATGTTTCAAAAAGAAATTATTTATGTACCTAGAATTTTTGAATCAACAAAAAAACTAAAAAAAATAGAGCAAATTATGAGCGTGCAACGAAATGATTTTCCAATAGAAATATATTTATCTTCATTGGAAAAGTTACCAAATCGAATAATTACTTTCCATTCTTCTGCCTTATTTAATGTTAGAAACTTATTTGGCGAAAATATTGACTATCATTATATAAAACTTCCAAATTATACCAATGAAGTCCATATGAAAAATTTGCAAAAAATATGGAATGATTTAGCAAGTTTTTCTAAGGAAATAGTATTATGTCAAAAATAAAAATATGATTTTTTTAAAAAAAATAAATGATTTCTGTTTGTACTTATTAGTACTTTCTGTTGTTTTTGAATTTTGGAATCCTTTTGATTTAAAAGGAGTACTTTCTATAACAATGGTTGTTTTTTTTATTTATATAATTTCCACTTTACCATTTCTTAATAAACGTTTATCTTTTTTTTACCTGGGGCCTTATATTAAACCTATTTTATTATTTCTACTGATAGAAGCAATATCATCATTTTTAAATATTACTTACATAGAAGAATTAAATGATCTTTTTACTACAAGAATTTTAAAATTTTTATTTTTATTGTTAATTTTAGGAAATCACTTGATATCAAACCCAACAATTCTATTGTATGTTTTAAAAATATATACGTTTGGTATTTTTTTATTGAGTGTTTTATTTCTGTTTGGAATAGGTGTAGATATTGATTTTACAGAAGGTGAGAGTAGGCTTATAATTTTTGGTGAAAATCCAAATAATATAGGTATTAAGGCTGTTATAGGAGCTTTAATTTTGCTTTCATTTATTTTGGAACAAAAATTTAATATAATTTATAAAATTTTTATGGGACTCATGTTAGTTCCTATATTTCCTTTAATTTCAGCAACTGCTTCAAGAGGTGCAGTTTTTACATTTTTCATTGGAGCAGCAGTTATGATTTTGCTTTTAAAGAAAAATTTTAAAGAAAAATTTTTAATAATAATTTTAGCTTCTATTGTAGGAGTATTATTATTTAATTATTTTTTAAGTAATGAGATTTTTTATACTAGATTTATGCAATTTGTAGATGAAGGGAAAACAGGAAGAAATGATATATGGGAAATTGCATTTGGTTTTTTTGTTGATAATCCATTTTTAGGAGTAGGGAGGTCTGGTTTTAAACCTATGATGAAAGAAACTTTTGGTGGGGCAATGGGAGCTCATAATGCTTTTCTTGAAATATTAGCTACAACGGGCTTAATTGGTTTTATCGTATTTATGATTTTTTATTTTAGACTTTTAATCCTTGCACATAATAATTTCAAAAGGACAAAAACAGTGTTAATTTTTTTACTTTTTTCTGCAATAACGCTCCATATATTTAAAGCGGGGGGAGCTATTTCTAGTTTGTTTGTTTGGTTTGTTTTTGCAATTTTAATAGGTTCAACAAGAATAAATAATCATGTAATAAATTAAGTTATGAAAATATTAATAATATCAGATAATTACCCATCGGAACAACATCCTACTAATGGAGTTTTTGTATACAATTTAGTGCAACAATTTGCAAAACTAGGGCATGAAGTAATTGTTATAGCGCCTTTTCAATTAGTGCCAAGAAAAATAAAATTTAAAAAAGTAGTATATGGTAATGAATTAGCAAAGGTTTACCGTCCATTATTTACTTCTTTATCCACTAAACAAATAGGAAGTTTTAATACCTACACAATTGCTCGTAAAATACAAGTAAATGCAATACAACGTATTATAAAGAAAAATAAAATTGAGTTTGATGTAGTGTATTGTCATTTTATAAAAAATGCATTATTAGGTGTAGAGGCATTAGAAAAATATAATAAGCCATTTATTGCAGCTGTAGGTGAAAATAGAAATATTCAATTAGTACAAAAATGGTATAATAAGAATACATATACGAAATTTTTCAATAAAATAGATGGTTTTATAGCTGTTTCTGAAATGATAAAAGAGAAATTGATAGATATGAAAGTTTCTCAAGATAAAATTATTGTAGAACCTAATGGGGTGGATTTTGAAGTGTATTATAAAAGGAAAAATATAAAAGAGCTTAGAGAAAAATATAATTTGCCTCAAAATAAAACATTAGTTATGTTTTTAGGACATTTTATAGAAAACAAAGGGCCTCTAAGATTGGTTAAAGCAGCCGAAGGAATTGAAAAAATTGGTCTAGTTATGGTAGGAGAGGGAAAACAAAATCCAGAAAGCACAGATGTTGTTTTCAAACAGAAAGTACCTAGAAGTTGTGTTCCTGAGCTTTTATCAGCTTCGGATATCTTTGTTTTACCAACGCAGCACGAAGGCTCTAGTAACGCTATAATTGAAGCAATGGCTTGTGGATTACCTATAATTTCATCTGATATTCCTGAAATAAGAGTGCAATGTACTTCAGATTTTTCAATTTTAGTTGATCCAAATGATATTTCTCAAATTAGAACAGCACTAGAAAAACTATTAGTAAATGAACAATTAAGAGATAAAATGTCATTACATGCTATTGAACATGCACAAAAATTTAGTATAGAAAGAAGAACTGAAAGAATTATTAAATTTATAAAGTCGTTTTTATAAATTTATATAAATTAATTTTTTTTCAAACTTTTAATAAATCTTAAAATAATAAAATATGTTATTCAATTCTTATGGTTTTGCTGTTTTTTTGCCTATTGTTTTTCTTTTATATTGGTTTATAGCTAAAAAAAGTATAGTAAAACAAAATTTTTTATTAATTATAGCTAGTTATTTTTTTTATGCTTGTTGGGATTATAGATTTTTATTTTTATTGATTTTTTCAACTATTTTGGATTATTTTACTGCTATTAAAATGTCGCAATCAAGTTCAAAAGTAAATAAAAAATTATGGTTTTGGATAAGTATAATTATTAATTTAGGATTTTTAGGAGTTTTTAAATACTACAATTTTTTTGCTGAATCTTTTATAAATTTTATTAGTTTTTTTGGTTTTGAGGCTAGTTACTTTACTTTAAATATCATTTTACCGGTTGGAATATCATTCTATACATTTCACGGTTTATCGTATGTAATTGATATTTATTACAATAGGATAAAACCAGAAAGGAATTTTGTGGATTATTCTCTTTTTGTATGTTATTTTCCTCTATTAGTTGCAGGACCTATTGAACGTGCAACTCATTTGTTACCGCAAATAAAAAGAAAGAGGAATTTTGATTACTTTAAAGCAGTTGATGGTCTTAAGCAAATACTATGGGGGCTATTCAAAAAAATGGTAATTGCAGATAACTGTGCTGAATTTGCAAATTTATATTTCAATAATTATAATGATTATTCTGGAAGTTCTTTAATTCTTGGAGCAATATTTTTCACTTTTCAAATTTATTGTGATTTTTCTGGTTATTCGGATATTGCTTTAGGAACTTCGAGATTATTTGGCATTGAATTGTTAAGGAATTTTTCTTTTCCATATTTTTCTAGGGATATAGCGGAATTTTGGAGAAGATGGCATATTTCACTTTCTTCTTGGTTTAGAGATTATTTATATATTCCATTAGGAGGTAGTAAAGGAGGTATGTGGATGAAAGTTAGAAATACTTTTATTATATTTATTGTAAGTGGCTTTTGGCATGGGGCAAATTGGACTTTTATTGTATGGGGTTTCTTGAACGCATTGTACTTTATGCCATTATTATTGACAAATAATAATAGAAATAATTTTGAAATAGTTGCTAAAGGAAGGTTTTTTCCATCTTTTAGAGATGCTTTAAATATGTTTTTAACATTCACTTTAACTGTATTTGCTTGGATATTTTTTAGAGCAGATAATTTAGAGCATGCTTTTAGCTATATTAAGAAAATTTTTGAATCCCCATTTCTTAACCTTTCGGATATACCAATTTTATCATACGTTGTAATAGTATTAATTATTTTCTTTATTCTCATAGAATGGATAGGCCGAACAGGTGAATATGCACTTCAAAATTTAAAATATAATAATTACCGCTTTTTAGAATGGTGTTTTTATTTTATAATTATTATTTCTATTTTTCTGTTTGCAGGTAAAGAGCAAGATTTTATTTATTTTCAATTCTAAATTATGAAAAATTTTTTTAAAAAGATTGTCTATTTTTCTATTCCATTATTATTTATTATTGGAATATATGTTTATTCATTTAGTTTTGGGAGTTTTGATTTTTATTATGGAAGGGTATCTTCACCAAAACAAAACTCATTAATTATTGGTAACTCAAGAGCAGCGCAAGGATTGGTTCCATCGGTTTTTAATGATGAGTTGATTAATAAAAAGAATAAAATGTATAATTTTTCTTTTGCAGCAAATTATTCACCTTATGGTCCAGCCTATTACAAGAGTATTAAGAATAAAGTAAATGAAACTGTAAAGGATGGTGTTTTTATTATATCTGTTGATCCAGGTTCTATATCTTCTAATACAGATAATCCAAATGATGAAAGTCTTTTTATAGAGAATAGTTCTTTTTTGGCTAATATTGAATGCGTTTCTTGTAATCCAAATTTTGAATATATACTTCATAGACAAGAAACTTTTTACAAGAAACTTTTTTTGAACAAAATTCGAGGTGAAGGATTTTTACATGACGATGGTTGGCTAGAAGTTAATTTAGAAATGGATACTTCTTCAATTAATAAAAGACTAAAACTAAAATTGCAGGAAGAAGGATATTCGGCTAAATATCATTTTTCAAAAAAAAGATATGAGTATTTAGAAAAAACCATAACTTTTTTAAAAAGCCATGGTAAAGTTTATATTGTAAGACTACCTGTTCATAATTCTATTTTAGAGAGACAATTTAAGGCATTTCCAGATTTTGATAAAAAAATATCTTTTTTGGCAAAAAAAAATGGTGTTAAATTTAAGGTGTTTAATAATAATCAGGGAAAATATATATTTACAGACGGTAGTCATTTATATAAAGAATCTTCATTATTAATTAGTAAAGAAATTGCACAATGGATTAATCTTGATCAGTAATTATTATTTATTTAATGAACATAATTTTATAAAAAATGAAAATAATTATCAATGCTGATGATTTTGGTTTTACAAAGTCGGTAAATGAAGCAGTATTCATATTAGCTAAAAGGGGCACATTAACCTCTACAACTGTTATGGTTAATATGCCTTATTGGGAAGAGGTAGATAGATTATTAGAACATCCTAATTTTGGCATTGGTCTGCATTTTAATATAACTCAAGGAAAGCCTATTTTAGATGCATCAGAAATTTCAACAATTGTGAATAGTGAAACGGGAGAGTTTTATGAATTTAAAGAATTAAGAAAAAGGAGTAAACAAGGAAAAATAAATGTTAATGACGTTTATAAAGAATTAAAGGCTCAAATTTTATTATTAAAGCAGCATGTAGGAAATCGTTTAACTCATATGGATTCGCATCAAGGAATTCATAAATATAAGCCCGTATCAAATGCTATTTTAACTTTTGGAAAAGATAATAAGGAATTGGGTTTACGTTCACCGCATCATCTGTTTATTACTAATGCTAAATCTCCAGAAGTTGTTGGAATAAAAAATATTTTTAAATTTGGAGTAAAAAGATATATTATAGAATTGTATTACAGAAAATATAATTCAACTTTCCGTAAATATTATGTAATGCCTGAAGGAGAACTTTTACATTTAAATTTAAAAAAAGTAGATACATTTAAAGCTTTAGAAAAATTAAAAGCTTCAGAAAAATTATGTATTGAAATTCCTTGCCATCCAGCTACATCAATTTCTGATTTACCAAAAACAAAATTAACAGACAAAAGACTACAAGAGTTCGAAATATTGAGCTCGGAAAGTTTTAAAAATAGCCTCAATAAGTTTCAATTAATTAGCTTTAAAGATTTAAAAAAATGAAAATTATCATCAACGCAGACGATTTTGGAATGACAAAGTCAATAAACAATGCAATAACAGAATTAATGCATTTAGGAACTATTACTTCTACAACAGTAATGGTAAATATGCCTTATGCAAATGAGGCAACAGAGTTACTTAAAATTCCAAATATTAGTATTGGACTTCATTTTAATTTAACAGAAGGGAAGCCAACGTCACCAATTAATCAAGTATCTTCTTTAATTGATAAAAATGGTAATTTTCACACTAAAAAAGAATTAGAGAGTAGAGCAAAGAAGAATTTAATTAGTAAAGAAGAAGTATTATTAGAATTAAAAAATCAATATGCAAGGCTATCTGATATTTTAGGAGACAATATAACACACTTTGATTCGCACCAGGGGCTTAATAGAATTCCGGTAGTTTTTAAAGCCTTATTAGATTTTGGAAAAGAAACTAAAAAGCCTAAAGGAATTCGTTTTTATGTTAAGCATTATATACAAAATTCGGGAAAAGTACTTGTTCCAGGTTTATTTGATATTAAAAAATTTGGAGTTAAACGTTTACTTGTGGAACAATACCTTAAAAATAATAAAAAGCAAATTAATAAGTATTTTAAAAGCCCTGAAGGTATGTTAGTTACAAGTTCTCATAATGCTATTGATGTTTTTAAAGCTTTGGTAAAAAATCCTTTGGCAAAATTTGAGAATGCAATTTTAGAGATACCTTGTCATCCATCTATTGATATAACTGAATTAGAAAACACAAAGTTAACAGATGAAAGAGTTATAGAATACCAATTTTTGAAATCAACAGCATTTCTTGAAGCAAAGAAAAGTTTAGATTTAGTTAGTTTCAATTCTGTAGTAGCATAATGGAAAATAAGATAAATTTAGTACATATTAATTCCTATTTTCTTACTAATAAGTTACATGAAGAGTTAGTTATGTCCTTAAGGGATATGAATGCTTCAATTCATCAAACTGTATATATTCCAATAAACAAAAAGGATAAAATAAATAGCGATTATTGTGAATCTAAAAATATTTTATATACAATTTCCAAAGCTTTTTCAAATCTTGAAAGATATTTTTGGCCATTAAAAATGTTATCTATTTATAAGGATTTTAATAAAAAAGTAAAAAATGATAAAATAACAATTACCCATGCACATTCGTTAATATCTAATGGCATTATTTCCTTTTTATTATTTAAAAAAAAAGCTATTCCTTATGTTGTTACAGTTAGAAATACAGATATAAATATATTCATGAAAAAATCTATTTTTTTTAGAAAAATAGGTTTCAAAATATTAAATAGTGCTGAATCAATAATGGTTTTATCACCAGCTTATAAGAACATACAATTAAGAGAATGCTTAACAACATTTCAATTTGAGCAACTCAAAGATAAGATCAAGATTATTCCTAATGGAGTGAATGATTTTTGGATAAAAAATAGATATTTGAATGAATCTAGAAGTAGTAATTGTTTAGAAATACTTTATGTTGGTAAGCTTCGTGAAAATAAAAATTGTAGTGCATTAATTAAAGCCTGTAAACTATTAAAGGAAAAAGGACTTGATTTTCAACTTACAATTGTAGGAGAAGGTTATCTTAAAGAAAAATTACAAGAAGAAGCAAAAGGTTTAAAAGTTAGATTTTTAGGTTTTATTTCAGATAATGAACAATTATTAAAAGTATATAGGGAATCAAATCTTTTAGTAGTGCCTTCATTTAAAGAATCATTTGGGTTAGTGTACGTAGAAGCAATGACTCAAGGATTACCAATTATTTATACAAAAGGACAAGGATTTGATGGAAATTTTGAGGAAGGAGTAGTCGGTTTTTCTGTTATGCCAAATGAATATGAAAAAATAGCAGAAGCTATTCAAAAAATAAACGAAAACTATAACGAAATATCTAAAAATGCGTATAATTATGCTTTAAATTTTTCATGGACGACGAATTCTAAATTGCTAAATGATATTTATACTAAAATAGAATAAATGAAAATTCTTTATATACATCAATATTTTAAAACACCAAGAGAACCAGGTGCTACACGTATTTATTTTATAGTTCAACAACTTATAAAAGAAGGTCATAACGTTACGGTTATTACACAAAATAAAAAAATAACTGCTTCGAACAGAGAAGAAATGTATATAGATGGTATCAATATAGTGTATCTCAAAAATGCATACTCAAATGAGATGAGTATTCCTATGCGAATTAAATCTTTTTTTAATTTTATGTACAAATCTTCTTTTGAAGTTTTTAAACATAAAAATATTGATTTAGTTATTGCCACATCTACACCCTTATCAGTTGGACTACCAGCCCTATTATTAAAAAAAATCAAAGGTATTCCTTTTGTTTTTGAAGTTAGAGACCTATGGCCTGAGGTGCCAATACAAATGGGGGGGCTTAAAAATCCATTAATAAAAAAAATAGCTATTTGGTTTGAAAAAACAATCTATAAAAATGCAAGCCATATTGTTACTTTATCTCCAGGTATGTATGATGGTGTTATTAAATATGTTTCATCTGATAAAGTATCAATGATTCCCAATATGGCAAAGAAAGAACATTTTTGGCCAAGAGAAAAAAGCAAAGATTGTATTAAAAAGTTACAACTTAGAGAAAATTCTTTTAAAGTAATTCATTTTGGTACAATGGGTATTGCAAATGGCCTTCAATATTTTATTCAAGCTGCAAAGATTGCACATGACAAAGGAATAACTGATGTTGATTTTATTCTTTTAGGGGAAGGAAAAGCAGAAAAAACTTTAAAATTGTATACCGAAAAATATAAGTTAACTAATGTGTTCTTTTATGGTAGAATGGCAATGAAAGGAACAAGTGAAGTCGTAAATATTTGTGATATTTCGGTTGTTCCATTTTTAAATATTCCAATATTAAGTACCAATTCACCAAACAAATTATTTGATTCATTGGCAGCGGGTAAACCAATAATAGTAAATTCAAATGGTTGGACAAAAAAAATGGTAGAAGATAATAGTTGTGGCGCTTTTGTTGATCCGGAAAATCCAAATGAGTTATTTGAACTTATTATGAGTTGGAAAAATGATCCTCATTTACTAAAAGTTATGGGCGAGAACAGTAGAAAATTAGCAGAAACAACTTATGATGAGTCAATACTAACTAAAAATTTTGCAAGCATTATAAATACTTTAAATAACAAGTAATAAGCTATGAAAAATATTCTATATTTAGGTTTTTTTATTTTAAAGACAGATTATGCAGATTTAATAAAATCAATCAATTGTACTTCAAAAAAAGGGTACAACAAAATATTTTTGTGTATGAGAATGGTGTTAAACTCATTATGGTATGGTTCATCATTTGTAGATTATTATAATTTTCAATTTTATAGAAAAAATAAACAGCAGAAAAAAGAATACGCAACAATGGGTGTTATGTATAAGTTTCATAATAAAATGAATCATAAAAATTTTATTGATGCGGTTGATAATAAAAAAACATTTTTCAAAACGTTTCATAAATTCTGTAATCCAGCATTTTTATTTACTCATAATGATTTGGATACAATTATAAGCATCATCTTAGATCGTGTAAATAAAAAAATTGTAGTTAAAAATCCAGAAAGTTCAGGTGGGAAAGGTGTACAGATTTTTCAGGTTCTAAAAAAGGAAGATGGCATAATGATTGGTAATGAAGAACTTCATGATTTTTTAAATAATCATTTTAAGGAAAATGAATATTTTTATTTTGAAGATTTTATTTTGCAACATGAAAATATAGCTAATGTTTCTCCATCAGCTGTTAATACAATAAGAATGATATCTTTAATTAATGAAGAAAATAGAGTTGATATAATAGGCTCAGTATTTCGTATTAGTGTAGACTGCCCAATAGATAATTATTCAGCAGGTAATTTAGCTGCAGAGATTGATATTGCAACAGGAATTGTAATATCAGGAGGTATTAGAAAAAGGTCTTCTTGTGATAGTTATCATGAAATACATCCTTCAACAAAACAACAAATTTTAGGTTTAAAAATTCCATTTTGGAATGAAATAAATCAGATGGTCACAGAAGCAGCACTTGTTGTTCCTCAAGTTAGAACAGTCGGTTGGGATATTGCCATTACGCCAAGCGGGCCAATAATTATTGAAGGAAATAGCAAGTGGAATAAAGATACTTGGCAAATACCAGCAGGAAAAGGAAAACTTCAAATGATTAAAAAATATTTATAAAGAAGTAATTAAAAAAATGTATAAAAATATTTTTAAAAGAGTAATTGATTTTATATTCGCTATGGTTGGGATATTAGTATTATTTCCAATTTTCATAGTTGCTTTTGTTGCTCTTTATTTTTCTAATAAAGGTCAACCTTTTTTTTACCAAGAACGTCCAGGAAGATATGGTAATGTATTTAAAATTATTAAATTCAAAACTATGACGGATCAAAAAGATGTCAATGGGAATTTACTTCCAGATAACCTCAGAATAACAACCTTTGGAAAATTGGTTCGTAAAACATCTGTTGATGAAATACCTCAATTAATAAATGTTTTAAGAGGAGATATGTCACTAGTAGGGCCAAGGCCATTAAGGGTGTATTATTTGCCTCTTTATTCTAATGAACAAAATAGAAGGCATGAAGTTAGACCGGGAATTACAGGTTGGGCTCAAGTAAATGGCAGAAATACATTAAGTTGGACTCAAAAATTTCAATATGATGTTTGGTATGTTGATAATTTAAGTTTTTTTTTAGATGTTAAAATTTTACTTAAAACTGTATTTAAAATTTTTAAAACAAATGAAGTTAATGCAACAGAGGACATTACTATGATACCGTTTGATGGTAAAAATTAATAATATGAAAAAAAAAGCGGTGATTTTTGGTGCGGGTACTTATGGTCAAGTATATTCAAAATACTTAGAAGAATATTACGAAATTCTCGGTTTTATTGATGATAATGATTTGTTGAAAGGTACTGATATTGGAGGATATTCTGTTCTAGGTAATATTAATTATTTATTTAATGCATTAACTAAAGATATAGCTGTTTTTGTTCCAATTGGTAATAACTCTGTTAGAGTTAATTTACTTTCAAAGATAGAGTCAGAAGGATTTGAGATACCATCTTTTATTCACGAATCCGTATTGTTGGATCCAACAGTTGAGTTAGGAAAAGCAATATACATATTGCCTAGTTCTAATGTAATGCCATTTACAAAAATACAAGATTATACAATGATAAGCATGGGAGTTAATATTGCACATCATGTGACGGTTGAAAAAGGATGTTTTTTTTCACAAGGTGTAAATATTGGTGCTTCCATATATATTAAAGAATTTTCTTATTTTGGTATCGGTTCAACAGTTATGACAGGTGTTTCGTCTATTGGTAAAAATACATTAATAGGAGCAGGAACTTTAATTATTAAAGATGTTCCAAATGAAGTAGTAATGATAGGAAATCCTGGGAGAATTTTAAGAAATAATAAAACTCATTAAAATAAATTTTAAATAGTATGAATTTTGAAGTAGTTCTAGAATCTATAGAAGAATTAAATGAGGTTAATTTACCAACAATTAAAAGTGTTGAACTATGTGCAGCGCTTCAATTAGGCGGAATTACTCCAAGTTATGCTACAACAGCTTATTTTTGTGAATATGCTGTTCCTGAAGTTCACGTTATGATAAGACCTAGAGCCGGGGGGTTTAATTATAATAAATATGAACTTCAATTAATGTGTGAAGACATAAAATTTTTCGCAAAGCTCGGGGTTACTGGTGTGGTATTTGGAATTTTAGATGAAAATTTTAAAATTGAAAAAGAGCATACAAAACGTCTTCATTTTGTTTCAAAAGAGTTAGGCCTTCAAACCACTTTTCATAGAGCGTTTGATTTTGCATTAGATACCGAGTATGCTATACAATTTTTAGTTGAAACAGGTTTTGACAGGCTCTTAACAGCTGGAAGCAAAAAAACAGTTGATTTTGGCAAAGAAAAACTAAAAAAATGGTCAGATAATTATGGTGAAGAAATTCAAATAATTGCAGGAGGCGGTGTTACTTTTGAAAATGCAAGGCAATTAAAAAGTGTAGGTTTGAAAACATTACATTTTAATATTAAAGATGCAATCTTAAATGACAATTCAAGTATGGGTTATGAATATAAACTAAATTTAAATAAGCTAGCAAATATTTTAAACTTATAATAAGATTGATAAGCCTCTTTCTGAATAATTTTGTATGTTGAATTTTTGTAATTTCCTTTTTTTTTGATAAAAATATTTCTAGGAAATTAATTTTATTACTAATGAATCCTCGATATATTTTTGTTTCGCTTTAATTCGTAAATAAATATATATTGACAATTTATTCAATTTTTTAATTAAATTATTATCTAAATAAAGTGAATTCGATATAAAATTATTGAAATATTTAG
>Ga0256309_1000033_pt1 | contig 20708 bp, 18 predicted proteins | sample ColtaT_FD_183678 | JGI IMG/M metagenome (GOLD analysis project Ga0256309, IMG submission 183678) | Metatranscriptome of freshwater microbial communities from Columbia River, Oregon, United States - Colum_Colum_RepA_8d (Metagenome... | ecosystem: Environmental > Aquatic > Freshwater > River...
ATCGAAAAGTTCTCGGTGGTCAAGACCCTGCAGGCGATCGAGGACAGCCATGTCTGCGTGCTGTTGCTTGATGCCTCTCAGGATGTTGCCGACCAGGATGCCCATATCGCCGGTTTCGTCCTGGAGTCGGGCAGGGCCCTGGTGGTCGGGATCAACAAATGGGACCTTGCCGATGAACATCAGCGCGACCGGATCAAGGTCGAGATGGCACGCAAGCTGGGCTTTCTCTCCTTTGCCCGCACGCATTTCGTGAGTGCTCGCGAGGGTAAGGGAATCGGCGCCCTGATGCGTTCGGTGAACGAAGCGCACGCTGCCGCCTTTGCCAAGTTGCCAACGCCCCGACTGACCCGCGCACTGCATGAGGCGGTCGAGCGTCAGACTCCGCCGCGGCGCGGGATGGTCAGACCCAAACTGCGCTATGCCCATCAGGGGGGGCAGAATCCGCCGATTGTCGTGATCCATGGCAATGCACTCGATCGGGTGCCCGATGGCTACCGTCGCTACCTGGAGGGCTGGTTTCGCGAGAAGTTCGCCCTGCAGGGCACACCCCTGCGGATCGAGTTCCGCTCCGGAACCAATCCGTATGCGCCAAGCACTTGACCACCGCGCTCACTTTTCCGGTACAGTGAACAAAAAAACAAACACGCGCGCCGAGGCCTTCATGAGCAATAAGGGACAACTCCTCCAGGATCCCTTCCTCAATCAGTTACGTCGGGAACACATCCCGGTGTCGATCTATCTGGTCAACGGCATCAAGCTCCAGGGCCAGATCGATGCCTTCGACCAGTATGTGGTTCTGCTCAAGAACACGGTCACCCAGATGGTGTACAAGCACGCCATCTCCACGGTTGTCCCTGCACGCCCGGTCAACTTCTCTCAGGATGAGGGCGCGCAGGACTGAAGCCCGCATTGAGATCCACCACGCACCGTTCGGCACCCGACTCACCCGAGCCTGAACCTCCGAGCCTCGACCGTCACGACCGTCACAGTACCGCGCAGGCGGTCTCCCGAGCCCTGCTGGTCGGTGTGGCGATCGGTCGGGATCGACGCGACGACGCCTCCCTCGACGAACTGGCCGCCCTGGCGGTTTCGGCGGGGCATGCGGTGTTGGCGCGGGCTGCCTGCCATCGCCCCCGTCCTGATCCAGGACTCTATCTGGGCCGCGGCAAGGTCGAAGAACTCGGCCAGACCATCGAGACGCGGGGTCTGAACCTGGTCCTGTTCGATCACGAGATTTCGGCCATTCAGCAACGCAACCTTGAGCGCGCCTGGAAGGTGAGGGTGCTCGACCGCACGGAGTTGATTCTGGAGATCTTCGGCCAGAGGGCCCGCAGTGCCGAAGGCAAGCTTCAGGTCGAACTGGCTCAGCTGCAGCATCAGTCGTCCCGTCTTGTGCGCGCCTGGAGTCACCTCGAGCGTCAGCGAGGCGGTATTGGAGTGCGAGGCGGCCCGGGTGAAACCCAGCTCGAGATGGATCGCCGCATGTTGGCCGGCAAGATCCGCCAGGTCCGAGAGCGGCTCGAGCGCAGCGAACGGCAGCGACGTACCCGACGCAAGTCCCGCGACCGCCGAGGTGTCTTTACCGTGTCGCTGGTGGGATACACCAACGCGGGCAAGTCCACCCTGTTCAATGCCCTGACCGGCGCTCAGACCTTCGCCGCGGACCAGTTGTTTGCCACCCTCGATACCCTGTCGCGGCGTCTGTCGCTGGGTCATGGCATCGAGATTGTCCTGTCCGACACGGTGGGCTTTGTGCGCGATCTTCCCCATGGTCTGGTGCGGGCCTTTCGGGCCACGCTTGAGGAAACGGCCGAGGCCGACCTGCTGCTGCATGTGGTCGATGCGGCCTCCCCCGAGCGCGACGAACAGATCGCACAGGTCGAGCGGGTGCTCGATGAAATCGGCGCAGGATCGGTTGCTCAGTGGCAGGTCTGGAACAAGATCGACTTGCTCGACCTTCAGCCCCGAGTGGACCTGGAGCCCTGTGGTACAGTCCATCGCTTGTTTGTCAGCGCGCGTTCCGGGTTGGGTTTGCCGCAGTTGCGAGAAGCCCTTGTTCAGGCTGTCGGGCGGCCTGACGCCAACGACGCAGACCTGACCGCACCGTCCGGATCCGGCGCCGATCCGGTTTCTGAATCCCCCTGAATCCTCCATCACATCCAGCAGGTCGCATGATGTGGACCCGTCTTCGTGCAGTGTTCTCGCTCAATGATCCAGGCTGGGGCCGCTCCGGCTCGGGCGGTTCTGGTCAGACCCCTCCTCCTGGAGGGTCCGGGCGGGAGCAGCCATCGGCTCAGGGCGATCGGTCGGACGAGCCCCGTCCGCCGCCTCGCCAGCAGCGCCCGCAAGGCAACGACGGTCCTCCGGACCTCGATGAACTCTGGCGCGACTTCAACCGTCGACTGAATCGCCTGTTTGGCAAGACTGGCGGCCCGAATGGCGGTCCTCCGCGAGGTCCGGGTTCGGCTTCGCCAGGCGGCCCTTCATTCAAGGGTGCAGGGACGGGCGCGGGTCTCATTGTGGGTGCTGCTTTCTTGCTGTGGCTGGCCAGCGGGTTCTACATCGTCCAGGAAGGTCAGGCTGCAGCCATCCTGCGGTTTGGCGAATTCCGTTACATCACCGATTCGGCGGGTTTCAAGTGGCGCATGCCCTATCCGATCGAGACCGCCGAGATGGTCGATGTGCAGCGTCTGCGTCAGGTTGAGGTGGGCTACCGCACGAACGTCAAGAACAAGGTACCTCGCGAGGCGCTGATCCTCACGGGCGATCAGGCCATCGTGGATCTGCAGTTTGCAGTTCAGTACCGCATCACGGATCCCAAGTCCTATCTGTTCAACAACAATCCGGGGGGGGCGCCTGAAGAGATCGTGCGCCAGGCGGCTGAAACCGCCACTCGCGAAGTGATCGGCCGCATGGGTATCGACCAGGTGCTCTACGAAGAAAAAGAGCAGGTTGCCAAGGATGCGCTTCGACTGATGCAGGAAATCGCCGATCGTTACAAGGCAGGGATCGGCATCGTTGACGTGACCATCCAGCAGGCTCAGCCGCCCGAGCAGGTGCAGGCAGCCTTTGAGGATGCCAACAAGGCGGCTCAGGATCGCGAACGCCTGATCAACGAGGGTCGCGCCTATGCCAACGATGTCATTCCCAAGGCCCGCGGTACGGCGGCCCGGCTGCAGCAGGAAGCCGAGGGTTACAAAGACCGGGTGATCGCTGCGGCACAGGGCGATGCGGCACGCTTCAAGCAGGTGCTGACCGAGTACTCGAAGGCCCCGCAGGTCACTCGCGATCGCATGTACCTCGAGACCATGCAGCAGATCTTCTCCAATACCAGCAAGGTGGTGGTGGATTCACGTGGCAACGGCAACCTGCTGTATCTGCCGCTCGATCGCCTGTTGCAGCAGAACGCAGGGCCCGATGCCGCGCGCGCGCCGCTCGATGTTCGCGGTGAAGGTTCAAGCGCCGCTCCGACGATTGCGCCACCCCCCGCACCCGCCACCGCTCCGGTCGCGCCTTCGCCTCGCGAGGCCTTGCGCAACCGTGATCGTGACAGCAGCCGTTGAGCGACGGAAGGACTCTCATGAATCGTCTCGCTCCCATTCTTCTTGGCCTTGTTGCCTTTGTGGCCCTGGGCTCATCCATGCTGTTCGTGGTCGACCAGCGGCAGTACGCCGTGGTCTTTGCTCTGGGCGAAATCAAGGAAGTGGTCGACAAACCGGGGTTGCATTTCAAGCTGCCCCCGCCCTTCCAGAACGTTCAGTATTTCGACAACCGCATCCTGACCATCGACACCGCCGATGTCGATCGGTTCATCACCTCCGAGAAGCTCAACGTTCAAATTGATACCTTCGTCAAATGGCGCATCGCCGAGCCTCGCAAGTTCTTCACCTCGGTGGGCGGAAGCGAGTTGATTGCCAGCGATCGCCTGCAGCGCAGCCTGCGTGACTCGCTCAACAACGAGATCGCCAAGAAGACCGTGAGCGATGTGATCTCGGGCAAGCGCCAGGAGTTGCTCGACGCTGTACGGGTCAAGATGAACGAGGATGCCAAGCAGATCGGCGCCGAGGTGATCGACGTGCGTCTCAAGCGTGTCGACTTCGCGCCCGAGGTCTCGGAGCGGGTGTTCGACCGGATGCAGTCCGAACGCAAGCGGGTGGCCAATGAGCGTCGCGCAACCGGTGCCGCCGAATCCGAAAAGATCCGGGCCGATGCCGACCGTCAGCGGGACGTGCTGATTGCCGAGGCCTATCGCGATGCTCAGCGGGTCAAGGGTGAGGGCGATGCGCGGGCAGCAGCCCTCTTTGCCGAAGCCTTTGGACAGAACCCCGAATTTGCGTCGTTCTATCGGAGCCTCGAGGCCTACCGGGCCAGCTTCCGGGGGCGCAGCGATGTGCTGGTGCTCGACCCCAATTCGGACTTCTTCCGGTATTTCCGCGCTCCGGGTGGGGCTGGCGGTGCGGCCCGAAACCGCTGAGTCATGTCCGGTTTCCTGGCCGCACTCGGTCTGGCCCTCATCCTTGAGGGCCTCTTTCCTTTCATCTCACCGGGCGGCTGGCGTGAAGCCATGAAGCGCATGGGCAATCTGCAGGATGCCCAGCTTCGGGTCGCCGGTTTGCTCGCGCTGCTGGCCGGTACCGTGCTGGTTGTGCTGTCGCGCTGATCCGATCGTTCATGCCCCGCTGGCTCCTTCCCGAAGGCATCTGCGACATCCTGCCCAATGAGGCACGCAGGATTGAAGAGTTGCGTCGCCGATTGCTCGACCTGTATCGCAGCTACGGCTACGAACTGGTCATGCCGCCCTTGATCGAATACCTCGATTCGCTCCTCACGGGCAGTGGCCATGATCTGGATCTCACGACCTTCAAGCTGATCGATCAGTTGTCGGGCAAGACCATGGGTGTGCGGGCCGACATCACGCCGCAGGTGGCCCGCATCGATGCACACCTGCTTGCACGTCAGGGTGTTGTGCGACTCTCGTACAGCGGCAGTGTGTTGCACGCCCGTCCGGCGATGCCTCTGGCCACTCGTGAGCCCCTGCAGGTCGGGGCCGAACTCTACGGTCATGCCGGGCTCGAAGCAGACTTCGAGATCATCGAGTTGCTCATGCAGTCCCTGCAGGTGGCGGGCGTTCGGCGCGCGCGACTCGATCTGGGCCATGTGGGCATCGTGCAGCACCTGCTGGCGCAGGTGGGGGCGGCCTTGCCCGGGCTCGATCCAGAAGACGTGCTGCCGCTGATCCAGTCCAAGGATGTGCCCGGTCTGCAGTCGATTCTGGCAGACCTGTCCGACGCTTCGTTGCGCAACGCGCTGGTGGCGCTGCCTGGGCTGTTCGGTGAAGTCTCCGTAGTGATCGATCAGGCGCGTCGCGTGCTGCCTGCGCATCCCTTGATCGAGCAGGCCCTGCTCGAGCTGCGCAAGCTTGCCGACGCGCGCGATGCCCAGGCCGGGCGGGGTATCGAGGTGGATCTCACCCTCGATCTTGGGGATGCTCGAGGCTATCGCTATCACAGCGGAGTGATCTTTGCCGCCTATGTGGATGGGTGCGCAACCGCGCTCGGTCGGGGTGGGCGCTATGACAACGTGGGGTCGGCCTTCGGTCGCTCGCGGCCTGCCACCGGGTTCTCGCTGGAGTTGCAGGATCTGGCAGCGCTGCTTCCCCAGCCCGAGCCCGTGCAGGCCATCCGCGCGCCCTGGTCACTGGATGCTGCCCTGCAGACCGAGATCAGTCGACTGCGTGCAGCCGGTGAGATTGTCGTTCAGGCCCTGCCTGGACACGAAGATGAACATCAGGAATTTGAATGTGATCGGGAACTCGTGCCCAGCTCGCAAGGCTGGACGACGCGTCCTGTTCGGAGGTCGTGACGATGGGACGCAACGTGGTGATCATCGGCACCCAGTGGGGTGACGAGGGCAAGGGCAAGGTGGTCGATTGGCTGACCGAGTCCGCACAGGGGGTGGTGCGGTTTCAGGGGGGCCACAATGCAGGTCACACCCTGGTCATCGGAGGCCGCAAGCAGGTCTTGCGCCTGATTCCATCCGGAATCCTTCGTCCGGGTGTCACCTGCTACATCGGCAGCGGCGTGGTGCTCTCGCCGTCAGCGCTGCTGCAGGAGATCGATGAACTTGAACGCGCAGGGGTGGCGGTGCGAGATCGCTTGCGCATCAGCGGGACCTGTCCGCTCATCCTGCCCTACCACGTGGCCCTTGATCAGGCCCGCGAGGCCAAGCGGGGCGATGCCAAGATCGGCACCACGGGTCGCGGGATCGGTCCGGCCTATGAAGACAAGGTCGCCCGGCGCGCGGTTCGGGTGCGCGATCTGTTCAGTCCGGAGCGGCTGCGTGAGCGCATTCGCGAATCCCTCGATCTGCACAATTTTGTGCTTGAGCGTTATTTCGGCGTCAAACCCCTTGATCCGGATCAGGTGGCCGATGATGCCCTGGCTCTTGCCCCGCGAATTGCTTCGATGGTCGCCGATGTGCCTGCCGAACTCGCCTCCGCAGCCCGCCGGGGTGATCGCCTGCTGTTCGAGGGTGCACAGGGCGCGCTGCTCGATGTTGATCATGGCACCTATCCCTTCGTGACCAGCAGCAACTGCATTGCGGGTGCTGCGGCGCCTGGAGCAGGGGTGGGCCCGCAACAGCTCGATTATGTTCTGGGCATTGCCAAGGCCTACACCACCCGGGTGGGCTCGGGGCCGTTTCCGACCGAACTGTTCGATGACACCGGCAAGCATCTCGCCACCAAGGGCAACGAATTTGGATCGGTCACCGGTCGTCCAAGACGCTGCGGCTGGTTCGATGCCGTGGCGATGCGCCGCTCCATCCAGATCAATGGCGTGAGTGGGCTGTGTGTCACCAAGCTGGATGTCCTTGATGGCTTGTCGACGGTCAGGATCTGTACCGGCTATCAGCGGGCCGGCCAGCCGGTTGATCTCCTGCCGTTCGGAGCCGATGATGTTGCGGCCTGCGAGCCGCTCTATGAAGACTGGCCGGGCTGGACCGAAACGACCTACGGGGTCAAGCGCTGGGAGGAGCTTCCCACCGCAGCGCAAAATTATCTGAAACGTCTGTCCGAACTCGTGGGTGCACCGATCGACATCGTCTCTACCGGGCCGGACCGCGACGAAACGATCCTTTTGCGACATCCTTTTGGCGACTGAGATCACCATCATGAGCGATCGTCTAGAAGTCACATGGGACCACTACCATGGTCTGATTGAAGCCCTGGCGGCTCAGGTGTACGAGTCGGGCTGGAAGCCAGATGCCATCGTCTGCATGGCTCGGGGCGGACTGCGGGTCGGGGATGTGTTCTCCAGGGTGTTCCGACTGCCTCTGGGCGTGCTGTTCAGCAGTTCCTATCGTGAACGAGCCGGCCAGGAGCGCGGCGATCTGCGTATCGGAGCCCAGATTGCCAGCGTGGCGGAGTTGCCCGAAGGGCGCTGGCTATTGGTGGATGATCTGGCCGATTCGGGAGGCACGCTGGAGGGCGTCTTGCCCTGGTTGAGGGAGCGCCATCCACAAATGCGTGAACTGCGCACAGGCGTGCTCTGGACCAAGGACGGTTCTCGCTTTAGTCCTGACTACAGCGTCTCACGTGTTCCCGCCGCGTGCTGGATCGCGCAGCCCTTCGAACTCTACGACGCGATGACGCTGCAGGCGCTGTCCGAACGCGTCGCTGCAGCGGGCCGGTCTTAATCCGAGACGCCAGAACCGGGTCGGGACTGCTCCTGACCCCTGAAACGACAAAGCCCGCTTTCGCGGGCTGTCGTGAAACCGTTCGCCTGAATTGTGGTGCCCAGAAGAGGACTCGAACCTCCACACCATTGCTGGCGCTAGGACCTGAACCTAGTGCGTCTACCAATTCCGCCATCTGGGCAGGCGAACAAGAACTCGAAAGTATATGCTCTCAATCAAATCTGTCAAATGGAGGCCCTGGTGACCAAGACCTGGACCGCTCCACAACGTGACCTGATCCTTCAGGTCCTGCAGCAGGCTGCAGCACCCATGACCGCCTCCGAGCTTGCCGAACAGCTCAAGGTGCCTTCCCGTCATTTCGAATCCCTGTCCGTGCGTCTGGCTGCCATGGAGCGCGACGGTCTCCTGCTGCCCAATCGCAAGGGCGAGTTGCTGCTGGTCAGCCGCCTGGAGCTGATTGCAGGGCGGATCGCCGGCCACCGCGATGGCTTTGGATTTCTGATCCCCGACGATGGCAGCGCCGATCTGTTCTTGCCGCCGCGCGAAATGCAAAAAGCCATGCACGGCGATCGCGCCCTGGTGCGTCGCGCGGGCCTGGATTCCCGGGGCCGCCCCGAGGGGGTGATTGTCGAGGTGACCGACCGCGGCCAGCGTCGTCTGGTGGGTCGTCTGCTTCAGGAACGGGGCCTGACCGTCGTGGTGCCCGAGGATCAGCGCATCAAGCACGACATCCTGATTGCGCCTGGCGATGCCGGCAAGGCACAACCAGGCCAGGTCGTCACGGTCGAAATCGTTCAGCCGCCCACGCCGCATGCGCCGCCGATGGGGCGCGTGGTCGAGGTGCTGGGCGGCATCGACGACCCGGGTATGGAAATCGAAATTGCCGTGCGCAAGTTCGAGGTGCCTCATCAGTTTTCACAAGCCGCAGAGGCGCTCGCCGCCAAATTGCCCTCCGAGGTGAGGGTGGCCGACCTCAAGCGAAGGGTGGATCTTCGGGACGTGCCGCTGGTCACCATCGATGGCGAAGACGCACGCGATTTTGATGATGCCGTGTATTGCGAGCCCCTGGAGATCTCGGGTCGCAAGGCCGGCGGATGGCGACTGATCGTGGCCATTGCCGACGTCTCGCATTACGTGACGCACGACGATGCGCTCGATCTCGATGCCCGGGAACGATCCACCTCGGTTTATTTTCCGCGCCGTGTGATTCCCATGCTGCCTGAAAAATTGTCCAACGGCCTGTGTTCGCTCAAGCCTGGAGTCGATCGGCTGGCGCTGGTGGCGGACATGGTCATCACGGCTCGAGGGCAGGTCAAGGCCTATCAGTTCTATGACGCGGTGATTCATTCGGCAGCCCGACTCACCTACGACCAGGTCTGGGCGGCACTCTCGGGTCGTGACCCGACCGTGGCCCGGCAACTCGGGCCGCGTCTGACCGATCTGCAAAATCTCTACGATCTGTATCGCGCTCTGGCCAAGGCCCGCGGGCAACGGGGTGCGATGGACTTCGAAACCACCGAAACCAAGATCCTGTGTGATCCGGCCGGACGCATCGAGCGGATCGTGCCGCGCACCCGCAACGATGCTCACAAGCTGATCGAAGAAAGCATGCTGGCGGCCAACACCTGCGCCGCAGACTTTCTGGCCCGAGCGCGTCATCCGGCGCTGTTCCGAGTGCACGAAGGGCCCACCCCCGAGCGGCTCGAGTTGCTGCGCGAATTTCTCAAGGGCGTCGGCCTGTCGCTCGGCGGTGGAGACGATCCGCGACCGGCCGACTATGCGGCGGTTGCCGGTCAGATTGCCGGGCGGCCTGACGCACCCCTGATCCAGACCATGCTGCTGCGCTCCATGCAGCAGGCGATCTACACGCCCCACAACTCGGGGCACTTCGGTCTGGCCTATCCTGCCTACACCCACTTCACCTCACCCATCCGGCGCTACCCGGACCTGCTGGTGCATCGGGTGATCAAGTCGCTGCTGGCCAAGCAGCACTACCTTCCGCCCGTGCCCAGTGAAGATCGTCCGCCGCCCGTGGTGCGGCGCCCAGGGCGTGGCGCGGCCGCCAGCGCGCGTCCGGGTCGCAAACCTGAAACGATGACGGCAGCCGCAGGTCCTGCGGTGTCCAGCGAACGCGTACCTCCCGAGGTCCTGCATTGGGAGGCCGTCGGGTTGCTGTGTTCGGCCAACGAGCGCCGGGCCGACGATGCATCGCGCGACGTGGAGGCCTGGCTCAAGTGTCAATTCATGCGCGAGCGGGTGGGCGAGCAGTTTCGAGGCAGCATCACTGGGGTCGCGCCATTTGGCATCTTCGTCACCCTTGAGGACCTCTATGTCGAAGGCGTGGTCCATATCTCCGAACTCGGCAGTGACTATTTCCGCTACAACGAGGCGGCGCACGAGTTGCGGGGCGAGCGCACCGGTCGGCGCTACCGTCTGACCGACGCGGTGGAGGTTCAGGTCTCCCGGGTGGATCTGGAAGCCCGCCGGATCGAGTTTCGTCTGGTACCGGCCACAGCGCTGCGAACCGAACGGGCGAACGGGTCGGCTCCTCGGCTGCCGGGCGCCTCGCTGGGACCGGATCCGGTGGGCGCTCCCGCCAGGAAGACGGGTAAGCGTGCTGCCCCCCCCATGCCGGCCGACCTGCGTCACGCCAAATCGGCCGCTCGCAAAGGTCGCAAGGGTGGCGACGCAGCGGCTGTAACCAAGCGGGGCGGGCGAGGCAGTCGTGCCCGCAAGAATCATCGCTGAGCGCAACCCCGAATTCGCAGGCTGGGCTGCGGAGTCTGTCGTGCACTGCGGCTCGATCACTGAACGGTCATCACCATGTTGATTTCAGGTTTCCATGCTGTCACGGCGCGGCTGCGTCAGTCACCGGGCTCCATTCGCGAGCTCTATGTCGTGCAGGGGCGAGAGGACACCCGCGTGCGTGATCTTCTGCAAGCCGCCGAGCGGGCCGGTGTGGAGCCTCGCCGCGTCGACGCTGTAAGGATCGACCGCATGTGCCCTGGCCAACGCCATCAGGGGGTGGTGGCCATCACCGAGGCCGTGACACCGAATCTGACACTCGAGGGCCTGCTCGATCGCATCGAGGGGCCGCCGCTGCTGCTCATGCTCGACGGGGTCACCGATCCTCGAAACCTCGGCGCTTGTCTGCGTGTGGCCGATGGCGCGGGTGTGCATGGTGTGATCGCACCCAAGGACCATGCCTGTCCGCTCAACGAAACGGCGATTCAGACCTCCAGTGGTGCGGCCGAAACCGTGCCCTACGTCATGGTGACCAACCTGTCGCGAACCATCGATGTGCTGCAGGACCGCTTCATTACGGTGCTGGGTACGGCCGATGAGGCGAGCGAGCCGCTCTATGACTGTGTGCTGCCCGCCGCGGTGGCCTGGGTGCTGGGCGCTGAAGGCAAGGGATTGCGCCGACTGACCCGCGAGCGGTGTGACCGGCTCGTATCCGTTCCCATGGCGGGACGGGTGGAGAGCCTGAATGTTTCGGTTGCCGCGGGTGTGGTGCTCTACGAAACCGTAAGGCAGACGCGCTGGAGCGCGCGCGCGGCCTAGCGGTGCCGCAGACGCGCTGGCGCGCGCCCGGCCCGAGCCGCACACCACTCAACGACGTTCGGCTCTCAGGCGCTCGCGGTAGGCCCACGGGGGTTCAGGGTCCGGTTCGGACCACAATCCGCGTTGAGCCTGTCTGGCGCGGATCTCAGCCTGGGTGAAGGCCGCAAATTCGGCGGGTGTCTGATCGGATTTGTAGCGCTTGAAATGCCAGGCCAAGCCTGCCTCGACCAGCAACAGGCCCACATCGATGCGCTCGCCAGCGCGTGCGGTGCCGGGCTCGGGTGCGGGGATGAGCGTGCGAGCCACCAGCCGGCCAAACGGATCTGTCTTGATGGGCACGAGGTGCACCCGGGTGTCGCGCAACCAGTCACTCAAGTGCTGGCGGGATCGGTCGGCCCATGGCTGGGTCGATTCAGGGGCGTCGATGCCGCCCAGGCGCACCCGCCATCGCTTGCCCAGATCGTCCAGCAGAATGAAGGTATCGCCATCGGCGACGTCAATCGCCCGACCCTCGATCAGGCGGGGCAGGGAGACTGCCTGGGTCTGAGCCGCGGCCGAACGGATCACACCGGTGCCCGGGTTTGCGGCGATGAGCATCAGGGCAATGATCAGACCCCAGATCAGGGGCCAGCGGGTGGGAAGGCTGAAAGAAGGCATCATCACGCATCATGAACCGAACTGAAGCTTTACGCATTGGCCTGCTCACGGGGGGCGGTGACTGCCCGGGCCTGAATGCCGTGATTCGCGCCGTGACACGTACCGCCATGGCCGAGGGGCAGGCGAGTGTTGTGGGCATCGAAGATGGATTCGATGGTCTGTACGACGGGCGCATGCGCACGCTGCATGAGCGCGAGGTCGATGCGCTGCTCAAGGAGGGCGGCACGATCCTGGGCACGAGCAACAAGGGAGACCCCTGGCAATTCCCGGTGGCGGGCTCCGATGGTTCGGTCCGACTGGAGGATGTCTCGCGCCGGATGCTTCAGCGACTGCAGGAGGCTCGGCTCGACGCGCTTGTGGTTGTGGGGGGCGATGGCACCATGAAGATCGCCCATCGCCTGGCCGTGCTGGGTGTTCCGATCGTGGGTGTTCCCAAGACCATCGACAATGATCTGCAGGCCACTGATGTCACCTTCGGCTTTGATACGGCTGTGGGGGTGGTCAGCGACGCAATCGACAAGCTGCGCACCACGGCGTCCTCCCATCACCGGGTGATGCTGGTTGAGGTGATGGGGCGCACGGCGGGCTGGATCGCGCTGGGGGGCGGATTGGCAGGAGGGGCCGACACCATTCTGATTCCCGAGCTTGGATTCCAGTGGCCAGCCTTGCTGCATCATCTGCAGCAGCGAGCCACCCACGGGCAGCGCTATTCCATCGTCTGTGTTGCCGAAGGCACGCCTTTGCCTCAGGGCGATGTCGTGCTGCAGCCCAACGATGCGCGCCCAGCCGAGCCGCGGCAATTCGGCGGCATCGCCGCCGAGATGGCCCGACAGATTCAACTGCGAACGCCGCTGGATGCCCGGGCCGTCGTGCTGGGGCATCTGCAGCGTGGCGGCTCGCCAAGCGCGGCTGACCGACTGCTCGCGACCCGCTTTGGGGTTCAGGCTGCCCGGGCCGTGCTCGCGCGTCGTTTTGGTGTCATGGTGGCCTTGCGCGGACAGGCCATCGTCGAGGTTGCGCTTGAAGAGGTGGCACAAGGCGCACGCCAGGTGCCTGCCGATCACGACTGGATCAGCGCGGCCCGTGCGGTGGGTGTCCATCTGGGTGGAGCCAACGGGTTGTCTTGAGCGCTGGGGCTCACCACAGGCCGAGCGCCAGACCCGCAGCCAGTGTGGCGCCCAGCGTTCTGGCCTGAACGAGATCGGCGGGCGACAGTGTCGTGGGACCCAGAATCTGCTTCGGATCCTGTTCGCCGCTTCGCACCAGGACACTCGGTACCGCTTCGCGCAGCCCCCAGCCGGCGGCCACCCGTCTGAGCAGCCGCAACGCGCCTTCGCCGTCGGTTCCTGCGCAGATCAGCGCGCTCCAGGCCCGTCCTTCGATCCGACCCAGCAAGGGGTAATAGCACTGGTCCAGAAAGGTCTTCATCGGACCGGCGACGCTGCCCAGGCATTCCGGGCAAGCCAGAATCAGGCCATCGGACTGAGCGACCGACTGCACGCTCGCCTGATCACATCGCAGGGCCTGGATCTCCAGGGGGGCCTCGGCCTGCACCAGGGCTTCATGCGCGCCGGCCCGCGCGGCCGTGACCAGTGCCTGCGTGCCCCCGGTGTTGGACCACCACACCAGCGTCAGACGTCGCACCCGAGCGCTGCCGTTCATGAAGATGCTCTGTTCAGGGGGGTCATGGCGTCAATCCATCCCGTGGTCTAGGCTGAAAGGCTGACCTGACGCAAGTGGTCAGCGTGACCGCACCCTTCGCGCCGGATGAAGGTCATGATATCGGGACCATGACCATCGCCCATTTGCGACACCTGGCCCTGGGGTCTGCCTTCGAGTTCGGGCCCTACCGCATCACGGTCCATGAGCGCAGCACCCACCAGATGCCGGTCGCGCGCCGGCACGGCTGCATCGATCTGGCTGCCGAATGCATCCTGATTCGCGAAGGCCTCACACCCCAGGCCTGGCGCAGGGCTTTCCTGCACGCCGTTGTTCGCCTCGTTCACTACGCCCAGGCCGTGCTGCTGCACGAGAGTACCGAGGAGCATCTCACGCACTCGCTGGCCAGTGGCCTGTCGCAATGGGTCCGATGCAATCCCGCGCTGGGCTGGGCGCTGCTGCGGGCCTGCAGTCCGCATGTGCGACCTCGTCTCGATGCGCCACGGCGCGTGCTGGTGGGTGATCAATCCTGGACGGTCCGTTGCCTGCCGGTCAAGACGGCGCAGCGCTTGCGCCTCTTCGGCCAGGCCGATCTCGAGCGGCGCAGCATTCTGCTCGATCCTGCCCTTCGCGACACGCAACTGGCCGTGATCTTTCTGCATGAGTGCCTGCACGCACTGCACCATGTGCATCACGTCACCGACGAAACGCCCCTGCGGCGCGCCCATGCGGTTCAGACCGATGCCCTGGCCGCCTTCATGCGCATGAACCCCGGAGCCTGGTCATGGTGGTTTGGCGTGCTGCTGCATGATGTCAGGCAACCTGCTGCGATGTCGGCCGCAGGTGTACAAGACTCGGGCGCTCTGTACCATACGCCCGGCTCAGCTTTCCTGCCCCTTTCCCGTTGACCCCCCCGACCCCGACCGCCCCTGCTCCCGAAGCGTCCGCCTCAGCGACCGCCCGGGAGACTCGCGCGCGGGCCCGCTCGGCCGAGTTCTTTCGTCATTACAACCGATTGCTCAGCGGAACCGGGTTGCTGGTCTTTCTCCTCACTGCAGGCTTTCTGGCCTATCAGATGGTGCTCAAGCGCAATCAGGAGCTGCGCGCCATCGAGGTTCAGGTCGAGCGCCATGCCCAGTTCATCGAATCGATGGCCCGCAGTGCGGTCGATCAGGTCGAGGCGATCCGGGTCTCGGCGGCCAGTTTCTATGGCACGACGGTGCCGATTGACCGGCCCGATCTTTACCCCGCCCGTTCGGCGCTGTTCAGGCAGTTGCGCAATCTGCCTGGCCAGGATCGATTCAGTCTGGATGGCCTCCTGCAGCGCGATTCCAGCGGTAACCTGACGGGCCAGGGCAGCATCTACGGTCGCTCAGCGCGTTTTTATCGCGATATCGAGATGGCCCTGACGCTGGCTGACGATTTTCAGGCCGTTGGGCTGAGCCTGCCCAGCGCGACCGATGTCCGCTTCATCGGCATTGAGGCCTTCGCCCATCAGTACCCCTGGTCGGAATCGTCCGCCGATCGATTCAGCCCAGCCATGCTCGACGAGCCGATCTGGACGCTGGGTGGTCCCGAGCAGAATCCGCAGCGACGCAAGGTCTGGGGCCCGGTTCAGTTCGGGGGGCCGGATCGAGGGTTGCTCGTGCCGATCGGTGCGCCCGTCTACGACGGCGATTCCTTTCGCGGGCTGATCAGCCTGAATCTGTCGCTCGATTACCTCAACCGGATCAACGATCAGTTCACGGTTGCGGCGGGAACGGCCTTCGTCGTCGATCAGCAAGGGCAGGTGCTCGCCCATCCCGAGCTTTATGTGGACGCGCTTCAGGTCTCTCGCACCCAGCATGTGGCCAGTGCGGTGCCTGCGAGCATCTTTCCCACGGGGCGCGTTCAGGATATCGCTGCCGGGGGCATGCAGTCCTCGGGTGGCCATCATGTCATGCGCATCGAGCTCATCCATGCGCCCTGGCAGGTGGTCTACGCCGTGCCGCACTGGACGCTCTGGAAGCAGGTGCTGAGAGATTTTGCGCCCGCCACGCTGGCCATGCTGTTTGCGCTGGCCGTGATCATCCTGGGCACCTTCCGGCTGGTGGGGCGCGACTTCATCTCGCCTGCAGGGCAGCTTGTGAGGCAGATTGCCGCCGAGTCGCAGTTCAAGCCACGGCCGATCCCCCAGGTGCCCAAGGCCTGGCTGCCCTGGTTCGAGGCGGTCAGCAAGGCCTTCAGAGAATCCTTTCAGCTCGCAGGGATTCGTCAGGAACTGGATATTGCGGCCAAGATGCAGCAGTCCATCCTGCCTCGAACCTGGCCGGTGCATGCAGACTTTTCTCTCTGGGGGGCCATGCGACCTGCCAAGGAAGTCGGTGGCGATTTCTATGATCACTTCATGCTGGCCGATGGTCGGCTGGGCCTGGTGGTGGCCGATGTCAGCGGCAAGGGCATGCCTGCCGCATTGTTCAGCATGGTGTCCAAGACGCTGATCCGGGCAACTGCACTGGATCGGCTGCGGCTGCCCTCCGACACGATTGCGGTGGTCAATGACCAGCTGTGTGTGGACAACGACACCTGCATGTTCGTCACCACGTTCTACCTGGAGTTCGATCCGCGCACCGGCCGTCTGGTCTATGTCAACGCCGGCCATCCGGCGCCCCGGGTGATTCGCCCGGATGGCAGCAGCTATCCCTTGCCGCTCACCGGGGGCGTGGCGCTGGGCGTGATGGAGGGCATGCCCTATGAGCAGGCTGAAGTTCAGCTGGCGGCGGGGGATCTGGTGCTGCTCTTTACCGATGGCGTGACCGAGGCCTACAGCGCTCAGGGACAGGAGTTCACCGAATCCGGCTTGCCACCCCTGTTCGCCGAACAGCCGGCGCCCGAAGTGCGGGGCGCGGTCGAACGCGTGATTCAGGCCGTCGATCAGCACTCCCTCGGTGTGGCCCAGTTCGACGACATCACCTGCCTGGCCTTGCGCTGGCAACCCGGCATCGCAAAGGCAGACACCCATGGCTAGGCTCGGATCCCTGATCCTCGTGCTGGTTTGCTGCGGGCTGGGCTGGGGTTTTGCAGCCGCACGCACGCTGGACGATATTCGGGCCAGCGGTCAGTTACGGGTCGGTGTCAAAGCCGATGTCATGCCCTGGGGTTTTCGGGAGCGGCCCGAGGGTCCGATCATCGGCATGGAACCCGATCTGGCTGCCTTGCTCGCCAAACGCCTCGGCGTCCAGCTGGTGCTGGTGGCGGTTGAAAGCAGTGAGCGCATCGATGCCCTCAATCATGGCCGCGTCGATGTCCTGATCGCCACCTTCTCGGATACCGCAGACCGTCGGGCGCAGGTCACCATGGTCTATCCGAGCTATTACGCTTCGGGGGTCAATCTCCTGTCGCGCAAGGAAGATGGCTTCAAGTCCTGGTCGCAGCTGCGCAATCGCCGCGTGTGCGGGCGGCGTGGTTCGTTCTACAACCGGCCGCTCACACTGCGCTATGGCATGGATGTGATCGCCTTTCATTCGCTGATCTGGGCCAAGGAGGCGGTGCGCGATGGGCGCTGCAGTGCGCTGCTCTACGACGACATCGCCATCATTGCGGATCTGCGAGACCCGAACTGGTCGCGCGAATTCGAGATGTCCATGCCCTCGCTGTTCCAGACCCCCTGGTCGATCGCGCTGCCGCGCTCAGCCCAGGGCGGTGCCCTGCAGGCGGCGGTCTCCGAGGCACTCATCGAGTGGCATCGTGAGGAGGTGATCACCTCACTGGAGAAGACCTGGCAGATTCCGGCAACAGCATTTGCCGCGCACATGAACCAGGCCTGGTCACGTCGTAAAACCGATGGCAGCTGGTATTGCGGTTCGGTCTGGACGAGCAGTCTGCCGCCCGATTGCACCGGACCCCGAGTCGCTCCCGAATCCCGATGAGCGCAGCCTGCGGAATGGTGTGGGCTCGACTGGCCGGGCTGCTGATGGCGGGTGGCCTGGTCTTTGCCGGCCTCTTCATGGGCGCGCCCGCGGGAGCGCAATGGGTTGCGCCTGCCTCTGCGACTGCCGCCTTGCCGGGCGACAGTGAACGTCTGGCCCTGATTCAACGGCGCGGCTCTCTGGTGGTGGGGGTCAAGACCGACTACCCCCTGTTCGGAGGCTTGAATGCCCAGGGGGAGCCCGAAGGCCTCGAGCACGACCTGGCTGCCGACCTGGCCCGTCGACTCGGAGTTCGTCTCACACGAGTGAGTGTCACGTCTGCCAATCGCCTTCAGCGACTCGAGGAAGGCTCGGTGGATGTGGTGATTGCCACGCTGGGCGACACGGCGGAACGTCGCCGCATCGCCACCCTGATCGAGCCGCACTACTACGCCTCCGGGGTGACGCTCTTCGTGCGCCCGGACAGTCCCGTGCGTGAATGGTCCGATCTGCGAGGCCAGACGGTCTGCGCCACACAGGGTGCCTACTTCAATCGCGAGATGGCCCGCCGGTATCTGCTGGATCTGCAGATCTACAACCTGCCGCGGGATGCCCGTCTGGCGGTTCGGGATGGTCGGTGTGCGGGCTATCTGTTCGACCATACCGCGATTGCCGCCGATCTGCGTCAACCGGAGTGGGCGGGTTACCGTGCCCCACTGCCTGTGGTGCTCAATGCCCCCTGGGCAATCGCGATTTCGCGCAAGGAGCGAGGCTCGGCCTTCGATCGCTGGCTGGGCGATACCGTGGCCGACTGGCACCGCAGCGGCTTTTTGCTGGAGCGCGAGCGAGCCTGGGGATTGCCGGCTTCGCGTTTTCTGAAAGACACCCGCGAGCTCTGGTCACGCCAGCAGGCCGATGGAACCCCGATGTGCCTGCGTGGCATCGATGGCCAGTGGCCTGCAGCCTGCCGCAATCCAGCCTTTGTGTCCTCGGCCGAGGTCTCTGGCCTCATGCAATGGGGGCTACGCTTGCGCGAGACAACCGGCATCGACCTGTCGATCGTCTACGACCCGGAAGATCGCAGGGCATTCGGGTCTGGCCTGATGATGACCCTGGGGCTGACGCTTGCCTGCATCGCAGGCAGTCTGCTGGTGGGGCTGGCGGGGGCGATGCTGCGTGAAGCGCGCTGGTCGCTCGTGCGCGCATTTGCGGCATTCAGCAATGTTCTGGGTCGCATGACGCCGCCGTTGCTGCAGATCTACCTGCTGCTTTTTGGCATCGGCGCGCTGCTGGCTGAGTACGGCCTGCGCCTGTCGCCCTTCTGGGTGGCCGTGGCCTGTCTGAGCTTTTACACGGGTGCGGGTGTGATGTCGGCGCTTCGCGAGGCGGCGCTGGTCCATCGCCAGACCGACCCCGACTACCGTATCCATCCCCGCCGTCTGGCCAGCATTGTGCCGCTGGCCAGTGGTGCGGTGGTGGCTGCCCTGATCAATGTGGCCAAGGCCACCATGATGGCCTCAGCGGTCGCGGTCCCCGAGTTGCTCAGCGTGACCACCACGATCATGGCCGAGCGAGGCAATGTGGGCGTCATGATGAACATCGTGCTGGTGCTGTTTCTGCTGCTCATCATGGCGCTGGTGCGGTTGCTGGGGTTGATCGAGCAGCGGCTGGTGCAGGGCGCACCCCGGCGCAAGTCCGTGGTCTGAGGCAACAACCCAGGCCACTCATGAATCTGCCCGAGCATCAAACGCTGACCGAGTCGCTGATCGAGACGCTGACCTGGCTGCCCTTCCTGCTCGAAGGCTTTGGACTCAATCTGCTCATCTCGGCACTGGCCATGCTGATGGGCACGCTCTGCGGCGCAGTGCTGGCGCAGGCCAGGCTGTCGCGGCCTCCCACACTCAGGCGGGCCGGGCACCTGCTCACCGAACTTACCCGCAATGTGCCCACCTTCGTGTTTCTGTACTACCTGGCCTTCATGCTGCCCACTGAGATCAGACTGCCGGGCGGGGGTGAGATCTGGCTGATTCCGGGCTGGGTCAAGGCAGCCCTGGCCCTGTCGATTGCGGTGACCGGGTTTTGCGCCGATAACCTCAGCCTGGCCCTTGCGGCCTGGCGCGAAGGAGATCATGGTCGGGCACTTCTGATCATTCCCTCGTGGGCCGGGTACGGGCTCATCATCGTGATGGCCTCGAGCACGGCCTCGGTGGTGGGCGTGCCGGAATTGCTGTCCCGCTGCAATACCGTGATCGCGGCGACCGGCAATACCGGCATGATGCTGCCGGTCTACGCGCTGGCATGTGCGATCTTTGTGCTCACCTGCTGGCCGCTGATCCAGGTCATGGATCACCTCAAGCGGCGCATGATGGATCGGTATTTGCGATATCCGCTGGCCACAGCCCGGGGAGGGCGCCCTTGACCGACCTGCACACCCTGAACTGGCTTCATCGGCCCACCGGTCAGGCTCTGAGTCTGACGCTGGATTGGCAAGGTGCGATGCCGGCTTCCGACAGCACCCGTCTGCTGCTCTCACACATGAAGATCCATCCGGGTGAGTCGGTGCTCGATCTGGGTGCTGGCAATGGCGTGATTGGCTGCGCAGCTCACCTGCTCGGTGCAGGGCAGGTGACCCTGACCGACATCGATCCGATCTGTGCGTCGCTCATCCGGGACAACCTCGCACGCATGCATGCAAGCACCGGCCGTGAGCCTGCCGCTGAAGTGCTCCTGGGCAGCCTCTTTGCGCCGCTGCAGGGCAGGCGCTTTGATCACATCCTGGTCAATCCTCCGTCGATTCCCTCTCCCGACGATGATCTCCCGTTGGCCTACCGCTCGGGGCCCACTGGCCGGTTGTTTCACGATGCCATCCAGGCCCTCGCAGGCTATTACCTGAAGGAGGGGGGACGCCTCACCTTCGTGCAGGGCTCACTGTCGAATCGGACGCTGTCGCTGGATCGATTGCGGGCGCTCGGCTATGCGATTGAAGTTTCCGAGCCGGTGGTCCTGCCCTTGCGAGCCCATCATCGCCTGGACTGGTTGCACGAGCTGGCTGCCCGGGGCGAAGCCGAACTGGTTCATGAGAAAGGCCTCTGGCACGAAATCCGCTGCGTCATTCAGGCCACCCGGGCGCAGGGTGCAGCCACCGGCGTGATGCAGCGCCTGTCAGACCGGGGCGTGCCGTTTCGCCTGCTGCCCCATCTGCGGGAGGCTCTCACGGTGGCGCTGGCCGCGGCCGAGCGCGGCGTG
>Ga0256309_1000034_pt1 | contig 20675 bp, 14 predicted proteins | sample ColtaT_FD_183678 | JGI IMG/M metagenome (GOLD analysis project Ga0256309, IMG submission 183678) | Metatranscriptome of freshwater microbial communities from Columbia River, Oregon, United States - Colum_Colum_RepA_8d (Metagenome... | ecosystem: Environmental > Aquatic > Freshwater > River...
CGGCCATTGGGTCAAAGTCCGCTTGCTGAACCGACACGGGAGCCCCGCGATCAACGCCACCGCGCGCTTGACGTCCAGTAGCATCACACAATGGCGCGAGGTACGGAGCGGGTCCACCTATTGCTCGCAGAACAGCTTCGACTTGCATTTCGGTTTGGGCAACGCCTCGGATGTCCAAATGTTGGAGATTCACTGGCCCAGCGGCCGAACCTCCGTCCAACGAGCGTTGGCTGTCGACCAGACTCACATTCTTCGCGAACCATGACTCTGGTAATTTTACTTGAGGATTTTAACAGCTCCGAAAGGAGGGGAATCAAGATGCCTCACATCAACCTACCTGATGGTGAACCGGGAATTATTGGCCCATTAATGGCCTATCGTGAAACCGAGAAGCCATTAGATGACCTTGCCAATGTCCTGATGTGTGGCCCATCGTCGTTGACCAGAGCTGAGCGTGAAGTCATTGCGACCTACGTTTCAAACGGCAACGAATGTTATTTTTGCACGAACTCGCATGCGGCAACTGCTCGGCATTTATTGGGCAGCGATTGCCGCCTCATGGACGAAATATTGCAGGACGTGATGACTGTGAATATTGAAGAAAAACTGCGTGCCTTGTTGATCATCGCAGGCAAGGTTCGCCAAAACGGACGGCTGGTGACAGACGAAGACGTCCAAAGAGCTCGCGCAGCCGGGGCAGATGACAAGGCCATCCATGACACGGTACTGATCGCGGCCATGTTTTGTATGTTCAATCGGTATGTTGATGGACTCGCAACATGGGCGCCGCGTGATCCGAAAGTTTATGAGGCGATCGGAGCTCGAATCGCGACCAAAGGGTATGGCAGCCGATTCCGCGAAAACACATGAGCTCAATTCCCAATAATCACCTTGGGTTACCACATCTTTTCAAGTACTTCGGGTGGTGCTTCTGCGTAGTTCAATGGCTCCATTGAATACGACGCTCTTCCCTGCGAGATGCCTCGTACTTGAGTTGAATAACCAAACATCTTGGCCAGAGCGACTTCTGCCTCAATGACCCAAAGACGTCCACGATTTTCAGTGCGGACGACGGTGGCCCTGCGAGCGTTTAGGTCGGCTTGCACATTTCCAATGAACTCTTCTGGTGTGACGACTTCCAGTTTCATGACAGGTTCGAGTAGCACACATCCAGCTTTCTCTAAACCTTCGGAAACGGCTTTGGCCGCTGCTGCCGTCAGCACGACATCGTTAGCGTCACCTTCCTTGTAGTCCACGCCGATGATGGTGAAACGGACTCGCATTAGGGGGTTACCATACATGCCTCCGGCGTTTGCTCCTTCTTCGACGGCTTGTTCCAAAATTGGAACCAAGGAGGCAGCAAGATCGCTTGGCTTCAATTTGTTTTGGACGCAAACCGCCTCTTCACCTTCATACGGCTCGACTCGCAAACGGACTCTTGCTGTGTGAACTGCGGCACCGACTTGTCGCGAAAACTCCCCTTCAACTTCAACCGATTTTCGAACGGTTTCGCGATAACTAACGCGCGGTTTATGCACACGCACTTTAACGGCGAACTCGCGTTCCATGCGGTCCTTGATGACTTCCAGATGCAGTTCGCCCATGCCGCTAACGAGAGTCTCGCCTGTCTCTTCGTTGATCCGGACCTTGAAAGTAGGATCTTGTTTGGCGAGCCGTCTGAGCGTCTCTTCTAACTTCTTGCGTTCCGCACTTGAGTCGGGCTCGACTGCCATGGAAATGACCGCCTCAGGAAAGCTGATCTTTTCCAACATGATTGGCTGTTGAGTGGCACACAGAGTGTCTCCGGTGAAGACTTCCTTTGGGCCAATCGCGCCGACGATGTCGCCAGCATACGCCTCGTCTGTTTCGATCTTTTCACGTGAGTCTGCCTGGACCCGCCAGATTTGGCTGATGAGTTCCTTCGTGTTCGTCCGTGGGTTCAGAACCTTAGAGCCACTCTTGAGGGTACCGGAGTAGATTCGCACGAAGCAGAGGTCGCCGTGTTTGTCAGCTTGAATCTTAAAGATCAAACCGCTGAAGGGTTCGTCCGGCGAGGTTTTGCGCTTCTCGACCTTTGTTGATTGAGAACCCTTTTTACCGACGAACGGAACTCCTTCAACAGGTGGGCGATCGAGTGGAGAGGGGAGGTAGTCAACGACTGCGTCCATGACCGGCTGCACGCCGATGTAACGTAGCGAAGTGCCACAAAATGTCGGAAAGAAATGTCGATCGATCGTCCCTTTCCGCACTAGGCGACGAATAGTTTCCTCAGATAACTCCTGCGTTTCCAGGTATTGCTCAATCGCTTGTTCGTCGAGTTCAGCGACTGTTTCGACTAACTTTTGCCGCCAAAGCTGAGCCTCAACAAGCATCTCTGGTGGAATTTCGCGTTCTTCATACTTGGTGCCAAGCGTCTCGACATCGAAGTACAACGCTTTCATCCGCACTAAATCAATGATCCCTTTAAAACAATTTTCGTCGGGCGGTGATCCAGCTCCGATTGGTATCTGCAGAGCCAGCGGTGTGGCATGCAACCGGCTTTTGATGTCTTCTAATACGGTTTCGAAATTGGCGCCGACGCGATCCATCTTGTTCACAAAACAAATTCGCGGGACGTTGTATCGATCTGCTTGCCGCCAGACAGTTTCACTCTGAGCCTCAACGCCGTCGACTCCACTGAAAACGACAACACCGCCGTCAAGGACTCGCAGGCTGCGTTCAACTTCAGCGGTGAAGTCAACGTGCCCTGGAGTGTCAATGATGTTGATCGTTGACTTCTTCCATTGGCAGGTAATGGCTGCGGAATAGATGGTGATACCCCGACGGGCTTCATCAGGGTCAAAGTCTGTAACGGTGGTGCCGTCATCGACATTTCCCATTCGATGCGAGGCACCAGCGTAGTACAAAATTCGTTCGGTCGTTGTGGTCTTGCCGGCATCAATGTGTGCGATGATGCCGATATTGCGAATGGCGTTAATATCGTACGGCATGTTGACTCCTGACGACGAAAACCCCGCCAGCCTCAAGCCAACGGGGTTTCATTACATGTACCAATGAAAAACAGCGCGTGACGCCCGAACAAAGTCGGACACCACGCGCTGTTGTGATCGTTTCGCAACTACCAAGCGAAGTGAGCAAAAGCCTTATTGGCATCAGCCATGCGGTGCACGTTTTCGCGAGTCGTCATTGCGGTTCCTTCGCGTCGGTATGCGGCAAGCAATTCTTCAGCCAATCGCATATCCATCGGTCGGCCCTTCTTGCCACGAGCAGCCGCCAGGATCCAGCGGATTGCAAGTGTCTGGCGTCGCTTTGGGTTTACCGAGGTTGGAACTTGATAATTCGCACCGCCGACTCGACGTGATCGAACCTCGATAGCCGGCTTGACATTGTCGACTGCAGCCAAAAAAACATTAATTGGCTCTTCGTCCGGCAGCTTCTTTTTAATGACGTCCAACGCGGAGTAGAAAACAATCTGCGCGACACTCTTTTTCCCGTCGTGCATCAAGCAGTTAATAAACTTGGACGCTAGCACCGAACCGCAACGTGGGTCAGGCTTCAGTTGCTTCTCACTTGCTGTGAACCGCTTGGCCATCGAAGAATACTCCGGAAACTTCTCGCTATGTGTATGAACTAGGAATGCCACCTGGACATTCCTTCGGAATTTGACAACTCCGATCACGAAAACAAAATTCAAACCTACTTGGGCCGCTTTGCACCGTAACGACTGCGGGCCTGCTTACGGTTTGTCACGCCTAGTGTATCCAAGACACCTCGAATAACCTTGTATCGAATACCAGGAAGGTCGCGAACACGACCGCCACGAACTAGAACGATCGAGTGTTCTTGAAGATTGTGGCCTTCACCTGGGATATAAGCGGTGATTTCTTTGCCGTTTGACAATCGCACACGGGCCACTTTTCGCAGCGCCGAGTTTGGCTTCTTCGGTGTTACGGTTTTAACTAACAAGCAGACACCGCGCTTCTGAGGACAGCCTTCCAAAACAGGTGTCTTTGATCGTGAAGGCTGTGGCTTTCGTGGCTTGCGGACCAACTGATTGATCGTCGGCATTCAACAACTCGCAAAAAAAGTAGACCTCAGATGAATTTCATTGTCGGTAACACCGCTCAATGCGACTTACGGCTGCGTTGCTGGGACAGCGTTTCCACCACCTACAGCACCTTCGCCACCCTCTTTCAACAATTCCAGACGAGCCGCCATAATTCGATCGTGCTCGGCCTTTAGCTCTTGCAGAGCTTCTTGACGAACTCGGACCTCTGACATTTGATGGCTCTTGAACCCAGTTCCTGCAGGAATGAGGTGACCCAGAATAACGTTCTCCTTCAATCCAACCAAGTGATCGACCTTCCCGGCAATCGCGGCTTCTGTCAAAACTTTTGTGGTTTCCTGGAAGCTTGCTGCGGAAATGAAGCTTTCACTCTGAACTGCCGCCTTTGTGACGCCCAGCAATTGGACTGCTGCGGTCGACGGTTTTGGCTTCTGGAAGGAGGCAGGGCTGCCGCCATCGGCCTCAACCGCCGAATTAACTTCTTCAAAAGTCTTCTTCGGAACGATATCTCCCGGTTGGAATTCAGTTTCGCCCGGTGTGGTTACTTTGACAGAGTTTGCCAAATCTTGATTCAATTTCCGGAATTCAAATTTATCGAGCACGATACCAGGCAGCAGAGTTGTGTCGCCAACATCGGTGACGCGTACTTTGCGAAGCATTTGCGACACAACGATCTCGATATGCTTGTCGTCGAGGTCTACTCGCTGTGAACGATACACGTTTTGAATTTCATGCAGCAGATACTGTTGGACTGCTTCCACACCACTGACTCTAAGGATGTCATGCGGGACCAGAGGGCCACGGACGAGTGCATCGCCGGCGCGAACGACGTCCTTTGCGTGAACCATCAACTGTTTACCGTGCGGGATGACGTGCTCAACCTCAGTGCCGTCGCTTCCGCGAACAATGATGATTCGCTTACCGCGTTTCTTCTCGGCAACCAGATCCACCTCGCCATCAATTTCCGCAACGACCGCCGGATCCTTCGGTTTACGAGCCTCAAACAACTCCGTAACACGCGGCAAACCACCGGTGATGTCTTGCGTTCCGCCGCTTTCACGAGGAGTCTTCGCGATCACGCTACCTGCCGTGATCTGTTGCCCTTCAACAACTTCGATACTTGCACGTTCTGGCATGTAATAGAAGTCGAGGATCTTACCGGTCGAGTCCTCAAGTACGATTTGCGGATGCAAGTCACCCTTATGCTCAATAACTGTCTTTCGGACTTTGCCGCTGGCTTCGATTTCGGTACGGATTGACTGGCCTTCAATGCAATCCTCAAACCGTGCGCGACCACCCACTTCAGAGAGAATTGGAACCGAGTGTGGATCCCATTGGCAGATCACCTGCCCAGCCGCGATTTCTTGATCTTCTGTAACGAGTAACACGGCACCGTTTGGAATCGTATATTTTTCGAGTTCCCGTTCCTTGGTGTCGACGATGATCACCTCGCCATTTCGAGCCAGTACGACGTTTTCACCAGCAGTGTTTACTACGCAGCGAATGCGAGCGAATTTAACGCGGCCGCCACGACGCGATTTAATTTCCTTATCTTCAATGCCGGTCTGAGCGGCACCGCCGATGTGGAACGTACGCATCGTCAATTGCGTACCAGGTTCACCGATACTTTGAGCGGCAATGATTCCGACTGCGAGCCCTTCTTCAACCATGGAGCCGGTCGACAAGTCCATGCCATAGCACAAGCGGCAGATTCCCAACGGGGCTTCACAGTTCATCGGGCTGCGCACTTGGATCCGCTCAATTCCCAATTCTTCGATCCTACGCGCGATCCTAACTGTGATCAATTCGCCTTCGCGGACGATGATTTCGTCCGTAATCGGATTGACGATATTGGTTCGGCTAACGCGACCTCGCACCCCCTCAGCCAAACTAACTTCAACTTTCTCGCCGCGATAAACAACGCCCTTGGTCGTACCCTTGGTCGTGCCGCAATCCTCCATTGTGACGACTACGTTTTGGCAAACGTCAGCGAGTTTTCGCGTCAAATAACCTGAGTCTGCGGTCTTAAGAGCTGTGTCAGCGAGACCTTTTCGTGCGCCGTGCGTCGAGCTGAAGTACTCAAGAACAGACAAGCCTTCGCGGAAGTTCGCCTTAATGGGAGTTTCGATGATTTCGCCGCTCGGCTTCGCCATGAGTCCGCGCATACCAGCCAGTTGGCGAATTTGTTCGACACCACCACGAGCACCAGAGTGAGCCATCAAATAAATGGGGTTCACATACGCACCGTTGTCGCGCACGTCGTGCTCAAGCTCGTGCATCATTGACTTCGTGATTGCTTCACGAGCGTGTGTCCAATGGTCCAAAACTTGGTTGTATCGCTCCTGGTCGGTGATCACGCCGCGTTCATACAGCTTCTGAGCCTTGAGCACAGCGGCTTCTGCATCATTGATAATTTTAGGCTTGTCGGGCGACGTCTTAAGGTCGCTGGCACCGAAGGACAAACCGCTACGAGTTGACTCGCGGAAGCCAAGCTCTTTCAAGCGGTCTAGCAGAGCGATTGTTGAACGTCTTCCGAGTTCGAGATAGCAGTCAGAGATGACCTTCGCGAGATCTTTGCCTCGCATTGTCATGTTGTAGTATGCAGCACGTTCCTCAAGAATGTCATTGAACATGACACGCCCTGGAGTCGTAACGATTACTCCGCCTGGCTTGTGTGTTTCCGCTCCTTCTCCGACTACTCGCTTATCGCGAGGCAGACGAAGTTTAATCTGCGCATGGCGAGCTACTTTGCCCTGCGCGAATGCCATGTGTATCTCTTGGAACGACCCGAAGGTCATTCCTTCACCAGGACGTCCAGCCCGGCTCATTGTAAGGTAGTAGCAACCCATGACGATGTCTTGCGAAGGGCTAATGATCGGAGCACCGTTAGCTGGACTGAAGACGTTGTTCGTCGACATCATCAATGTCGTCGCTTCAACCTGTGCTTCGATCGACAGAGGCAGGTGGACTGCCATTTGGTCGCCGTCAAAGTCTGCATTAAACCCCTTGCAAACGAGTGGATGAATGCGAATCGCATTACCTTCCACTAGGACTGGCTCAAATGCCTGGATGCCCATTCGGTGCAAAGTTGGAGCGCGATTCAAGAGCACAGGGTGATTCGTGATTACTTCGTCGAGAATATCCCAAACATTGTCATCCTTGCGTTCAAGCATCCGTTTTGCGCTCTTGATCGTATCCGCATGTCCGAGTTCTTTGAGTCTGCGAATCACGAACGGCTGAAACAATTCCAAAGCGATCTTCTTCGGAAGTCCGCACTGGTGAAGGTGGAGTTCAGGTCCAACGACGATGACGCTGCGCGCTGAGTAATCAACACGCTTACCAAGTAAGTTTTCACGAAATCGCCCCTGCTTGCCCTTGATCATATCCGTCAAGGATTTGAGCGGACGGTTAGAGGACCCAAGGACGGGGCGTTTGCAGCGATTATTGTCGAAGAGTGCGTCAACAGACTGTTGCAGCATCCGCTTTTCGTTTCGGACGATCACTTCCGGCGCATTGAGGTCAACCAGTTTCTTCAATCTGTTATTTCGATTGATGATTCGACGGTAGAGATCGTTCAGGTCGCTGGTAGCAAAGTTACCGGAGTCCAACAAAACGAGCGGACGAAGGTCCGGCGGTATGACCGGAATAACATCCAATACCATCCACTCCGGATGATTCGCGCTGTCGCGTAGCGCCTCAGCAATCTTCAGTCGCTTGATAAGGTCTTTGGCTTTCTGTTGACTACCAGTTTCCTGAAGCTCAACGCGTAGAATCTTCGACAGGCTTTCCAGGTCCAATTGACCGAGCAGTTTCTTGACTGCCTCGGCACCCATATCAACTTGAAATGTGCCTGCACCATATTTTGCTTTTGCCTGACGAAGCTCATCTTCAGTAAGCAATTGGCCGCCGCGCAACGGAGTATCACCAGGCTCTATGACGACATAGTCCTGGAAATAGATCACCTTTTCCAAGTGGGTGGTTTTCAGGTTAAGCAATGCGCCCAATCGGCTTGGCATTGACTTGAAGAACCAAATGTGAACTACTGGGGCAGCAAGCTCGATATGCCCCATTCGTTTCCGACGGACCCGGCTATGTGTGACCTTAACACCACAGCGATCACAGATCATCCCCTTGTACTTCATGCCGCGGTACTTTCCGCAGGCGCACTCCCAGTCCTTCTCCGGGCCGAAGATTCGTTCGCAAAAAAGACCATCTCGCTCAGGTCGATACGTCCGATAATTGATGGTTTCCGGCTTCTTAACTTCACCGAAAGACCATCCACGAATATCGTGCGGGCTTGCTAACTTGATGTGAACCGCCGAAAAATCGTTGACTCGGTCATACACGGCGGACTCATTTGTCGTCGTGTTCATGCCCCGTTGTCCTTCCATATTCGCAGCCCCATTCAATCGTGAACTTGTTCGCAACTTGATCGCAAGCGACTGCGATCAACTGATTCATCGCCAACCGAACTACCGGAGTTCTGTTCTAGCCCATCTTTTCCAAAGACATATTTAATGCAAGGCCACGAATTTCATTCGTGAGAACATCGAAGCTGGCTGGAGTACCTGCTTCGAGTGTGTTTTCCCCTTTAACCATCGATTCGTAAATCTTTGTTCGACCTTCAACGTCGTCGCTCTTAACAGTGAGCAACTCTTGAAGGATGTATGCGGCACCGTAGGCTTCGAGAGCCCACACTTCCATTTCACCGAATCGCTGGCCACCAAAACGAGCCTTACCACCAAGGGGTTGTTGTGTGATAAGTGAATAGGGGCCTGTCGCCCTTGCATGCACTTTATCATCAACCAAGTGGTGGAGCTTAAGCATGTAAATGTAGCCGACAGTTGTCTTTTGCTCGAACTGTTCTCCGGTGCGTCCGTCGAAAAGGAATGTTTTACCATCCTCAGGCAGCCCTGCCTCTTTCATACAGGCTCGAATCTCTTCTTCCGTCGCACCATCAAACACTGGGCACACCGCCGAGAAGCCAAGCTTTGACGCCGCCCAGCCCAAGTGTGTCTCAAGAATCTGACCGACGTTCATACGGCTTGGTACACCAAGCGGATTAAGAATGATATCCACCGGAGTTCCGTCTGCCAGGAATGGCATATCTTCTTCTGGCAACACCTTAGAGATCACACCCTTGTTCCCGTGACGGCCGGCCATTTTATCGCCAACGGAAATTTGCCTCTTGGAAGCAACATACACCTTGACCATTTGCAATACACCACTCGGTAGCTCGTCGCCTCGCTTGAGTGAATTCATAGCTCGCTCTCGAGCTTCAAGAGCCTCATCAACAAGCGGCCAACTGTCCTTCAACAGTTTCGTGCAATCGGCCTTCTTTTGCGGGCTGCGAATCTCGATCGTCTCCCATAGCTTCAAAAAGTTGGCCGCGACGTCACACAGTTGTTTGTCGTCGGTTAAAGACGAAATGTTGGTTCCGTCAGAAGTCGGAATCTTACGCTCAAGTGTTTGCTCAAGGTCTCCCAGAAATTTCTTAAAAACGACGGCTACGCTCGCAGCTTGAGATTGTTCGGTCTCCTTAATGTCTGCATCAAATCGCTTACGCTCTGTCTCAGAGAGACTCATCCGACGCGAAAACCGTTCGGTATGAATCACGATACCTTCGACACCACTTGGTACCTCGAGCGATTCATTCTTAACGTCTTCACCTGCTCTGCCAAAAATTGCATGCAGCAACTTTTCTTCAGGTGTCAGTTCAGTCTTCGCTTTTGGGGAAACCTTTCCGACTAGAATATCTCCCGGGCGAACACGGGTCCCGATCTGCACTATTCCAGTTTCGTCCAGATGTCGCAGCATCTTCTCGCTGACATTGGGAATGTCCCGCGTGAATTCTTCCCGCCCAAGTTTGGTTTCACGAATCTCAACATCAAACTCATCAATATGGATTGACGTATAGACGTCTTCCTTTACAAGCCGCTCCGACAGAATAATCGCGTCTTCGTAGTTGTATCCCTCCCAAGACATGAACGCGACGAGAACGTTTCGTCCGAGCGACAAAATGCCATTGTGCGTCGCTGCCGAGTCAGCAAGAAGGTCGCCCTTCTTGACTTTTTGCCCGACCGTTACTAACGGGTGTTGATTCAAGCAGGTTCTCTCGTTTAAGCCAGTAAACTTACGCAGAGCAAGCTTGCGTCCGTCAATTTCGATCACAGTTGAATCAACGTAAGTAACCTTACCGGCTCTATCCGCACGCAGAACCATTCCGGAATTCTTCGCGACCGTGGACTCCATCCCGGTTCCAACAATCGGTGGTTCAGCCACCAGTAACGGCACCGCTTGACGTTGCATGTTCGAGCCCATCAATGCACGGTTAGCATCGTCGTGCTCGAGAAAAGGTATCAGCGCAGCTGATACACCAACCATCTGGCATGGTGCGATATCTACGAACTGCGCGTCGTCTGAAGGTATCCAAACGACATCGTTTCGATGCCGCGCTAAAACCCGACCGTCCGGGATCTTACCGTCAACAAACGGAGTATCCGCCGGTACCACAAATGCGTCAGACTCTTCATCAGCTCTTAACCACGCAACTTCATCGGTCACCTTACTACTTTTTAACCGACGATAAGGAGTAATCAAAAAGCCGTAATCATCAACCGATGCGAAAATGGCTAAGCTAGAGATCAAACCGATGTTTGTACCTTCGGGTGTCTCAATCGGGCAAATTCGGCCATAATGCGAGATATGCACGTCACGAACTTCAAAGCCAGCACGTTTTCTATTGAGTCCACCTGGACCAAGCGCACTGAGACGTCGTTCGTGCGTCAACATTGATAACGGGTTAGTTTGGTCAACAACCTGTGATAGCTCGCTCCGACCAAAAAAGAAGTCCACAGCGGCCGCAACACTCTTAGGGTTTACCAAGGATCGTGGGCTAATGTCCTCCGCGTCCTTGATGCTCATACGCTCCTGTACCGTTCTCCGTAGTTTCAAGAATCCTTTACGCAACTCATCTGTTGCCAACTCATCGATAGTCCTCAATCGTCGATTACCCAGATTATCAATGTCATCCACATACGCTGTATTATCACTGCTGCGTAAACGAAGAATGTAGCGAATCGCATTAACGTAGTCTTCTGCCCGCAGTGCCATCTCACTGTCAGGGCAATCCTGGTTGAACTTTCGATTTATTCTAAATCGTCCAACCTGACCGAGTCGGTAGCGATTTACATCTGTAAATCGTTCCTTGAATAGCTCGACAGCCTTCTCAAGTTGCGGAGGATTACCGGGACGTAATCGCTGATAAATCTTAAGCAGAGCCTCCTCTGACGAGGTGGTGGTGTCGTCACGCAAACTATTCAGAATACAGCGATCCATAGGGGCATCGAACACCTCCACACTCTTGATTCCAGCCTCCATGATCGCTTGGATCGCCTCACTCGTAATCGTTGCTCCGCTATCAACGATAATCTCCCCGCATCTGGCATGTTTTGCCGGATACGCGATATCATCGACTGCCACTTTATCCTTAAGATTCTCAGCGGCTACATCCCTCTGGATTTTCACATGCTTGGCTTCAAAGAAAAGCCTGAGTATCCCCGCATTTGTGCTGCAACCGTGATCCATCGCCCGTAGAAGCGTCATAGCCGAGAACTTACCACTCTGATCGATCCGAACCGCTAATGCCTCCTTACGAGTCGTTGCCAACTCGACCCAACTTCCACGTTCAGGGATAATTCTGCACGAATATGCTTCACGTTCGTTGCCGTCAGTGTTCTCCATAAAGTCAACACCAGGCGATCGGTGTAGTTGGCTGACAACAACGCGTTCGGACCCATTGATGATAAACTCGCCGCCACCAAGCATAATGGGGAGGTCACAGAGGTAAACTTCCTCTTCGATCGGCTGTTCCTTTTTCAGCCTAAAATAGACACGCAGCGGTCTGCCGTAGGTCAATCGCAATTGCCTACACTCGTCTGGGCTGTATCGCGGTTTGCCTAACTCGTAACGTAAATACTGAAGTTCAAACTGGTTGTCATAACTTGCGATTGGGAATATCTCTTTAAAGATCCCTTCCATTCCAATCGACAATCGGCGGTCAGTTTCTACATCTGCCTGTAGAAAGCGTACATACGATTCAGTTTGTATCTTCGTAAGGTCAGGAATCTCATATTGATACTCATCGTGTCCAAAATTTCGGACGCATTGAGGCTGCAGTCTTCGTTGCTCAGATATGGCCATCTTGACGCTCCAGCTTCGGACGAATTAGTTCACTGATTACGCAAACCGAAATTCACCGACCATCAAAAGAAATAGCTCCCCCGAAAACGGGGAAGCTACGAACATAGACAACAAAAAGTATGACGCCAATCGGTACAGCCAGACAGCACGAATTCACCTGTATTGGCGTTCACGCAATGCAAGGAACACCCATCGCTTTAGCCCGGGCGTTTCTCTTTATCCTCTGAGGGTATGGTAATCCATTCTAAAATGAATCGCTGTGGCTACTCTCAGTCAAATCTTCGATTACTTGACTTCCGCCTTACCGCCAGCTCCAACAATCTCCTTCACAATCTTATCTGCCTCTTCCTTCGACACTCCCTGCTTCAGAGGCTTTGGAGCGCCTTCAACCAGATCCTTAGCTTCCTTCAGACCAAGAGCAGTGATTGCACGCACAACCTTGATCACGCCGATCTTGTTTTCGCCAAATGCTGTAAGAATAACGTCGAATTCGGTCTTCTCAGCAGCAGCTTCAGTCGCACCACCACCGGCCGCTGGTCCCGCGACCATGACAGCTCCACCGACTGCGGGCTTAATGCCATAAGCTGACTCCAAGTAGTCCGCAAGAGACTTCGCTTGAAGCACAGTAAGTCCGACCATCTTGTCTCCCAGCTCCTTAATCGCTGGATCAATTTCAGTAGCAGACATTTAAATGCACCCTTTCTCTGAATCTTACGATTGTCACGCTAAACACTTCCAGCCGTACTACCAGCGGAACTCCGCACTCCGTTTCGGCTGTAATCCTAAACACACAAAACAACTGACTGCGTATTAGTCCTTCTCAGAAATCTGTTTCACCTGCGATGCAAGCGCACTCCCCTGCGAATTAATCGCACTCAACGCTGATGTTGATGCTGCCAGCAATCCGCCTAGTATCCGTGCAATCAACTCTTCCTTACTCGGACTCTCGCTTAATATCTTTACTTCGTCTGCGCTAATGACTTGGCCACCGACGTAGGCACCTTTAACCACCGATCCAGGAAATTCCTTTTCCCATTTTATCGCTTCTTTTGCCAATCCGACAACGTCCGGGCCCCATACTATAGTTGTTGGGCCACCGCGTTGCTTCTCAAGCTTCCAGCCGAGGTCGCTAAGCACGCGTTTGGCTAATTTAAATGGCGTACCAAGCAGCCGTATTGACTGCTTGCCAGATGCGACTCGCATCCTATTGCTCGACACGCCGTCAAGCTTTGATATGTCCACAAATACAACTTCTTCAACTGACCTAAGTTGATCAGTGAGATCTTTCATCAGCAACGATTTGACGCTCTTGCTCATTTAGGTTCCAACGCTCTTTACTATTACTACGAGACACAGCTAAGTCCGCCATCGGAAACTCAAACAGAAATCCCGATCGATGGGGTCATGGTAGCAGAAACGTAGGTGCTCCTGACATAAACACCTTTCGATGTCGCCGGTTTAATTGCGTGCAGGTACTTAATCAACGCTTGGATATTTTCTGTTAATTGAGTCTCAGTAAACGAAAGTTTCCCAACCACACAATGCACTATGCCAGCAGCGTCAACACGAAACTCAACCTTGCCTGCCTTGTATTCCTTAACCGCAGTCACCAAATCGGACGTCACGGTGCCTGCACGCGGTGATGGCATCAACCCGCGCGGGCCAAGAACCTTTCCCAGAGGGCCAACCACCCCCATCATATCGGGGCTAGCTATTGCCACATCAAAATCTAGCCAGCCGCCTTTTATCTGGTCGGCTAGTTCCTTTCCGCCTACGTGATCCGCGCCAGCATTTCTTGCAACCTCAATGTTCTGTCCTTGAGCGAACACTAACACCCTTTTTGATTTCCCAATTCCGTGCGGCAATACGATTGATCCTCTGACCAGTTGATCTGCCTGTTTCGGATCGACTCCAAGACGAATTGCAATTTCTACCGTTTGGTCGAATCTGCACTTCTTCACGCCCTCGGGCATCGACCCTTCTAGGCTCTTTAGGGTGGTCACAGCCTCAGGCAAGGACACAACGCCGATCTTAGATGCCAACTGTTGTAACGCCACCATACGCTTAGAAGATTCCCGCATAATTTCATCCCCACCACATCTACTGTTAAACACGGAGACAACAACTGAACCTAAAAGTCAGTCAGTTATCAATCCGCAATTGCGATGCCCATACTTCGCGCTGTACCTTCAACCATTCGGCAAGCCGCAGCGAGGTCGCCTGTGTTCAAGTCGACCAACTTCTCTTTTGCAATCCCGAGCACCTGAGCCTTAGTGACTACGCCCACCTTCTCCGTATTGGGTCTCGGAGCCCCTTTCGCGACACCGGCAACCTTCTTAAGGAGAACTGCTGCCGGCGGGCTCTTCAAGACAAAGTCAAAAGATCGATCGTTGTATACGGTCACGATCACAGGGACAACCGTCCCGGCAATGTCCTTTGTTTTCGCGTTGAACTCTTGTACAAACTTTCCTAAGTTTATTCCGTGTGGTCCGAGTGCAGTGCCAACAGGGGGCGCGGGAGTCGCTTGCCCACCAGTGATTTGCACTTTTACTTGAGCTACTACTTGTTTAGCCATTGAAATCTTTCACTTGCTGCGTTCAAAAGTCTGTTCAGTTATGGCTTCTCGACCTGCCAGTACTCCAGTTCGACCGGCGTCGACCGGCCAAAGATTTCAATGAGTACGATAATCTTACCGCTGGTCTCGTCGATGGACTCAATCGATCCCTCGAAAGTATCGAAGGTGCCTTCTTTGATCTTTACCACGTCTCCGCGGCTAAGCTGTATCTTAATTTTCGCCGGTTCATCATGCGATTCTTCGACTTGCAACATACGGTCGATTTCGCTGTCATCCATCGGTGTCGGCACGCCCCCGGTGCCTGTAAAATCACCTACACCAGAAGTGTCTCGTACTAAATACCAAGTTTCGTCATTCAAAATCAACTGAATGAACAAATAGCCCGGATACATCTTGCGTTCTACTACACGGCGTTTGCCACTTTTTGTTTCGACGATCTTCTCGGTAGGTATTACGATTCGACCGAACGAAGTTTCTAAGCTGTCTCGGCGTATTCTTCGCTCAAGGTTCTCCTTAATCGACTTTTCTCGATTCGTCTGGACCTTCAATACATACCACTTGAATTGTTTCCCAACCGTGGTGATCGGATCATCGAGCTCTGGCATGGGGTTATCTCCGGTAAATCTGTAAAAAACCTATGACCTGAAAAACCCATTGCCATACCAAATCGAACAAAAACATTACGCAAGCCATCGATATTATCAGCACCAATACAACTAAAGTAGCTCTTTTGACCTCCGCTGTTGACGGCCACGTTACCTTGTCGATTTCGCTTTGAACTGATATCAGAAAATCTGAAAACTTCGGTTTTTCTAGGATAAGCAACGATACCAAAGCGCTTACGATACTCGCCGTTATGCACAACGACAGCCAAAAAATGCCTGCTTGTCTTGCGACGAATATTGACGCTATCTGTATTGTTAGCCACGCCAAACAGCTGGTTACAACACACAATGCTATTTGTCGTGATGGTCTTCCTTGCTTTTTTTTGTAGCCAGAAGTTAGCATTTTTATAAATCCAGCCGAATTGTGATGTCCTGATCACGGGCGGAGGGACTTGAACCCCCAACCGCTGGATTTGGAATCCAGTGCTCTGCCATTGAGCTACACCCGTAGTTCAAGCCAAAAGCCATCAAGCTACTTCTTACGTGACTCTTTGTGTACTGTGTGCCGCCGAAGCCGAGGGCAGTATTTTTTAAGCTCAAGCCGCTCAGTTCCCCGTGTCTCTTTTGAGACTCGATAGTTTCGGTCACCAGACTCAGTGCACTCAAGCCAGACGAATTCTCGAGGCATTCTCTTTACTCCAAAATCGAGGTCACAACGCCTGAACCTACTGTTTTGCCGCCTTCGCGAATTGCAAATCGGCTTCCAGTATCCATTGCGATAACTTTGCCAAGCTCAACTTGAACCTTGACGTTGTCTCCAGGCATGCACATTTCTGCGCCGCCGAGAAGGTTCATCGAGCCGGTAACGTCGGTGGTGCGAAAGTAGAATTGCGGCTTGTATCCGTTGAAGAAGGGTGTATGGCGACCGCCTTCTTCTTTGCTCAAAACATACACTTCAGCTTCAAATTTCGTGTGCGGCTTAATACTTTTTGGGGCAGCGAGTACTTGCCCGCGCGACATATCTTCCTTTTTGGCGCCACGCAGCAGAATTCCTACATTGTCTCCAGCCATACCGGAGTCGAGTGTCTTGTTAAACATCTCGACGCCCGTGCATGTCGTTTCGGTGGTTGGGCGAAGTCCGATAATTTCGATCTTTTCGCCTACCTTGACCACTCCTTGCTCAATTCTCCCGGTCACTACAGTGCCGCGTCCCTCGATCGAGAAGACGTCCTCAATAGCCATCAAAAATGGCTTGTCGGCAGCTCTCTGAGGCTCTGGGATATGTGCGTCAAGAACATCCATGAGCTCAGTGATGCATTTGCTAGCAACTGGGTCCGCAGGGGTGTCCAGTGCAGCTTTTGCGTTTCCTCGCACGATCGGAATTGTGTCGCCTGGAAAGTCGTACTTGGTGAGAAGGTCGCGGATTTCCATCTCGACAAGTTCAAGTAATTCTGGGTCATCAACCAGATCGCACTTGTTGAGAAACACAACGAGCGCTGGCACATTGACCTGCCGTGCCAGAAGAATGTGCTCGCGAGTTTGCGGCATCGGTCCATCGGCTGCGGAGACGACAAGAATCGCCCCGTCCATTTGGGCCGCACCGGTGATCATGTTTTTGATGTAGTCGGCGTGACCAGGGCAGTCAATGTGGGCATAGTGTCGCTTGGGAGACTCGTATTCAACGTGGCTCACTGCAATGGTGACCGTCTTTGTTTCGTCGCGAACTGTTCCGCCCTTTGCGATGTCTGCATAAGACTTGAAGTTGGCGAGACCCTTGGCCGCCTGGACGGCAAGGATCGACGCTGTTGTGGTCGTTTTGCCGTGATCGATGTGTCCGATAGTGCCTACGTTGACGTGCGGCTTCGTTCTCTCAAAGACTGCCTTGGCCATGTTTACTCCCTAGCTCTCGTTTCATCTAGACTGTGCTGAATAAAGCAATTAACAAATTCCACAGACGCCTGCATCCAGCCACGACAGAGCTTCGCCTACGGAAGAGCTGCTAGTGGGACTTGAACCCACGACCTCGTCCTTACCAAGGACGCGCTCTACCACTGAGCTACAGCAGCGAACTTGAATGCAACAGCGACACAACCGAACCCAACGAACTTTCGACTTTACAGTAGCGGGTGATGGGAATCGAACCCACGTGTCCAGCTTGGAAGGCTGGCGCTCTACCATTGAGCTACACCCGCAGTTGATAAACTGCGAACAAAAAACTTAACAATTAAAACGCGTTGTAAAACTGGGGGAAGCAGGATTCGAACCTGCGAAGGCAGAGCCACCAGATTTACAGTCTGGCCCATTTGGCCACTCTGGAATTCCCCCGCATATGTGCACCATAGCTATCGACGATATTCATTGTTTCAATGTGTCCGCCAATTCAAGCTCTAACTAAAAAGCTAGCGGAGGGACTCGAACCCACAACCGCCGGTTTACAAAACCGGAACTCTGCCAATTGAGCTACGCTAGCAGTTGAAGTCGGCCCGATGGGGAGCCGAGCAATATAGCGATCACGAACACCAATGCAAGCCAACTGCTGGCACCGCAGTTGCGTCTGCTACATTGAATGATTGGTTGATTCGAGTTTGAGGGGTACGCAGCAGGTTCTACGCCTCCCTGTTTGGAGTTTCGTTATTCAAGCCCGAGAGTGCAAGGTACGTGAGCGTGTTAGGGGTCTTTTGTTGTCGGTGGATCAAACTGTGCTCCTATTTGATAGAGCGGCAGAAAGCGGTAATAGACTTCAAGGCAAAGAGTGCTTATTGCTGTTGAAAAAACTCTACCGCCGTACGGTCCCCAGGGTGGTTTGGGGTCCCAGCTTCCTGTTTTGTGCCCCTTTGTTTGCTGTTCCGTAATCAAGGTTTCTCTTAAGTGTTCATTCCACTCGTTCCAACTTGAGCCGCCGTATTGGTACATAGCGAGTGTGCCGTAGTACCAGTAGTAGATGTTGTGTGTAGATGGTCGAGGTGGTCTCTGGAGCATGTAGGAGACGGCTTCAGTGCAGGCAGGGTTGGCCCGAGAGATTCCTAGTATTTGCTTGCAGAAGAGTGACTCAGCCGTCATTGATTCAGTCGGAGGTAATTGTTGTCCTGCTGCGATTCGATAGCCAGCGAGGCCTTTACTTACGCCCTGACTTCGGTCCTTTAGGAATTGCACCATTTTGGTTTTGGTTGATTCGGGTGTCGCAATCCCTGCGATCTCCGCGCTTTTAAGGGCCATCAATTGCCAACCAAACATGCTCATGTCGCTTGATTGGGGTGGGAGTCCTGACGCTTTTGGTTGAACGTATCGCCATCCTCCGTCTGGATTTTGATTATCAATGATGTAGTTGACGGCTCGGACGAGTGGTTGTCGGAGTCTCGAGTCTGATGACAGGTCGCTTTGCATGCTCAGCGATTCGGCGAGAGCATAGGTAGCCATGGCATGGCAATACATTTGCTCGAAGTGAGTAGCGTTTCCTCCGAGGTAGCCATCGTTGCGTTGTTGGCGAAGTAGCCATCCAACTGTTCGATCAATTTGATCGGCATATTGTCCTTCTTCGTGCGTGTACCCTGCTCCAAGAAAGGCCAGGAGCGCAAGCGCCGTCACTCCGGTATCGGCGTGCTTGCCCGCATAGTTCCGGTCATTTCCCTCCTCATCTAACTTTACTAGCCCCGCGTGGCCAATACACCGGTCACCGTCCGGGCACTGCAAGTCAAAGTTATCTGCGTCCCAAAAACCTTCCGGGTTTTGGTGCATCGCTAACCAACGAAGGCTCAATTCCACAGCTTTCTCGGAAGCGTCCGTTCCGCCGTATTTGCGGGCCACGTCTCGACGGCGAGCGAGATTACGTCCCTCATAGATTGAAGGAATGGTCGTTCTTCTTCCCAATTTTGACGCATCAAAATTGGGGCGTGAGGGGCGAGGTGTGATTCCCTCGTTCGGAAGTTCGGTTCGAATTCCCTCGCGAACGGCGACAGAATTTCCTGTTGTCGGCATTGGGGTTTGGGCTTTTCGTTCGGGATGAAACGAGTCCATACCGCCGGTTTCTTGGCCACGTGCGACTCGTGTACGAAGTCGTGAAAATGTTGGCGAACCACCCGGGTTCCCTTTTGAGGATTGGCCAGCAGCAGGTGCTGGCTCATCAGATTGGTTAAACGGTACCGATGATGGGGCGGGAACCATGCGTCGCGGCCCGCCTTCAGTTTTCGCCGCCTCTGTGACTTTGGAGGTATTGGACGGAACCGATGGAACGAAATCCTGACTGACGATTGGAGAGGTCGCTCCCAATGTCACTCCCGGACGCTCAATACTCCCGGGGCGAAGTTGTCTAGTAATTAAGTCACTGTCAGTAACCGCTGAACCTGTTCGCTTGCCAGGGGAAAGCGTTGGAGTTCGGACTTCCGCCCGTGACTCCGCAGTCGGATCATCAATTTTGAGCGGAGCCACTGCTTCGACGCGAACAGCGGCTTTTTCGCCAGTTTGCTTCAGTTCGGGGCGGATATCTGGTTGATCTGGAAGGGCCGACTTTTCGGTCACCTGGATATCGGGCGCGGTGATCGGGCCTGGGGTTCGCGGCGGGCCTTCGGACGATTTGATCTCCGTGGGCGAACGGCTTGTTCGTATCAGTTCCTGATTCGGAGCATCGGGAAGTTTTTCCCAAACTCGAGTATTTCCCGAGTTAGGTAAGGTCACACGTTCGTCAGCGTGGGTGAGCTTGGATTGAATCTCGATCTGCTTCTCAATGACAACAGCTATCTTATCTTCGTTGTCGGTCAGGAGATGTTCTGGAGGATTGACTGCTACTAGCCCGAAGACGCAAGACAAGTGGACTAACAGCGAAAACATGAGCGACTTCCAGCCAATGGAACGATCGCCCCAGCGAGTCACCAACATCGTGATGAGATGGAGTGTCGCGAGCCCCAAGCCTGTCGCGAGGCCACTCCAAAGAACGGTTTCGACAATCTCTACCGGCGTTCTGAGCCAAGCAGAAACTTGTTCAACCACTTCCGCCGCAGCGAGCAAAGAAATTGCGGAACCCATGAACTTTCCTTACCAGCACTTTGTTTGGGTAAAGGGTGACTCAAGGATTTCATGACAACCGGAGCCCTTCATGAAAGAATCGTCCTCGCTTCGAATGATTGCGTCAATCCGGCATCAAATTCCGTAATCTGACGGAGTATTCCGCAGGAATGGTCGTCTGAAGGGGTCTCTACGGAGGATCATTTTACGGCGAATCGGGCGCGACGAC
>Ga0256309_1000040_pt1 | contig 19443 bp, 12 predicted proteins | sample ColtaT_FD_183678 | JGI IMG/M metagenome (GOLD analysis project Ga0256309, IMG submission 183678) | Metatranscriptome of freshwater microbial communities from Columbia River, Oregon, United States - Colum_Colum_RepA_8d (Metagenome... | ecosystem: Environmental > Aquatic > Freshwater > River...
GCGAAGCACCCGGCCACCAGTTGCCGCGAGGGAGAACCAATTAGCCTGAATACTTGTTGTATCGCGCAGTAGTTCTGGCCGGTGAAAAGATGGCTTAATGACTCGAACACGCTTTGGAGGTGTCGTGCTGAAATCCCAGGTATATGAATCATACGCTAGGAAAGCGTTGTTGTGATCGGGATAAGTGTAGTCCACATCTGCCGCAGGCATGGCGAAGACATTACGCAGAAAGTTACGTGCAGCGGGAGAGTCGTTGATTTCTCGCAGGTCGTAGTTAGCCAATGCCGTGTCGGCGATGCCGTCACGATTCTGATCGACAATCATGCCAGTTCCTGGCACAAAAATTAAATTGACCCCAGTGCCCGAATAGGGTTGCAAGTCTTGCCCGAACATGTTGAACACTAGCGAATGACGTCCCATCCAGAGTGCGCTGTTTCTTTGACTGGCGCTACCGCCGACAGCCAATTGACGTATGGATTCGTCAAAGATGGCATCAATGTTGTCACCGAGATTGTCTGGACGTTTTGATGAGTCTGAAAAGTTAGCTGCGTTCTGTTGCTCTTGTGTCGCAAACGTAAAAAACAGCAACCCCAAAAGCGTCAGCGCACCAAGCAACGCAATGACCACCAACAAAGTACTTCCACAACGGTTGTGAGCTACGGTGTGGCGGCGTGCGATTCTGCTTCCAGTCACCGACAAACCCAACGCACGTCGAGTGGTACGAGAAAGCAATCGACCTCGACGCAGTCGGAGTGAAGCGGACAGCTTGGGATGACGTTTCATGATCAGAATCTCCAAACGCTGGCTTGGCCCGCCAGGCACTTCTCTCCCCGGTATCGTGTGGAGAGAAATCAAAGTACAAAAACAGAGTCTACAAGGATCGCTGGCGTTTACTCCGAAGGAGTTATGTCACATAGCCCAGGGTTGCGAGCGAAGCGAACTACCCTGGGTCGTCAATCACACTGACCCAAGTACCCCAACGGGGTTCCGTCAGCGGTGATCCTCGAAGGCCGCAACCCTTTCAGGGTAGATCGCACTGTTTTCTTGATTCCCAGGGTAGCCCGCGTGCGCGGCCAACCCTGGGCTATGGTGGCACAACTCCTTCGGAGTAAAGACAGCTCATGGTTTATCCTCGCTTGGCTGCGAGACGAACTCGCAGTTTCATCAACGTTAACCTCTCCGCCAATTCGACCAAGCCATTGGCTTTCGGGCGTTCTCGTCGAGTCATTTTTCCAGTTTGATCTTGGTGGTCTAGCAAATCCTGCAACCTCGTTTGCAACCGCGAGGCATCCGAAACGTTCGCCAATCTTTGGGTAAGTCCAGTTGAACCATGATCTTTTCAGACACCGTGTTGTTCCTGATTTTCTGACCGCTACCTCTGACGTCTAACCCCTAATCAATCAGCCGGTTGAAAATTTTAGCACGATGTTCAGTGCCGTGAACGACAAGGAAAATCATGGGTGAACTGTCGACACAGAGCGTCGAGTGGCAATGATTTTCAGTGGAGTGTTAAGGTCCCGATGTCGTATTTGGAGCGGAAAAAACGTTGTAGGTCGTGTCACGAAGGGAGTGAACGATGGAGACCTGCCTCATCTGCTTACTTTGCGGATGCTGAAACCGGATCGTCACTCGAATCGCCTTCAGCGGACGGACGTTGTAGTCAACAATCCAAGATGGTTCTGCAGGGTCGACGATTCCATTTTTGTTGAAGTCGACCTCTCCTGGATCCAGCATGTCTCCGTCGCTATTCAAATCGATGTCTGCTGGATTGCCAGAAATAATCTTTCCTGGGATTGTGTTCCATCGCCCACGAAATGGTTCCTCTGAACTCAATGAGCCAGGAGTACCCGCTTGAACGCAACGGTAAGCGTAAGTCAGCCCGAAGGGGAAAAAGGGTGGGTCGGTAGAGTTAATTTGACCGTCGGCTGGAAAACCATAGGTGGGTTCTTCCGACGCATCAAGGACGTTGTTGCCGTTGACATCCTCTGTCAAACGACGATCCAGGATTCCATTTGCAGGAAAGCCGTTTAAGCCATCCTCACCAGCGTCAGGAAGACCGTTGCCGTTCACATCTTCCATGCGTGGAAACACAACGTCACCTACGTTGTAAATCGGTAACGCCGCAGCTGGAAAAGCGCCTCGCGGTGCCCAAAACCCTTTTTGGCAGGTCGCAAAGGGAGACATTGCAGGTGCCGATGGCGTTGGCCCAGGAGGTACTTCGCCAGAAATTCCCGTCGGATCCCAAGTGACCGGGCGAAACGGCGGGCGGTCCGCAGCATCGCCAAGGAAGCCGTTCACGTTCCGATCGAAGTTAGGGTGCCATGTATCGAAGATACTTGGACCAAATGTAGGTGGCGAAGCAGATGCCAGTGGCCCGTAGGTCGAATTCAATCGGCGAGCAACATGAAAGTCTCCAGGAGTTGCCACGCCGTTAAGACCAATAGCAACGGAACTATGTCCGACGGGGGCAAAGTTGTTGAGCCGCTGGTCCCAGACCTCAACGCGGAATCCATGCACGTTAGTCAAAAGCAGATCGGTCCCTGCCCGTGAGCCATTTTCAAGTCCGACGACAACTCCGTCAGCATTGAGTGCAACTGCCGGCCCTGCAACGCTTGCATCCATCCAATTGCTAACGGCGACAGCGGGGCTGCCGGGACTATGTGGATAGATAAATGCCGGGTTAGAAGTTTCTTCATGAGTAAACCGACCAATGAAATCCGGCGCTGCGGTTGGTGAAGCGGGGAGTGGCGCTGCAAACTCACGAGGTACGCCATATGTCAACGTCCCCCCTGCAACGGGATATGCAGGAAAGCCATAATGGTGAAAGCCAAATCGGTTCCATGTTTGTCCGAGTGATGGTGCCCACGGTGTCAGCGGCAACGGTGCCGTATCGTTTGCCAAATACTCAAGGCCATTGAATACGGCTTTGAACGTATTTGGAGTTGCTGAGGCAGGTTGAGCATGCGCCGAATAATCGAAGTCACCCCAGAAGTTCGGGTTCGGGCCAGTTAAGAGCGAGTAGACACCACCGGGAAGAAAGTAATCAATGTTTGAGGCAGGGCCAGCGCTGAAATACGAAGGCTGAGACGGAGTATTGGAGTCGACACCCGGTGCAGGAATGGGATCGCGAAGCAACATGACTCGTCTGTAAAGATTTCCACCTCGCATCCAATAACAAACCTCCCCAGCTCGAGAAGCCCCAGCAGAGTTCACAGTGACTTGCCCATCATCACGATCAGGCTGATTGGGTATTCCGAGAAAAGTCGAACCGGGCGTTGGAAGCGTGCGCGCCTTGCCAAAATAGAGATTCTCATCTGCCGACTTCGTATGGACTGTCGAAAGCACACTGAACTGCAAAACATCGTCAGTTCCATCGTTCGGGTTATTGCACGAGATGTAGAAGTAACCTTCGCGTAGTTCAAAAGGTGTTCCAGGATTTGACGACTGTTCGCCCGGAAAAAATGGCACCACGGAGCGGAACGATCGCTTATCGAGATCGGCACGAAATACGGTCACGAAGGTCCGTGCATTTTGATCGTTGTCTGACAATGTGCGCTGTTTGGTGACCGAGCCACTGGCGACTTGGAAGATCTCTCCAAACATGACCATCATCAACAACACGAGCGTCACAGCAACTAACATCTCAACGAGAGTGAAGCCTGACCTTGAGCACGTTTTCAGCGTGCTCGGTCGCTGTGATAAACGCGCACGCCGAAAACGTGCGTCACGACGAGACCAAGCCATGATTACGGCTCCTTGCTTTGCAATGGAAAGACGTTGACAACCTGTGGATGAAGGATCGCGCCACCAAGCGGTTCGCCAGCATCCCAAATCCCGTTGCTATTTGAGTCCACGTAGTTGCGTTGCTTAATGGTCTCATCCAGCAACAGATCAGCCGAGTAGCCGGTTTCATTCTCGATTTTCGCGATGCGATACCACAGCCCATTGGCTGCATCAAAGATGTATCCCCCACGCTTCAATGTCGGTTCCGAAGTAAACGTCACCGTGACTTTGTTGTCGGTGTTTGGTTGAAACGGCGTGGCGTAAAGTTGCTCTTGCTGATCTGTAATTGCTCGTTTGAAAAATACGACCACATCCACATTTGTAGAACCATTCACTCGCTTGCGCACCGACAGCATCCACGTATAGATTTCATCCGAGACTTCGATACGTACTTTGCCGATATTGCCGCCTTCAAACCGTGTCGGGAGTGGGGCATCGGCCCCCCAGCCCACCCCTGGCGGCGAAATTCCGCTCAAGGTTCTCACCTCACTCTGAGATCCATCGACGCTGAAAATCACGGCGCGATAGACAGATGATGGATACGGCGATGTGAAAATCGTTGGGTCAATCGACGACAGGTCGCCATCGGAGTCCAGGGTCAACGAAAGAATACTTGAGCCCGTCGCAGTACCTTGCGCTTCGGTGACGAGCTTCCAATTGTCAGGCTGGGTAACTATTTGCCCGGCTCTTGCAACCGCATTGGCAAGTTCGGGAGTACCTGCCGTTGTGGGGTAAGGTGTAATTCGAACTGGATTGGTTGCTGGAGCAGGGAGGAAATACGGAATCATGCTAGCACCAGTGAAACGACGCGGCGGTGTAACAGTCACTGATGATGGTGGATTGTTCCCGAAGAAGTCTCGAGGGGAAACCAAGGGGAGCGGAGGCTGTGGATTGTCTTGGTTAAGCGACTGCCAACCAAGTGGGTCAACGAGATAAATAGTTCCGAGAAAGGCCGTGTTGTAGAGAGTGGCATCCGGTGCCAGGAGATTTAGAGGATTTGGATCAGGGAACTTTCCATCTGGATTATGAATGAACTGTGGGTCCACATCAGTTAGCGCATCTGCCACATGCCTCGCGATCGTCGAATTCGTTGCTCGATTGGCTTCAAGCGCGCGCATGGTCGATACAGGGAACAACGTTGCCACTAAGACAATTCCTATGCTCATAATCATTAATGACATGAGCACTTCAGTCAGAGTTGTGCCGGATCGAGTCCGTAGTGGAGCCATAGGGCAGGCTCTTGTTAAGCAGTTGTTGGTTTTCATTGGCTTGTTGCTCCGCCCGATGTGGCATACTGGAACGGGTTGTCCGCGTACCCATTGGCATCGCTATCCGTCGCATTGATTTCGTGAGTCGAAATCTTGCCGGTCTGTGTGAACAACGTGACTCCCAGCCGCTGGCCAATCTGATTGTCAGAGTCGAATTGATTCTGTCCTGGAACTGGTGGTGGCAATGTATCCGGATAGTTGCTGTTGACCGGCGATCGCGGCGTGGCCGTGCCACCGACGACAACACCGAAGTTGACGGTACGCAAAACATCCTTCCGTTCCGTCAAATAGAAGTTAATCAACCCGCTAGCCGCGATTGATCCGGTTACAGTGCCGCGTGGCGAAAACATCACATCCATGCGGCCTATGTACGGAGCTGATTGCAACGCTGCTGTTGGCGGACGCCAAGCCGCTGGAACTTTCGATCCGTCTAAGTCGATGCAAACACCCTCTGGCAACAAGATGGGCTGAGAGTCCGGAAGTATGCGCGGTGGTAGTTCGAGCAAATACGATTTCGGCCCACCGGACTGAAACGCCGTGACTAAGCTCGCCGGGGTCGTTGCTGGATCGCGATATGGCGTGGTCAATTCCAAGATTTGATTGGTTGCGGTGAGTCGATACGTCAAAACCGTGTACCACGAGCCATTCTCGCCAGCAGGGATTTTTATCCGAGGGGCATCGAGATCGAGTAATCCATTCCCGTTCTGATCCTCGCCAGGATCGAGAACACCGTTCAGATTCAGGTCTTCAAACAAACCCATGTACCCACGCTGTTTGAGCGTGTACCAACCCGAACTTGGATCACCTCGAACGATTTTGACCACATTTGAGTCTGCCGTTCCATCACCATCGAGTCTGCCGTTTCCATTAGTGTCTTCCCCAGGGTCAAGCCTCCCATTTGCAATGATCGTGTCTTCATTGAAGTCTGGTCTCTCCAAGCTGATTTGTCCCTCGGACCAATTCATTGCTGCGCCAACATAGATAAATCCAGTCACGATGCGCGGATCATCTTGATCAACAAGCAATCGGAGCCCACGTGGCTCCTTCGCAAACATCGCTCGACCACGCGCGCCTTCTAGCGCCGACTGAACCTGCCGAGCTGCTGATTTCACTTTCTCTGATGAGAACGTGAAATCGATTGCAGAGACTGTCATCACAATCAATATCAACAAGATTGCAACCACGACCAGCAATTCAACAAGCGTGAAGCCGGACCTGCGACTTTGGTTCACAACGCGTTGCAGACTTGCAAGATTGTACCGATTACGAAACGAATCTGCACAATTGCGACCACTGTTCGCGAATGAAGTGACTTGAGTTCCGTACACGTCACTTCCCCTTTCCTGCCCGCCGATTGCGGTTCGTAATGTTGTCGCTCATCGACGAAAAAACATCGGCTCCGATGTCGTAAGGCGCCGCACCATGCTTAGGCTGAGCAAGGATGCCTAAATCAGAGTCAAACACACCGTCACCGTTCGTATCGACGCCTTGATATGGCTCAAATAGCCCCGAATCATTATCTGGGCCAACCGAAAGAATGAGCGGCGTATGATAAGTATCCAATGTGGGGTATAATGATTCCATATAACGTTTAACCGGAGCCGCCGCGAAGATGGTGAGGTTGATGCCAATCGGTGGTGCAGCCAATCGTTTAATCTCAGTCGATACGCGTCCGTATGGGTCGTCTGGATCCTCACTCAATGGATCCCATTGACCCGAAATTACCGGCACCCTTGGTAGCCCATCAACTAACAGTCCCGCCACTGAGCGAATTTCTTTTGCAGTCGGCGTGACCGGGCTAGTAACTACGACATCATCCGTTGAAAGCCAACCCAGTTCAAAAATGTCATCCACTGTGCCGTTTCCGTCATCATCAACCGACGCTGCGCCGTACCTATCATCCAGGCCAGCTATCCCGTTTGGCTTTAGCAATCGCGTCGGCCAACGATAGAATCGCAGCGGCCTGCCCCATCCGTCGACGAATTCCAACAAGCCATCTTTATCAGTATCTGCGACCTCACTGGTGCTAAAGTCGGATTCTGCAACAGGAGCAATACCAAAGACTTGCATGCGGCTAACAACATAGTAGAGCAATGCCGCACTCTCAGTCTCAGGTTTATGGGTTCCAGAAGTGTTGTATGGTTTAGTTGTTGGGTCTGCGATAATCTTCGCAATTGCTGTTGTTCCACTCAGATCAACAGGGTCTGAAAAACTCTGCGGGAAGCTAATTCGAAACAACTCTTTTCGAGTCGCCGCTTCCGCAAATTTTCTGGAAACTCCCGGCGAGGGAATTGAATTCGTCGAGTCCCACACAGTTTTTTGAAAATCAACCAGTTGTTGAAAATTGCGAGACTTTGTGTACCGTTCAAACCCTTTGATTCGGTCTTGTATCAACCCATCGACCTTTTGAATTGTCGCAATCGTCGCTGCTTCGCGGGCCTTGCGAGCAGTGTTTGCTAAGACCCCACCCAAGGCTGCCATCAGCACTCCAACGATTGCCACGACGACAAGGATTTCAATCAGGGTAAACGCACTTCGGTTGTTGCTCGGCAACACGGCACAATTCGACTTCCCGAATTGTATTGAGCCATCAATGTTCATGATTTACCCCTCAGCCAGAATCCTTGCTTGTATCAACGAAGCAATGGGCTTTTGGTCAGATTCAAGTGCCCGATGCAAAACTACCCACCTAGCCGTCCAGGGTGGAAGTTGGTGATGTTGTCCTTGTCGTCCAACGGTAGAGCGCTGACCTTATCGGGATCAAACAAGCCACCAAAACCATAGTTCGTGTCAGGGCCTGGAGAGATAATTTGAATTCCTTTTGGCTTGTAAGGAACACTCATTTGTGGAGGAACGGTATTGAGGAACTTTGAGTAGTAAGCGTTTGGCATGATTCCGAGACAGTCAACATTAACCCATGGATTAGTCGCACTGATTGGCAGCGCCGTATTGGTAGCCTGAGTCGCGTAACTCCCTGTCGACGCGCTAAAGTAAAGGTACGGTTTGGTCTGCTGTGTCAGAGGATCTTTGTATTCTGGGAAAGCGGCATTGCCGCTCGTATTCACCAACCGTCCATTAAAATTGCCCGCCGACACCCTTGCGCCCTTGAATGTGAAAAATGGACCTTCACGGTTGGTAATTGCGCCTGTCCCGCTTGCTTGAGCAAATGGACGGGCTGGATCTTTCGCAAATCCCACGAGCCCACCGCTTGATCCATCAATGATTCCACCGAGGAAGAAGACCAAACACTCGGCTCCATTCAGAGTAACCGGAGTTGACGTCCCGGTAAGATCAGTCAAAAGGAAGTTCGTTCCGTCACTCGCCCCACCACATTTGGCAAAATCAAACTTGGGCCACATTTGCCGCAGCAGCCCAAGAGAGCGTTTGTTTTCTGGCGAATACATCGCACTCGTCCAATCAGCGGGGGCGGCATAAAGAGTGATTCGACTTGGTGGTTCGATCCCAAACGACTGTTTGAAAGTCGTAATGCCTGTCTCTAAATCGGAAATATCTTTCCGAACTTCCGCGACCCGAGCGGTTCGAAATGCACTGATAACGCCAGGCAAAACCAAGCCCACCAATAACGTGATGATCACAATGACGATCATCAATTCGATGAGTGTGAAACCGGATCGGATCACAGATATTCGTGTCAGCCGACTGATTGGCTGGCGTGATAAGGCTTTCATTTCGTAGCTCCTCGAAGGCGCGCATTTCTGCATGGGGCGGCCAATAGGTCTTTTGCAAAAGCCTATTCACCCAACAATAAGTAGACTCTGGCGGGCTGGTCGTGACCGACTGGTTACGACAAATCGTTCAGCAATTTCACCAGCGGCATGAACAACGCGATGACGATGAAGCCGACGATTAAGCCGAGTACCACGACCATCAGCGGTTCGAGCAAATTCACCAAGCCGTCGACCAGCACCGACACCTCTTCGTCGTAAACGTCGGCGATCTTATACATCATGTTGTCGAGCGCACCGGTCTCTTCGCCGACGTCGATCATGTTGACCACCATGTCGTCCGTGATGCGAGCTTCTCGCAATGGGACCGCGATCGATTCACCTTCGCGGATGGCCGCATAAATGTTGTCGAACGCTCGACGGAAGATGGCGTTACCCGCCGTATCGCGAGCGATCGTTAGTCCCTCCAAGATCGGCACACCGGAGGCCACAAGGGTTCCCAGCGTTCGCATCGTTCTGGCGACGATCGACTTACTTAATATCTGCCCCATGAGAGGTATTCGTAGCGCAAGCCAATCGAGCACGAATTCCCCCGTCTTATTCTTCCGGATGACTTTAAACATCAGCAAGATGGCAATTGGGATTGCCGGGAACAGATAGAAGTAATTCACGACGATATCGCTGGAGGTAATCAGCAATACGGTGATATCTGGCAGTTCGGTTCCGAAGCCCAGGAAGATCGCCTTAAATTTCGGAATGATGTAATACATGATGAACCCGACGATGAGCGTCGCCACGGTGATAACCGCGCACGGGTAAATCATCGCGCCTTGGACTTTGCGCTTCAGGCTTTGGGCTCGCTCTTTGAATTCAGCGAGTCGCTGCAGAATGATTTCCAAAGCACCACCGGCCTCACCCGCTTTCACCATGTTGCAGTAGAGGTTGTCGAACGCCTTGGGCTGTTTGGACATGGCTTCGGAGAGTGTGCTGCCGGATTCGATATCTTCGATAACGCCGACCAACGAGTTTTTCAGTGGTCCAGGTTTTGACTGACCTTCAAGAATCTTCAAGCTGCGAAGAATCGGCAGACCAGCGTCTTGCAACGTCGATAGCTGACGAGTGAACGTGCAAAGGTGTTTGGCTTTCACTTTGCCAAACGAGAATCCCTTTTTCTTTTTGGGGCCAGAGACCTTTTTCTTTTCCGGCTCTTTCTTCTTCTTGCCGCGACCTTTTTCGGCGATCTTGGTGACGAAGAAGCCCTGTTCTTTGATCTTCTGTTGGGCTTCTGCTTCGGACCCGGCCTCGATCGTGTCTTTGACTTCCGTGCCCGTGTTATCCATTGCTTCGTACTGATAGACCGGCATGACTGACCTCCGTCACAAAATCAAATCCGATGGATGTTTTGCAGCCTGATTGGCACGATGAGAAGTGAAATGAAAAGGATCGAACCAGAAAGTGACGCCCGCTATTCAACGTCTTCCATCACGGTTTCACGCACGATTTCGTCGATGGTCGTGACGCCGTCAAAAATCAACTTGAGCCCCGCTTCTCGCAGCGTTGTCATCCCTTGGCTACGGGCCACATTGCGAAGTTCGTCAGTCGGAGCATTGGCTCCGATGAGGTCGCGAATGTCGTCGGTGACATTCAGCAATTCATAAAGTCCGCAGCGGCCTTTGTAGCCACTGTTATTACAACGAGCGCAACCCTTACCGTAGTAGAAACGGTATTGCCGAGCTTGAGCGATCGGGAGTTGCAGTTCCATCAACAGTTCATCGCTAGGCTCAAATTCGGTTCGGCACTCCGTGCAAATTCGTCGCACAAGTCGCTGCGCGAGGATTGCTTCCACCGTTGCGGTGATCATGAAGGGAGCCACGCCCATGTCACGCAACCGCGTGATCGTGGAGGGTGCGTCGTTGGTGTGTAGCGTGCTAAACACCAAGTGACCTGTCAGAGCACTTTGAATGGCAGTCTCGGCTGTTTCGTGATCTCGGATTTCACCGACCAGGATGACGTCAGGGTCGTGCCGCAAGATCGCTCGCAAGACAGTCGCAAAGGTGACTTCAATGTCCGGATTCACCGGCACTTGAACGAGTCCTTCGATTTCGTATTCGACTGGGTCTTCTGTCGTGATGATCTTTGTTTCGACGTCATTGAGTTCGTTCAACGCGGAGTACAACGTTGTGGTCTTACCGCTACCTGTCGGGCCGGTAACGAGCACGATCCCATTCGGTGCGCGAAGACACTGACGGAATCGCGTTAACGTATGAGCGTCCATCCCGATCTTGTTGAGGTCCAATTGGACGACGGTTCGATCGAGAACTCGCATAACGACCGATTCGCCGAACATCGTCGGCAGAATGCTGACTCGCAAGTCGACGGAGTTGCCGCCGACAGTGAGTTCAATTCGTCCGTCCTGAGGCAATCGTCGTTCGGCGATATCCAGATTCGCCATGATCTTGATACGAGACACGATTGCATTCGCCAGATGGCGAGGCGGTGGCACCATTTCATACAAGACGCCATCCGCTTTTACGCGAATCTTGAACTCATCCTCAAACGGTTCGAAGTGGATATCGCTCGCTTGATCACGAATCGCGAGCAGCATCACCATGTTCAACAGCTTGCGAATTGGTGCGGAATTGACCAATTCGTCTTCGGAGCCGATGTCATAAGCAGTGCTTCCCCCTTCTTGGCCGGGATGCTTTTCCTCAATCTGCCCGATGACATCTTCGATGCTGTCTTCTTTGTCTGCGTAGTGTCGTCCGATTGCCTCCTCAACGTCCGGCATGTTCGAGACGGCACCGCGGACATCGTACCCTAGGAAGTTTCTCAGATCGTCGAGTGCTGCCACGTTTTGCGGATCAGCCATGGCCACTGTAAGAACATTGTTCTTCAGCGAGATTGGCATGATTTTGTAAATCTCTGCCATCGTCTGTGGGACAAGCTCCAGAACCTTCGGAGGGATATTTGTTTCCTTCAGGTTGATGACGGGCATGCCCCATTGCTCGGCGAGCGCCTCGGTCACCTGAGCGTCGGTCACTAGTCCCATCCGAATGGCAACGCGACCGATGACCTCGCCTGGACTCTTCTTCTGCTCTTCAAGAATGTCCCAAAGCTGATCTTCGTTCAGATAACCGAGATCAACGAGGATCTGTCCTAGTCGTCTTGCCGCCATGAAAAACACTCCTAAGCAGTTTTGCCCAAACTACAATAAGACCCCGTCACTGAATTACCTGAGATGAGGTCTTATTCGTCGTCGTCGTCGCCGTCCTCGTCATCTTCCAGCAGTCCCTTCTTCGCCTTAGCAATTTTCTCTTGCAACTCGCCAGGATTATTCGCCCGATTGATGACGTCCGCTTCCTCGCACAGTTGGTTTTTCCAAAGGTTAAACAGAGCGTCATCCATCAGTTGCATGCCGTGCTTGCGACCAGTCTGAATGGCCGAATTGATACGGAATGTCTTGCCTTCGCGGATGAGGTTGGCGATTGCCGATGTGACCACCAAAAACTCGTAGGCCGCGACCATCCCTTTGGGTTTTCGAGCCAAGAGCTGTTGGCTCAAAATGCCGATGATTGCCGTCGAAAGCTGAGTCCGAATCTGCTCCTGCTGATTCGTTGGGAACACGTCGATGATTCGGTCAACGGTTCCTTGAGCGCCGGTCGTGTGCAGAGTTCCGAACACGACGTGGCCGGTTTCAGCAGCGGTAATAGCGGACTCGATCGTTTCGAGGTCTCGCATTTCGCCGACCAGGATGACGTCGGGGTCTTGGCGGAGAGCGCGACGGAGGGCTTCAGCAAACGTCGGAGTGTCCACACCCACTTCACGCTGGTTGATCGTGCTCTTTTTGTGTTCGTGGTAGTACTCGATGGGGTCTTCGAGAGTAATGATGTGATGGTCAACGTTTTCGTTGAGCCAGTTGATCATGCTTGCCAAGCTAGTTGTCTTACCGCTACCTGTCGGGCCAGTGACAAGAAACAGACCGCGCGGCCGCTGAATCAATCTCTCAATAATGGGCGGAAGACCAAGCTGCTGGAACGTCAAAAATTCGTTGGGAATTCGCCGCAAGACCATTGAGATCTTGCCTTTTTGCTTAAACACGGAAACTCGAAATCGAGCTTTGGTGCCGAAGGCGAAGCCGAAGTCCGATGAACCAACTTCTTGAAGCTCCTGCTGATTCCGCTCAGGCGTGATGCTCTTCATCAAAGACACAGTGTCTTCTGGTTCAAGCGTCTTTGTCTCAAGGCGAACCATGTGCCCCCCCATTCGACAGACGGGGGGTTGCCCACACGAGATATGCAGGTCGCTGACCTTTTCCTTAATGACCGTCTCGAGCAGCTTGTCAATTTGAATAAAGGCCATCGCAACACCCTAACTTCTTATAAGTCTCGCACATCTCAGGCGGTCCGATTTTCACAATGGGCGGGTCGCCGCACAGAAAAGCTTGAATTTTGATTAAGTTTGAACCCAGTCTGGTTAGTCGACTGCCTTTTGTAATCTTGCAACCTCAAGAAAGGTTGTAAGCCCTTTCATTGCTTTGTCCGTTGCGTCCTCCGCAAGCGATCTCATTCCCATCAATCTGGCCTGGCGTCTGATGTTCTGAGAGGGCTCGCGATTGAAGGTCATTTCTCGGATTTTCGAGTTCATCGTCATCATTTCGAAAACCGCGACGCGCCCACGGTAACCTGTGTGCTGGCAGTTGTTACAGCCTTTGCCACGCATGAAAGTTGCCGCAGCGGCTTGCTCAGCCGTCACGCCGAATTGAGCCAACTCTGACTGATCGGGCCGATAGGGTTCCTTGCACTTGGGGCAAACAACCCGCGCAAGACGTTGTGCCATGACCGCCATAACGCTCGATGCAACGAGAAAAGGCTGCACTCCCATGTCGATTAGTCGTGTCACAGAGCCGGGCGCATCGTTCGTATGAAGTGTGCTGAAAACTAAGTGCCCCGTCAAAGATGCCTGGATAGCCATCTCCGCAGTCTCTGAATCTCGGATTTCTCCAACGAGGATGACATTGGGTGCCTGCCGGAGCATCGCACGAATAATCGATGCGAAATTCAATCCGATCGCAGACTTCACCTCGACCTGATTGATCCCCGGCAGAAGGTATTCAACGGGATCTTCTGCGGTGATCAACTTTCGATCGGGACGATTTAGCTCTCCCAACGCACTATAGAGTGTCGTTGTCTTTCCGCTTCCGGTTGGGCCGGTCACGAGGAAGATGCCATTTGGCCTGCGTATGATGTTTTGGAATTTTCGATAGTTGTCTTCACTGAAGCCGAGATTTCGAATTCCAATCTTGATGCTGTCACGATCGAGAATTCGCATCACGACCGCCTGACCGTAGACGCAAGGGAGAATGCTGACTCGTAAGTCAAACTCTTTGCCATTCGCTCTTGTCTTGATTCGACCGTCCTGACATCGCCTTTTCTCCGCAATGTCCATATTCGCCATAATCTTAAGGCGAGAGACCAACGCAGCTAGTAAGCGTCTCGGGGGGCTATCTCGCTCAACCAAGACACCGTCAATGCGGTATCGGATGCGAACCCGAGTCTCGAAGGGTTCAATATGAATGTCGCTGGCCCTCATATTGACTGCCTCAGAGATAATCAAATTCACCAACCGAACGATTGGGGCACTGTCATCGTCGCCCGCAAACGTTTCGGCTTCTTTGATTTCCGTCTGTGTGATGTCAATTTGAGTTTCAGTGAACTCAGACAACATCGAGTCCACTGATTCCGTTTCACTTTGACCGTAATGACGATTAATAGCTGATTGAATAGCCTCATTCGGCGCGACTTTAACCTTGATCTCACGATTCAAGATGAATCGAAGTTTATCAAGGACCTCGAATTTCATTGGATCGTTGATTGCTATGGTCAGAGCGTCGCCATCAAGACTTACGGGGATCACGACGTTTTCACGCGCGACAGACTCCGGAACCATTTCGATGACACTCGATGGAATCTCAAGTCCGTTGAGATTCACCGTATCGAAGCCGAACTTCGATGCCTGCATGCTACTAATTTCATTGCCGTCGACATAACCAAGTTTGACGAGAGCTTCCTCTGGTCGGATGCCGAGCGTCGATGCAAGCTGGTTTGCTTCTTGGATTTGATCCTTAGAAACTACACCGTCTTTGACCAACTTCTTGAGTATGTCATCAGACATTTTGCCATCCTAATTGGATTTGAAAATCGAGAGCGATTAACGGAGATGTCTTCGTGCCTGACGCTGATGCGCGATTTCAGGTTGCCAGACAACATTGATTTGATGCGACGATTCTCTGCCTGAACTCCAGGTACGTCAAGGAATTGATTCTATCTCAATGGCTATCCCAGCGGATTCAATCGCGAAGAAAATGATGCGAGGACGGGACTGACTAACGCGGCGCCAGCCGTAATCAATCCACAAGCGAGAGAGACCTCTCTGCTGGTGTGGCTGTGTTGGATTCAGTCGACTTGGCCTTTTTAATTTGACAGATATGACGTCACCACACTTCTAGAAGTGGACGGCATCATTACGAACGGAATGGCCACGCCTCACCGAGTGCTTCCCTTTGAATCGCTGTCAGTCGAACGATGCTTTGTTCGGCGAGGGCCAATTGGGCGTCGAGGAGTTTACGGTTGAAGGGGGTTCCTTCGGCGGTTCCTTGGACTTCAACGAACTCGCCGCCACCGGTCATGACGACGTTCATGTCGACTTCGGCATTGGAATCCTCAACGTAATCCAGATCAGAGACGACCTGACCATTTACGATCCCCACACTGATTGCGGCGATGCTGCTTTTGAGAACTGGTCGATCGGTTGGCAATGCTGCTTTGATGGCGTTGAGCGCATCGACGAGAGCGATGAACCCGCCGGTGATGCTGAGCGTTCGGGTGCCACCGTCAGCTTCGAGCACGTCACAATCAATTGTGATCATGCGCGGTCCGAGCGCGGCCATATCAACGATCGCTCGCAAGCTGCGGCCAATGAGTCGTTGGATTTCGTTGGTGCGGCCATCGACTTTGTTGCGTTCTCGCTGTTTACGCGGAGAGGTGCTGGCCGGGAGCATGTTGTACTCGGCGGTGACCCAGCCGGTCGGGTTTGGATTCTTCTCATCCAAGGTGGCAAGTCTTCGTCAACGCTCGCCGTGCAAAGGACGGTCGTCTTCCCAGCTTTAATCAACACACTGCCGGGGACCGCTCCCGTGAAGTGTCGCTGCACGGTAATCGGGCGAAGCTCGTCGTGTTGGCGTCCGTCGTGGCGGGTTGTCATTAGTCAGTCGTCCGTGGTTGGTTGTTGGAACTCAAAACGAAAATTAACAGAAGTGATCGCGGCGCAATCGACTTATCTCATCGCAAGCATATTCGCGGTTCGGGCGAAGATGAGTAGATGGGGACTGTCGGCAAGAAGCGTTGCGCAAACCGAACGGCCAAGGAGTACCGTTCTACAAAACTATTTCAGCAGCCAAACCAACAACCCCTTTGCGAGGTGCATACGGTTTTCGGCTTGCTGAAAGACAATGCTATTGGGGCCGTCGATCACGTCATCGGTGACTTCTTTACCTCGGCGAGCCGGGAGGTCGTGCATGAAGAGACAGCCGGACGGAGCTTTGGACATCAGCTTCGCGTTGACTTGGTATGGGGCGAAAATGCGATTGCGTTTGTCCGCTTCGGATTCTTGACCCATGCTGGCCCAGACGTCGGTGTAGACGACATCGGCGTTCGCGACGGCTGCGGCGGGATCAGACGTTTGACTGATATCGCTGTGTGGAAAGCTCAGTCGAATCGCCTGTAGCAAGTCTTCATCCAGCTCGAAATCCCGCGGAGCGCAAACCGTCATCGACATGCCGAGCATCGACGTGATCATCGCCAGCGAGTTCGCCACGTTATTGCCGTCACCGACGAAGACCAACCGTTTTCCTTTGACATCGCCCCAGACTTCTTGCAACGTGAGGATATCCGTCAGCGCTTGGCAGGGATGATCGTCGTCCGACAGGCCGTTGATGATCGGGCACTTCGAGAAGCTGGCGAAGTCCTCGATCAGTTTCTGTGAGAACGTTCGCAGGACGACCGCATCGGAGTAACTGCTGATGACTCGCGCGACGTCGGCCAGCGATTCGCGACCATGAAGTCCCGCGTCTTGAGCAGGCAAGAACAAACCGGTCCCGCCGAGTTGAGCCATCGCCGCATCGAAGCTGACTCGCGTGCGCAGCGACGGCTTCTCGAAGACTTGAGTCAGGTAGCGCCCCTGCAACAGCGCCGGCCGCTCGCCGCGCTTCCATCCGGACTTAAGGTCACGTGACAGTTTGAGGATTTCGTGGACTTCATCCACGGTCAAATTCAATAGAGAAATAAGATGTTTCATGATTTCACTTTGTCGCCACAAGCGTTTCTCGCTACGGACGACAGGCAGACCGCCTGTCGCTACGGCTATTGTTCGTTGGCCATTTCTCGCACGACGGTCGCGAGGATATCGCACGTTTCATCGACTTGTTCTGACGTGACATTCAGCGCCGGTAGCAAGCGAATGACCGTATCGTGAGTGGCGTTAATGAGTAAGCCACGTTCCATACACTTCGCAACGGCCGGGGTCGAAGGAATGCTTAACTCGATACCGACCATCATCCCTTTGATACGTAGCTCGGTGATGATCGGCAATTCGGTTTTGAGTTTTTCCAAGTGTGTGCGGAAGCGTTCGGACATCGCCTGACAGTTTGCGAGCAATCCGTCTTCTTCAATCGTTTGAATCGTTGCAATGCCTGCCGCCATCGCCAGTGGGTTACCACCGAAAGTGCTCGCGTGCATGCCAGGGCGCAGGTCCGGTGCGAGTTCGTTCTTGCACATCATCGCACCGGCAGCCACGCCTCCTGCGACTCCTTTTGCCAGCGTCATCACATCTGGCTGAACCCCAAATTGCTGATAGCCGAACCACGTCCCGGTTCGTCCCATACAGGTTTGAACTTCATCGAAGATCAGCAAGCAGCCGTTCTCGTCGGCCAGTTTCCGCAGGCCTTGCAAGAATCCGTCGCTCGGAATGTTGATGCCACCTTCACCTTGAACCGGCTCAATGAGGATCGCGCAGGTCTCGCGATCGAGCAACTTTTCGACCGATTCCAAGTCGTTGTGTTGAGCGTACCGAAATCCCGCCAGCAAAGGGCCGAGTCCTTCGTGGTACTTCGGCTGAGCGGTCGCCGTCACTGTTGCGAACGTCCGACCGTGAAAACTGTTTTCGAAGCTGATGACTTTGTACCGCCCATCGCGCGCATGCAATCGAGCCAACTTAATCGCCGCCTCGTTCGCTTCCGCACCGCTGTTGCAAAAGAACGCTTTACCGAAGCCTCGAGTCGAAAGCATTTCGGCGAAGTCACCTTGTGCCTCGGTGTACCACGTATTCGGGATGTGAATCAGCCGAGTGACCTGGTCTTGGATTGCCTTCACGACTCGCGGCGGACAATGGCCGAGAATGTTGCAACCCCAACCTGGGAACAGATCGAGGTATCGCTTTCCTTCCGCGTCCCAGACATACGAGCCTTCCCCTCGCACAAGCGAAATTGGATAGCGGCGGTAGTTCGGAATCACGAACTGCTCGAACTGCTGAATCGTCTGAGAACTACTTCGAGTCGCTGCCGAATCCACGGGAAACCCCTTTTCTTACATCCTCCTACTCCTTCTCTTACTCCTACTCCTACTCGAAATACCTCAATCTTCTTCAGGCAAGATATTCGAGTAGGAGCAGGAGTAAGAGTAGGGGCAGGAGTTTCAACCAAAAACAAAATGTTCGCCGATGATCTACCAACAAACGGGCTGTGGGGCGACGACAAAGCCCACTCAGATTAAAGCACGATCTCCGTCCCCACACCTGTGTCGGAATAAATTTCCAACAACACCGAGTGCGGCATCCGACCGTCAACGATGTGAACCTTTCCAACTCCCGCGCCGAGAGCTTCCAGTGCAGCGTCCACTTTGGGAACCATGCCCGCGTCGATAATGCCATCGCGGATCAATTCGCGACAGCGAGCGGCGGTCAGATTCGATTGCAGCGTCGCAGGATTTTTACGGTCGAGGAAGATGCCAGGCACGTCACTCACAAAGATCAGTTTCTCGGACTTCAATATTCGAGCGATTGCCGCAGCAGCAGTATCCGCATTGACGTTGAGCAACTGCCCGGTTGAATCCATCGCTACGGAAGGAATCACGGGAATGATCCCCGCCGCACAGACGTCTTCGAGCAATCCTCGATCGATATCAATAACCTCGCCAACAAACCCCAAGTCGACCGGCAGACCATCCTCACCCGGCAATTCCAACTTCTTTCCGATGAGGCAATTCTGCGATCGAAAGCTCAATCCGATCGCATTGCCTCCTTGCCGACGCATTTCCGCCACCAAGCCACCACAAATATCGCCAGCCAAAACCTTGGCGACGATTTCCAAAGTGTCAGCATCGGTGTATCGCCGTCCCTGCACTTTTCGCGGCGTGATACCTGCGGCAGCCATTGCTTTGTCGATGTCTTTGCCGCCACCGTGAACCAAAATGGGCCGCAATCCGACCGATTGCAAAAAGATGACATCCGTCAAAAAACTGCGGACAGCTTCGCGTTCTTCGAGCGCGCTCCCGCCGAGCTTGATCACGACGTGTCGCCCCCGGAATCGGCGAATCCAAGCCAATGCCTCGATGAGCACCTCTGCTTTTCGGATCGCTTCGTCCACGAGAAAACCC
>Ga0256309_1000041_pt1 | contig 19322 bp, 19 predicted proteins | sample ColtaT_FD_183678 | JGI IMG/M metagenome (GOLD analysis project Ga0256309, IMG submission 183678) | Metatranscriptome of freshwater microbial communities from Columbia River, Oregon, United States - Colum_Colum_RepA_8d (Metagenome... | ecosystem: Environmental > Aquatic > Freshwater > River...
CGATCGTCAAGACTTGGATGTGGTGGTGGACGCCATGCGCAGCGGTGCCTTGCATGTGGTGCCCTGCGATGAGTGGAATGTATCGTCCTGGCAACAAGTGGTGGGCATGCTGCGTTCCGCGTCCCCCTCCAGCAAAAACAAAAGCTATGTGTTTGTCGATCCGGTGAGCCAGCATCTGCTCGCCTTGGCACAGCGCGTGGCGCAAGCCAACGTGAGCACCTTGCTCGTGGGCCCCACGGGCGCGGGCAAGGAAGTCATTGCGCGCGTTTTGCATGAATCGTCGGGCCGCGCCAAGGGCCCGTTCGTGGCGATGAATTGTGCGGCCATGCCCGAGCATTTGATCGAGGACATGCTGTTTGGCCATGAGAAGGGCGCTTTCACCGGTGCCGTCAAGGACTACAAAGGCATTTTTGAGCAAGCCCAGGGCGGTACCGTGTTTCTGGATGAAATTGGCGAGATGCCCATGCATTTGCAAGCCAAGCTGCTGCGTGTGTTGCAAGAGCGCAAGATCACCCGCCTGGGCGGTGAATCTCCCGTGTCGGTGGATATTCGGGTCGTTGCCGCCACCAACAAGGATTTGCGCCAGGCCATCGACGCCCGTGAATTCCGCGAAGATTTGTATTTCCGCATCAGCACGTTCCGTCTGCGTATCCAGCCGCTGCGCGAGCGTCCGCTCGACATCATGCCGCTGGTGATGCAGTCGCTGGCTCGCCATGGCGACAGCGGGCTGCCTTACAGCGTGACCGCTGAGGCGCAACAAATGCTGCAGGCGTACCCGTGGCCCGGCAATGTCCGTGAACTCGAAAACGTGGTGCAGCGCGCAGTGGTGCTCTGTACCGGACAGACCATCACGCCGGCCCATTTGCTGTTTGATGAGATGAGCGCGCTGACCCCTGCCGAGAACACCTCGGCACCTGCCCCAACGGGTGCACGCGAGTTCGTTTCAGTGGTTCCGCCCGTGCAACCGATGTCTGCCGAGCTGTCGCCAACGCGGGAGCAACCCCCGCCGGTGGTTGCACAGGACGCCTTAACTGTGGAGCAGCCGTCCACTTTCAGCGTGGCCGCCTTACCGCCTCAAGCGATCGATATGGACCCATCGACGGTCAATTTGCAAGACGTGATCAAGTCGAGCGAACACGCCGTCATCATGTCAGCGATCCAGAACACGGAGAGCCGCGAGGAAGCGGCCCGTTTGCTGGGCATCAGCCCCCGCACCCTGCGCTACAAGCTCGCACAACTGCGCGAGCGTGGCCTGATGCTGAACGCTGCCTGAACAGGAGTTCATCATGATTGACAAAACCTCTGCCGCCAACATCCAGTCCATGCTGGAAACCATCCGAGCTTACCAGGCCCAGGCCAGTGGGCAGTCGCAGGGCGTTGAAGCGCCGGCGACTCCTCGCACCGAGGTGCCTAGCTTCACCGATTCGGTGAAGAATGTGCTCAGCAAAGTCAACGAGACGCAACTCAAGTCGTCCCAATTGCAGGAAGCCTATCAACGGGGTGAGGACATTCCTCTCACTGACGTGGTGCTGGGCATGCAGAAATCCTCCCTCGCCTTTGAAGCCACCTTGCAGGTGCGCAACAAGGTGCTGAAGGCCTACGAAGAAATTTTGAACATGCCGGTCTAATCGGAGTCTGAACCATGGCAACCGCAATTGCAAATCCCTCCATGACCGCTGGTGGCGCAGACAAAGCGCCCGGGGGTGCCGTCAGTGCTGGCAACACGTCCACGGCGGTCAAGGCCTCCGATTTGGTGAAGTCGCCGAGCAGTCAACTCCTGAGCGATCCGATGGGTTTTGTGCGCGATCTGGTGCGCCAGCCCACGGTCAAGAAGATGCTGCCGATCATCATCATCCTGATGGTGGTGGCCGCGTTTGCGTTGGCCTCGCTTTCGATGAAAACGCCCAGCTACCGACCGTTGTCGATGATGCTGTCCGACCCGGACAAGCAAGTGGCCCTGGAGGCCTTGCGCAGCGCCGACTTCAAACCCGAGATTGATCCGGTCACCGGCCAGATCACGGTGCCATCCAACAAATACCACGAGGCCCGCATGCTGGTCTCGTCCAAAGGCTTGCCGCGTACCGAGGCACAGGGCATGGATGGGCTGAAGGACATGCCCGCCATGACCACCAGCCAGTTCATGGAGCAGGTGCGCTACAACAACGCGATGGAGCAGGAGCTTGCGCGCAGCATCACGCAAATTGCCGGTATCAAGAGCGCCCGTGTGCACCTGGCAGCGCCCAAGCAAAGCGTGTTTGTGCGCGACCGTGTGCCGACCAAGGCCTCGGTGGTCATCACCCGCGCGCCAGGTCGTGCGATTTCCGCCGCTAACATCACGGCTATTGTGCAATTGGTGTCAGCCAGCGTTCCCTACCTGGCCCCTGAAAACGTCTCAGTGGTGGACAACTTTGGCACCTTGATGAACGAGATGCTGGGCGAGCAGCCGCTGGGCATGACCTCGGCCCAACTGCAGCAAAAGCAGCAGATGGAAGACCTCTACCGCACGCGCCTGATTCAATTGTTGGCCCCCATCGTGGGAGAAGCCAATGTGAGCGCGCAGGTGAGCATGTCGCTGGACTTCACCCAGCAGGAAATTACCACCGAAGACTACGACGCCCGCGACAAAGGGCCCAAGACCCGTTCGGAACTCTTTGTGGAAGACCGCAACACCTTCAAGGATGCCATCGGCATTCCAGGTTCGCTGTCCAACACGCCGCCGACACCGCCTAACCCCGCGGCCACGGCTGCTACCGGCGCTGACCCGACCAAGGGTTTGTCGGAGAAGGGCGTTCAAGTGTCGGCTCGCAGCACCAAGAACTTCGAACTCGATCGTTCTGTGCGCCACACCAAGTCGGCCATGGGCACCATCCAAAAAATTGGCGTGGGCGTGCTCATCAACGAGCGTCCCATTCCGCCGGGCATGAAGGTGGAAAAACCCGCCGACGGTGGGCCGGTGCCGATCACCATTCCCTACACCCAGGAAGAACTCGACCGTTTGAACCAACTGGTGCGTGGCGCCGTGGGTTTCAGCGAAGACCGTGGCGATGTGGTGACCGTGGTGGCCACCCGCTTTGAACCGCAGATCGATCCGGATGCCATTCCCTGGTACAAGGATGAAACCCTGTCCTCCATTGCCAACAGCGCTGTGGTGGCCTTGTTGTTCCTGCTGTTCCTGCTGATGGTGGTGCGCCCCATGATTCGTAAGATGGTGTGCCCCGAGGTGGATCCGACCGCCATTGCCGCCGCTGCCGCTGACGCGGCGGCCCGCGAAGCCGCTGCCGCCGAACGTATCAAGACTGAGCGTATTGCTGATGCAGTGGCCGAAGCAGCTGCCAAAATGGCTGCCGAAAAGGCAGCGGCTGAAGCTGCAGTTGCTGCAACAGACTCTGCCCAGGCTGCATCCGCTGGCGGAGAAGGTGGCGAGGCCGAAGAAGAAATCGAAATCCAGGAAGGTGAAACCCTGGAAGAAATCAAGGCCCGTATGTCCAGCCTCAAGCCCAAGAAGCCGACTATTTCTGCCGACATGCTGAATACGGCCAACACCTACGACGACAAGGTAGCCCTGATCCGCATGATCGTCTCTGAGGAGGCGGCTCGTGCCCGGGTTGCCGGCGTGCTAAAAAACATGATTCAATTGTCGTGATGAGCGCGCACTCAAGGATTTACCATGGCTGAACCCAATCTCATGCAAATGCCCGAAGGCCAGAATTGGAGCCCCGAACTCCAGGCCGAAATGGCGGCAATGACCACCACCCAACGCGCAGCGGTACTGATGCTGCTGCTGGGCGAGGAGCAAGCTGCTGACATCATCAAATTCTTGAGCCCCAAGGAAGTGCAAGCGCTGGGCGCGGCTATGGTGGCTGCTGCAGATCTGTCCCAGGAAGCGGTGAACGTGGTGCTCGATCAATTTGTGGATTTGCTTAAAAAGCAAACCTCACTCAGTCTGGGCAACTCAGACTATGTCGAGAAAGTGTTGCGTCGTGCCTTGGGTGACGACAAGGCGGCTTCGGTGTTGGGGCGCATCATGCCTGGCCAAGGCACCAAAGGCCTGGAAATTTTGAGCTGGATGGACGCTCGCTCCATCGCCGAGATGATCCGCGGCGAGCATCCGCAGGTGGTGGCCATTATTTTGTCGCTGCTGGAGTCTCAAGTGGCAGCGGACGTGCTGTTGTATTTGCCCTCGGACACTCGACCGGAAGTCATGCAGCGAGTGGCCAGTCTGGACACGGTGCAGCCTTCAGCCATGGCCGAGCTGGAAGCCATTATGAAAATGCAGTTCTCCAAGAGCTCATCGGCCAAGTCGTCAAGCTTTGGCGGCATTCAGGCGGCGGCCAAGATCATGAACTCGACCAAGACCGAGTTGGAAAACTCCATCATGACCGGGCTCAACGAGATCGATCCAGACCTGATGCAAAAGATTCAGGACAACATGTTCACCTTCGAGAACCTGGTGTCTGTGGACAACAAAGGTATCCAGGTGCTCATGCGCAACGTGGAGCCCGACATGCTCATGGTGGCGCTCAAAGGCGCCAGCGAAGAGGTCATGGCCCGTTTCATGGACAACATGTCCGAGCGCGCCCGGGGCATGTTCCGCGACGATATGGAGGCCAAGGGCCCCGTGCGTTTGGCCGACGTTGAAGAAACCCAGAAGAAGATCATGCGTATTGCGCGCAAGCTGTCCGACTCCGGCGAGCTGATGCTGGGAGGCGCGGATTTTGTTTAACCCTGCTACCCAGCGTGTGCCCCCCCCGGCGTGGGCGCCCGACACCGTGTTGCAACCCGCTCGTCAAGGCGAAGCTGGATTCGACAACACGGATTGGGATAACTTGCCCCGACTGGACTACCGGACAGAAAAATTCCGGCAGTTGGCGGTGCCCGATCCAGCACGCGTGGTGGAGGATGCCAGCGCGTTTGAACCGTGGCAGCCCAGGCAGTTGGCCGATGCATCGCAAGTCGCCGACGCATCAACCGACCTGCCAGCGCCGGCTGCAGCGAAAAACGATGAACAGAGGGGTTTGCAGGCGCTCGCCAGTGAGCCGAGGGGTGGTGCAGACGCTGCTGTCACCGAGGGCTCCATAGAAAGCGCACAACAGGCATCATTGGGTGAAACTGACGATATGCCGGGGCCTCAAGAGGCTAAACATCCCTCACCGTCCCCAGACACTGAACTGCACACGCAATCCTCTGATGATTTGGGCGCAGACGCCGATCGTCAAGAGGGCAAGACAAAGTCTGGTAGTAGCGAGGCCAGGGACCAGCGGGCGCTTGATGCCAATGAGGCAGACAAGAAGCTGTCGGGTTTTGAGGATGAAACGCTGGCGGCAGCGGATAGGCCTGGTCGCCCTGAGCCCAGCTTGGACTCCGCTGCAGTACAAGAGGCTTGTGAAGCCGCGAGACAAGCAGGCCTGGAGCAGGGCCGTGAAGAAGGCTTGGCGCAAGGCCGTGAGCAAGCGCTGGAGGAAGCTCGGCAAGAACATGAAGCGTCCCTGGTGCAGGCTGCCGCAGACAAAGCGCAAGCCTTGGATCAATTGCGACAAGAACTCGAGGGCGAGATCGATCCCTTGAAGCGTCAACTCAACAAGGCGGTCGAGCAAGTTCAATCCTTGGTGGGACAGCCTGACCAGTTGTATGAGCACATCAAGCGCCTGAGCCTGCATTTGGCGGAGCAATTGGTCCTGGGCGAGCTCAACCTGTCGTCTGCTGCGATCGAACGCTTGATTCAACGCTGTCTGGACGAATTGGATTTGCATGGCAACCATGTCGTGACGGTGGAGCTCAATCCGCAGGACAAGGCTCGCTTGCAGGAGCGAGCGGGTGAGATGTCTCAGGCCCTCTCGGTGCAGGCGGTCTCTTCGCTGCAACCGGGTAGCGTTCGCGTGATGATCAACGACACCCTGGTCGAAGACCTGGTGGGGCATCGATTGGACGCTTTGGCGCGCAGCCTCCTGGTACAGCCCGAGGTGTGGCGCGATCAGTCGCCGTTTTTCCGACAGCCCCTGGCACAACGTGATTCAGAGGTTCAGGACGCTGCCGCACGCGTGGTGGCATCGCGCGATACCAAGCCCAAGGCTTCAGTCACGGATTCTGTGGACGTGCCCATCGCTTCATACCCTAGTGATGTCGACAGCGATCAATCGAATGAGGCATCAACCGACTCTTTCGGCGAGTCATTGAACCTTGGTGCTATGGATTCTGAAAAACCCCAGAATTTCAAGGAAGAGTCAAATGATTGACTGGGTCAATATTGTCTTGAGAACCTTGATGTGCCTGGCTTTCCTGGTGCTGGTGTTGCGTCCCATGATGCTGGCGCTGGTTCGCCGCGAACCGGATCATGAAGCCTTGGAGGAGTTGGCCAATTCAGCGGTCAGCTCCGCCTTCAAGGCCTGGGGACAAAATGCCAACACACCGGCCTACTATCAAAATCCTGAATTGGCATTGCTGGCCCTCAAGCATCCCGAGGTACTCAACGTGCCTGATCAGCCTCCTGTGAATGAAGCGGCGCCAGTCGATTCGTCAAAGGCAGTGGATGCGGTTAGCGGCGAAGTCGCACCGAGTTCAGAATCGGGTGTGACGACTGCCCCTCAAGGTGAAGCCAAACCGTCCTCTGAACCTCAGCCAAATGGTTCTGTCAAGGAGGGAGACCAAGCCGTTGACTCCACGCCTGTCGAGGACGATGTCGATCCAGATGAGCAGCTGCAACAAATGCGGGACAGGATAAAAAAGGAGCAAAAAAAAAGCCAAGCCCACCATCCCGGCGGAATTGTTGAACAACGCCAACAGCTACGAAGATAAGCTGATGGTGGTCCGCATGATCGTGGACCAAGAGCGTGACCGGGTAGCGGTCACCCTCAAACGCATGATCCAGGTGGAGTGAAGATGTTGGATTTTGGTCAAGTGGTCGAACAGCGCCTGCCGCATCTGCGTGTACCTCCCCCTGAGCGAACGGGCACACTGGTGCGCCTGGTGGGCTTGACGCTCGAAACGCGCGGCATCATGGCGCCTGTGGGTGCCTGCTGCGAGGTGGTCGGCCAGCACGGTCACCGAATAGAAGCTGAAGTGGTGGGCTTTAACGACAAGACCCTCTTTCTGATGCCCTTCACCGATCCGGTGGGGGTGGGCCCGGGGGACATGGTGCGCATTCTGCACCGATCCTCTCAGGTGGCCTTGGGCTCCGCATTGCTCGGCCGCGTGATTGATGGTCGTGGCCAACCGTTGGATGGTAAACCTGCGCCCGTTTGTGAGGAAACACTGGCCTTGATGGGCAAGCCGCTCAACCCGATGGAGCGTGGACCCATCGAACATGTATTGGATGTGGGTGTCAAGGCGATCAACGGCGTGTTGACCGTTGGGCAAGGGCAGCGAATTGGCTTGGTGGCCGGCTCAGGCGTGGGCAAGAGTGTGCTACTGGGCATGCTGACCCGCTTCACCAAGGCCGACATTGTGGTGATTGGATTGATCGGTGAACGCGGACGTGAGGTGCAAGCCTTTATCAGCGAATCACTGGGCGAGGAAGGGCTGGCCAAGTCGGTTGTTGTGGCGGCGCCCGCCAACGTGTCGCCGGTGATGCGACTGAAAGCCACGCACATGACCCATGTGATTGCCGAATATTTTCGTGACCAGGGCATGAATGTGCTCATGCTCTGCGACAGCTTGACCCGCGTGGCACACGCCCAGCGCGAGATTGGCTTGGCCATTGGGGAGCCCCCCACGGCCAAAGGGTACCCCCCTTCGGTATTTGCGCTGCTCCCCAACCTGATTGAGCGTGGTGGTGTGGGGCGACACGGTCATGGATCGATCACGGCCATTTACACGGTGCTGGCCGAAGGCGACGACGCCAACGACCCTATCGTGGACATCGCCCGTGCTTCTCTGGACGGTCAGGTGATGCTTTCGCGCAAGTTGGCCGATGCCGCCCATTACCCGGCCATCGATTTAACCGGTTCGATTTCTCGTCTCATGCAATCCCTCCTGGGGCCAGAGGATTTGAAAATCTCCAATCGTCTTCGCCGTATGTGGACGCTGTACCAGCAAAACCTGGATTTGATTCAGGTGGGAGCTTACGAGCGTGGATCCAATCCCGAACTCGATGAAGCCATCCATCTCCACGACCGAATTGTGAATTTCTTGCGCCAGGATATGCATGAGGGCAAGGACTATGAGGCTACCCGCAGCGAGTTGCGCCAATTGATGGCACACTGAACACCCACCTGAAGCAGTTCCATGAAGCCCCGTACCACCTGGCCCTTGTTGGTCAAAAAAGCCGAAGATACGTTGGGCAAGCGCCGCAAAGAACACAAGGCTGCCACCGAGGCGGTCCAAAAGCTGGAAGCCAGTCGACAGCGACTGCTCGATATGTTTGAGGCCTACAAGGCCAAACTCACGCAACGTCAAGAGCAACCGCTGGCCATAGCTGACACGACCAATTTTCGTGAATTCATGTCCCAACTGCTGCGCCTGGTCGAGCGGGTGGAAAACGACTTGAAAATGGCCCGCACCGCGCAGCAAGTCGCCAAGCAGCGTTTGACGGAAGCTGAGTTGGACCTCTTCAAGATGGAGGCCATGGTGGAGAAAGACGAAAAGGCTGTGGCTCTGTATCACAAGAAGCTGGAGCAGCGCCAGATGGATGCACTGGGCATCACGCTGCACAACCTCAAGAACGAATCCAGCCCAACTCCAGCCAGTGGCAATAGCGTGGCTTGAACGCCCACGGAATCATGTGCACAGCGGTGCCGGCGGGAAACACCACACCGGTGCAATGATCCTGCCAGATGCCCTGAGCATCGACGCGCTGCAACAGGCGTTGCCCCAGGTCCTCTAGCGACATGGGCTGCCGGTCCACGCGGTATTGAGGCATACCGGCATGAACCTCACCGTGTTCGGCGGCTTGGCATAAAGCATCCAACTGTGTGGGCAACTCGACGCTGGTGGGACCGGAATACAGGTCGTGCACGCTGCCCCAGGACCGTCCCTGCAGGCAATTCTGGATCTGTCCGAGTTGCCGCTCCAGCGCGTCTTCATCGTCCAGTCGGTACCGTAACTGCCCCAACACGTTGTCAAACCAGACAAAAGCATCGGGAAACTGTTTGAGCAGGGCGGGCAAGCCGGCAATAGCGTCCTGCCGATGAAATAGCCAGGGGCATGCGGCCTTTTTCAGGGCTTTGCCATGGCGCCGGCTGAACAGCCAGGGGGCCAGCGGGTCGATGTCGACCACGTCAACCCGTTTGAAACATGTGAGCCAGGCGGTGGACATCATCCAGCCGGCGCTTCCCCCAATCAGCAGCAACTGACGCTGGGTGGGTTGCACCCGCGCCAACCAGCGGTCGATCTGTTGCTGGGTATTGCGCCAGCGGGCCTGTGAGGCGGCGGCGTGCAAGTGCCAGTTTAGGCCACCGGTGCCGCCAGCCCGCCAGGCATCACGTAGCCAGGCATTGAGGCTCATCAAGGGATTTCGCTTAGGTGCCACAGACGGTCCGTGCCATTTTGGCCACGACTGAATCGGGCGGGATGGGCTGCCAATCCTGTATGACCCCCTCGCTGGAGAGCACATCGCCCGAGCCCCGGGCACCCGCGTAAAAGGCGAGCGAAAGGGTTTTGACCTGATGGGTCTTGCACTGGATGTGCTGCAGGGAACGTGTGGAGCGGTAAGTCTTGCCGTGGGAGTTGTTCTGGGGCTGTCGGTAATCCAACATGGCCCAGACCTTGCGTGCTTCGCCCTCACGGGCGATGGAGTCACGGTCGATGTAGAACGTGCCCTGGTCAAACAGGCCCACGGCGGCCCAGTCGGCTGCCCAGGTGAGTGGCGAGGCCCCTGCCAGCAGGACCCAAGTCAGCCCGAGGGCTGTCAAGCGCATGGTCGATAATTTCATGGAGTCAGGCTCTGGACAAGTGAGTGCAACCCCTGCATTGTCCACAAGATTGGACGCAATTGGTCGCGAGGTAATGGATGACAGCAATAGATTGGCCCCGGTTCGTGCTCAGTACCCTGGTTGTGCTGGGGTTGATGGCAGCCGCGCTCTGGTGGCTCAAGCGGCGTCAGGCCCCGTGGGCCCAACCAGGCCAGGGCCGGCGCATCCGCTTGATTGAAACCCAGCCTCTGGGTCTTAAGCATAAAATGATGCTTGTGCAAGTGGATCAACAGATGGTGCTGGTGGCTGTCAACGCCAACGACATCCGAACCCTACACTCCTGGCCTTGCTCCGCCAACGGCCCGGATGGGCTAGCCACCCCCGCGGTAGACATCGCCAAAGCTTCTTTTCCCGACTTTTTCACCGGAGGGCGTTCATGAAGCGTCATCTGCGCTGGCTGGGCCTGGCCCTGGCTCTGGTGTGGCTGGTCGTGCCCGAGGTGTCCTGGGCTCAAGGCTTGCCCATGGTCAATGTCTCCAGTGGCAAGGGGGGGCAGCAGTACAGCCTGACCTTGCAGTTGCTGGCGTTGATGACAACGCTCACGCTGCTGCCGTCGCTGCTGCTGATGATGACCTCGTTTGTGCGCATCATCATTGTGCTGTCCTTGCTGCGGCAGGCGCTGGGTACGGCGCAGACCCCGCCTAACACGGTGCTGGTGGGCCTGGCGCTCTTTCTCACGCTGTTCATCATGTCACCGGTGTTTGACGATATCTACCGCAACGCGGTCGCCCCCTACATGAATGGTTCACTGGGGTTTGAAAAGGCCGTGGCCCAGGCCGAGGGCCCCATACGCTCCTTCATGCTGAACCAGACGCGTGAAGACGATATCGCCATGTTCATGCAAATTGCCCAGAAAAAGGACGTGGTCAGCGCCGACGATGTGCCGTTCACCACCCTCATGCCGGCATTTTTGACGTCTGAACTCAAGAGCGCGTTCACCATCGGGTTCATGATCTATATCCCGTTTGTGGTGATTGACATGATTGTGGCCAGCGTGCTGATGTCCATGGGCATGATGATGCTCTCGCCCATGATCATCTCGATGCCTTTCAAGCTGATGCTGTTTGTGCTGGTGGATGGCTGGACCCTCCTCATGGGGTCCCTGGCTTCGAGTTTCATTTTCAAGTGAGGTTCTGATGGACACAGCCTTGGTGGTGGATTTGGGGCGGCAGGCCTTGTGGATCACGATGCTGGTGTCGGCCCCCTTGCTGGTGGTTGGCTTGGCTGTGGGCCTGTTGATCGGTATCTTTCAGGCGGCCACCTCCATCAACGAACAAACCTTGAGCTTCATCCCCAAATTGATTGCCTTGGGCTTGACGCTGTCGATTGCGGGGGGCTGGATGATCAACACCATGGTGGACTACACCCGGGTGTTGTTTGGTCGTATCCCCACCTTGTTTGGCTGACCGATGCTCAATCTGTCCCTGGCTTCTCTGCTGGATCAGTTTTATTCGCTGATCTGGCCGTTGCTGCGGGTGACAGCATTCATGGTGTTTTCCTCGCTGTTTTCGGTGCGGGCCATCAACCTGCGCATTCGTGTCGTGATTGCTCTCGTGCTGACCGTGTTTATCGCCATGCAGATCGAGATTCCACGCATCGACCCCATCACGGCGCAGGGACTGGAGGTGGTGTTTCAGCAGATTTTCATCGGCTTCACCATGGGCATGATCATGCAGATAGCCACAGCGTCCACCGTGATTGCAGGTCAGCTGGTGTCGGGCTCCATGGGATTGACCATGGCCAACATGATTGACCCGACTCTGGGCAACGTGCCAGTCATTGCAGGTTTCTTCACCATTTTGTCCACCCTGATCTTCATGACAACGGGCGGTCATTTGATTGTTTTTGGTATTTTGCTGGAATCGTTTCGGCAATTCCCCATTGGGGCCTCGTTCTGGTCGCAGGATCTCTTGGGCAAGATGATCAGTTGGAGCAGTTTGATGTACCTGGCGGGATTGTTGATTGCCTTGCCGGTGGTCATCACCTTGCTGTTTGTAAACATTGGTTTGGGATTCGTCTCGCGCTCGGCACCCAGTCTGAACATTTTTTCCGTCGGCTTTCCCGCCATGGTGCTATCAGGGTTTGCCGTGTTGTGGCTGGCGGTACCGTCCGTTGTGGAGCGCATCAATTGGACGTGGGTGCGTAGCTTTGATCAACTGCGCAGCATGATGCTGAACTGACATGGCTGACGAATCTGCAGAACGGTCAGAAGAACCCACTGGCAGGCGACTGTCCAAGGCGCGTGAGGACGGCCAGGTTGCGCGCTCGATCGACTTGACGACCGCCGTGGTGCTGATGACCGCTACCTTGTTTTTCTCTGTCCTGGGTGGATGGTTCTTCCATCAAATGGGGAAGCTCTTCGTCAACCAGTTCCAATTTGACCGCAAGATCATGGACAAGGCAGAAGTTCTACCCGCCTTGTTTGGCCAGTCAATCCTGGATGGAATGTTGGTGGCATTCCCGGTCATGGTGACGCTCATGGTGATTGCTGTGCTGGTCGGGGGACTGCCCGGTGGATTTATTTACTCACCACAATTGCTATTGCCCAAATTCAGCAAACTCAATCCCCTGACTGGCTTGGGACGGATGTTTGGCACTCGCGCTTTGATAGAGTTGGTCAAGTCTGTTGGTAAATTTGTGTTGATCGGGGTCATTCTGTTGTTGACAGTGATGCACAACCTCGACGCCTTGCTGGTCATCAACCGACTCACCGTAGAAGAGGCTACCCGTCAAGCCGGCGACATGATTCTGGATGCCTGTTTCTGGATGAGTCTGGGGCTGTTGCTGATTGCCGTGATTGACGTGCCTATTCAACGCCATCAGGTACACCAACGCTTGAAGATGACCAAGCAGGAAGTCCGTGACGAGATGAAGGACTCCGAAGGACGACCGGAGGTCAAGGCACAAATTCGCCGCCGCCAGCGCGAGATGGCCACGCAAAAGATGATGGGCCAGGTGAAGGACGCAGATGTGGTCATCACCAACCCACAACACTTCGCGGTGGCCTTGGCTTATGACCCCACCTCTGACGGCGCACCTACCTTGATTGCCAAGGGCACGGACGAAGTGGCGCGTCGTATCCGTGAAATTGCGCGTGAAGAGGGGGTGGAGTTGTTTGAGTCGCCGCAACTCGCGCGCGCCTTGTTCTTCACCACCAAACTCGACGAGACCATCCCCGAGGCGCTGTATCACGCGGTGGCGCAGGTCATTGCCTATGTGTTCAGTTTGAATGACGCTTTCGCGGGCCGGCAGCGGTATGAAAAACCCAATCCCGATATCCCTGAAAATATGCGTTTCGATGAAAACGGGTTTCTGCAATGACCAACTTCTACCAAAGCCCGAGTGACAAGGCGCGCTTTGACGTGCTGCTGAAAGTGCTCAGCGAGGAAGCGCCGAACCTTGCCATCATCGGCGATGATGAGGTGGCGCTGGCGCACTACGGCCGCACGATCTACCAGCGACTGAGTCAGCAGCCCAATGCCCAGGTAGACCTGTGGGGGGCAGTCGACTCCGAGCAGTTGGTCAACCGATTCAACGCCATCCTGTCTGAGTTGACACTGGAGCAGGCGCAGGACAAATCGCAAAAAGATCCGATTCGCCGCTGCTTCATTATCACCGATGCGCAGGCCGTGCAAACGCTGGAATTGCAACTTCTCTCCCGATTGATCCAGGGCTTCCCAGCCAGCCACGTCCATGCGGTGTTGCTGGTTCACAGCACTGAGCCTTACCACAAGAAATTGGAAGTGTTTGGCAAGAGTTTGCTGCGCTGGGAACTGGAGTCTGAAAAACCCTCGCCCACCCGTATGCAGCGCATTGAAACGCGCGATGCTGAAACGCCGGTTGTTCCGCCTGTTGCAGTGGCCAGCACCGCCAGTGTGCTGGGCGCCCGCCAAGTCTCACGGCCTGCCGCCGCCCCCGTTTTGTCTGGGGCTGCCACACCGGCACTGGAGGCCGCTGCCAGTTCCACAGATCCATGGAGCAAGTCGCCTGGACTGGATGTTTCCGCCATGCCGGAACTGAACGTCCCCATTGAACCGGTGCATTCAGACGCTGCCTCGACCCTGCCAGCACCTCCCGCTCGAGCCCCGCGACTGGGCTGGGGTTTGTTGCTGGCTTTGCTGGTGGCCATGGCAGCTCTGGGCGTGATGAACCGCGATCGGGTCGTGCAGGAGTGGGAACACCTGCAGCAGTATGTTTCAGGCAAGCGTTCTGCGCCTGCCAACGTCGACCCGCAGGGAGCTTCAGATACCCCTGCACGGGTGGGCATGTCCAGCACCACCCAGTTACCCGTCAAGCCGGATGACTCGTTGATCCCGGACAAGGAAACCATCGTGACACCTGCGGCAGGTGAGTCGACGGCAGCGACTCCTGCTACCGCCTCCACCGCCCCCGCTCCCTCTACGCCACCTGTGCCGTCCGCGGTACCACCTGTCGCAACTCCTGCAGCTTCTGCAACCCCTGCGACCTCCGCAGCACCCGCAGCCCCGGCACCACTCAAGCCTGAGCCCAATTCGATGCTGGCTGAGAGCCGCCAATGGGTTCGTGACCTACCTTCCAACGGGTGGGTGTTGCAGCACGCAGCGCTGGACACGTTGGATGAAGCCAAGGCCTTGAAGGCGTCATCCCCCAGTCTTGAGGATGCCCGCATTCTGATGACCCAGCGAAAGGCCAAGGGCTATTACTACATTGTGGTGACTGGGCCCTATGCCAACCGTGCAGCGGCACAGGAGCAAATGAAGAAAAATCCGACCTGGACCAAAGCTTGGTTGCGTGGCCCCAAGTCCATGCAGTTGCAGTTTGACGACTGAGGTGTAGAGGCCGCTACGCCCGTGTCCGGCCTCAACTCAAACCAATTGCAGACTCAGGCCGGCGGATTGTCGTTGCTGACCAGGAAACTCGGAAACTTCTGCAGGTTCATGGCCACGATCACCCGCTTGTCGTTGTTTTGTGGGACGTGGTGGTTCATGATGCCGGGAAACACCACCATGGAGCCCGGGACGGGTTGCACCTGAATGGTGTTTTCAAAAATGATGGGGGCGCAATTTTCATTTGCCTCCAGATAGGCCACCACCGCAAAATCCGAGGGGAAGTGGGTGTGCGGGATGGTGTGATCTGAGTTTTCGTAGATCACGCCCCAACAGTCTGTGGCAAAGTAGTCCAGGTTCAGGGCCGTGATGTCGGTATTCAAATGCTGCTTGCCAGCCTCCTTGGCGGCGTTGATGGCAATTTGAATCAGGGGCTGAAATTTGTCGGTCAGGCGGTGGCTCTTCCACGGGCTCATGTAAACCGCCTGAACGTTCGACGGCGTAGAGTCCGGATGGGTGATTCGCACGTCGTCAATGGCCTCACGGGCCAGCTTCAGCGCCTCGACATGGTGTGCGATGCTGCACCAAAAAACTGGCAGGTTGGTGGGTACATCAAAACGGTTGATTTGCAGCGGAGCCAGGTCGTTCATATCAGAATGCCGGGTAAGAAAAATTAAGCATGCAAAGGATATCGGAAGTCAGTAACAATCCATGAGGCCGCCCCACCCAATCGTTGACCTGGCGCAACATTGTGTGGCCTACAGCGGGGGGGCTGAGCACGGACCTGATGATACCGAATCAATTTTCCGCCCTTCGGGTCGATAAAGAAGGATTGACCTATGAGCAACGACCAAGTTATTCGCAGCACCAAACCCCACGAGGTCACGATTCCCGAGGGGTCCAACAACGCCCGCTCCATCCGCAACAAGGTGGGGCAGCGCGATGTCGAACAGGACCGACAAGAGAAGGTCACGGTGGACAAGCACTACACCGACCGTATCGTCCACGGGGAGTCGGGCGCTGTCACGGACGAACACGTGGAGGTCGAGCAAGCCTCGGACGACGGGGTCCGCCGTGTCGCGATGGGGCAAGAGGAGCAGCGGGATTCTGAACGCATCAAGATCGGCAACACGGATGGCACAGTTGACCACCGGGTTCAAATTGAATCGTCGCAGGATTCGGACCACCGGGTCGCTGTGGAGTCGCAAACGCCAGCCTCGTCCGGACCGGTGGCGTTGCCGTCCTCGAACACCCAGGACTCCTATGCCACTCTCCCGTCCAGCGATGGCGCCACAGTGAACAGGGTGGCTATTCCCATCCACACCCAGGACAACAACCATGCCCTGCTGCCCGATGGCGCGCAGCCGGCGCATCAGGTGGCGTTGCCCATGGGAGACTCCGGCGACCACAGAGCTCCTCTGGACACAGACGCGTCTTCCATCACCCAGGTGCCGATGGATACCCAGGGTCCGACCCCACATCGCGTCAGCTTGGAGGAGGACTCGGGTAATTCCCACTCTCCTGCCATAGAGGGCGCCACTTCATCCCAACGTGTGAGTATTCCCACAGACTCCCTGCATGACAGTTTTGCTACCACTCTAGACATGACGAATACCGAATCCTCTCCCGTCAAGGTGGACGGCCACGGCATCACCGATCCCGATCGCGTGATCGTCGATAGCTCTCCTGAAGTGTTAAACACCGTTCCTGTACCGCGCGCGGAGCCCCAGGTACCTGATACTCCGCCTGCACCACAAGAGCCCCATCTTGCCGCTGCTCCAGTTGGGCTGTCGCCTGCCGTTTCAACCCCCAAACCTACCTCGCCGGCTCAAGTTACCGCCACCCTGGCCGATAAAAAGGCCGAGGAGTTTCGCGGCCGCGTTGTCAAACTGCGTGACGAGGTTGACCAGCTGAACCACCGTTTAGACGAATTTAAAAAGTAATACCAAGGAATTCAGATGGCTGAAGAGCACACCACGGCGGATGACCACGCCACGGCCGGCGCCGAGGCGCCGATGGCCGAGCGCGTCGAGATCCTCGAGGAAGCGGCCGAGGGAATTGCTGACTTGCAGAGCCAAGCACTGGACCCTGCCGAGCTCTCACGCCAGCTCGAAGACTTGACCAGCGTGGTGCTCAATTCGGCCGAGGTATCCACTCGCTCAGCCTCGGTCGCAGCTGACGTCAGCGCCGACATGCAGTCGGTGATGGACAAAATCGCCGAGTCGCACAAGCGCAGCGTTCATCACTCCAAGCTAATTTTGGGCGCCTTCCTGGTCTTCATCATCATCGCCGTGGGCACTTTCTTTGCCATTGCCACGCGCATGCAGCAAAACATCCGTCAACTCGATGCCTTGGCCTTGGCTGTGGGCAAGCGTGTGGTGGAATTGGATACCACGGTGGGCGCCTTCACCGAGTCTTCGCAGTCCTTGTTTGAGCTGGCCGAAAAAATGGAGTCGGTGAGCAGCTTACCGGCCAAAATGGATCAACGTTTCGACGAGTTCAACAAATCCGTTCAGGCTGTTCCTGGCCAGGTGTCGTCTCAGGTGGCTGCGCAAACCGAGAAGTCGCTGGATGCCAAGATGCAAAACCTGCAAAAACAGTTGCAGGGCCTGGAAGGCAAGGTGCAGACCCTGGCCTCCCGTACGCAACCGCAAATCAAGGACAACAGCCAGGCGGTGGTGAGCGAATTGCAAAAGTTGCAAAAAGAGGTCAACGTGATGCAAGCTCGCGTAGCGGCTCGTGTTGCAGAACCGCCCAAGCTGGCTGAGGCGCCCAAGCCCAAAGCAGAGTCTAAGCCTGAGCCAAAGCCAGAGCCTAAGGCGCCTGTTGCCGAAGTCAAACCGGCCTCTCCTCAGGTGCCGGCCAACCGCGATCGGGTGCTGATGTACCCGCGGCCCAACACGGCCGATTGATTCCCCGCTTGCGCAGGCTCTAGCCAGTCCGCATCAGTGGGTTGATTCTGGCATGAAGCGTTGCGCGCTGGCCTGATTCCAATAGCTTTGGAACACCTCGGGCAGGCTGACAGGGGTGGATGCGGCGGCGGTTAACGCGCCAGCCGGGACATGTTCAAAGAGGCTGGCGAGTGATCGCGTTTCGTAGGCATTGATACGCCGCATGAAGTGATGCAGGCGTAGGTCTGCAGGGCCTTGCAAACCAGCCGCTTCCAGCAACTCCTGGAGCGACTCCAGGGTAAGACGGTGGAAGTTGCGCACGCGCTGGGCCTTGTCGGGCACCACCAGGGCCATTTGTCGCTTGGGATCTTGCGTCGTCACGCCCGTGGGGCAGTTGCCACTGTGGCACGTTTGTGCCTGAATACAGCCCAGTGCGAACATGAAGCCACGTGCACTGTTGCACCAATCCGCGCCCATCGCCAGGGTGCGCGCGATGTCAAAGCCGCTGATGATCTTGCCGCTGGCACCCACCCGTATCTTGTCGCGCAAATTAAGGCCCACCAGGGTGTTGTGAACCAGGCGCAAGCCTTCTTGCAAGGGTGTGCCAATGTGGTCGGAAAACTCCAGCGGTGCCGCCCCTGTCCCACCCTCAGAGCCATCCACCACGATGAAGTCGGGCAGGATCTGACTTTCCTGCATAGCTTTGGCAATGCCAAACCATTCCCAGGGGTGGCCGATACAAAGCTTGAACCCAACCGGTTTGCCTTCCGAAAGCGTGCGCAACTGCTGCACAAACTGAAGCAGTTCGAGTGGCGTGGAAAAACTGCTGTGGCTGGAGGGCGAGACGCAATCTTCACCAATTTGTACACCGCGCGCCTCGGCAATTTCGGCGGTGACTTTGGGTCCGAGCAGCACACCCCCATGCCCGGGCTTGGCGCCCTGGCTCAGCTTGATTTCAATCATCTTGACCTGGGGGCTCAAGGCGTTCTCAACAAACCGTTCGGCGCTGAAGCGCCCCTCCGAATCGCGGCAACCGAAATAGCCCGAGCCAATTTCCCAAATCAGATCGCCTCCGTGCACCCGGTGATGACGGGAGATGGAGCCCTCGCCCGTGTCATGGGCGAACCCGCCCATGTAGGCCCCTTTGTTCAGCGCCATGATGGCGTTGGCACTCAAGGCCCCGAAGCTCATCGCTGACACGTTGAAAAGGCTGATGTCATAGGGTTGGGTGCAGCTGGCACCACCAATAGCAACGCGGAAATTGTGGTCGTGCAAGTGGGTGGGGGCCAGCGAGTGGGTGATCCACTCATAGCCAGCGGCTGAGACATCCAGTTGGGTACCAAAGGGACGCTTGTCCGACTGGCCCTTGGCGCGGGCGTACACCAGGGTGCGCTGCGCCCGCGAGAACGGGGCAGCTTCGGTCTCGCTTTCCAGAAAATACTGGCGCAACTCGGGGCGGATGGCTTCCAGCATGAAGCGCAAATGCCCGATGATGGGGTAGTTGCGCAAGACGGCATGGTGCGTTTGCTGCAAATCGTAGATGCCAACCGCTGTCAGCGCGCCAAAGATCAGCAGCATCCAACCGCCCTGACCCGAGGCGACAAAAACCAGCAGGCTCAGCGACGTCAGCCCCAGCGCCACAAAGAAGGCGGTGTAACGCACTGGATATATCTGGTTGAGGCGGTCAAGCATGCTTCAGAACTCCTTGTTGGTGGGCTAGC
>Ga0256309_1000048_pt1 | contig 18615 bp, 16 predicted proteins | sample ColtaT_FD_183678 | JGI IMG/M metagenome (GOLD analysis project Ga0256309, IMG submission 183678) | Metatranscriptome of freshwater microbial communities from Columbia River, Oregon, United States - Colum_Colum_RepA_8d (Metagenome... | ecosystem: Environmental > Aquatic > Freshwater > River...
GCCGCGCTGAATCGTGACGAACTCGCGGATCACGTTGCCGTCGCCGATGACGACCGACGTCGGATCGTCGGCCTTTGCGGTTTTGTCCTGCGAAATCTCGCCGAGGCTGACGAACTGGAAGATCTGGTTGTCGCGACCAATGGTCATCGGCCCGGCCAGTACCGCATGCGGACCGATGACGGTGTTGGCGCCGATACACACGCCGTCGCCGATCACACTGTACGGCCCGACGCGGACGCTGCTGTCGAGTTGCGCCTTGGCGCTGACGATCGCAGTCGGATGAATCAGCGGCCCGCTCACGTGACGATGGGCTCGCTGGTCGCGGCCGGCTTACGCGAGGTGTCTTTGAGCACGCACATCATCTCGGCTTCGGCCGCGAGTTCCGTGCCAACCATTGCGCGCGTCGCAAACTTCCACACATCGCGCTTGTGCTTGACCAATTCGCTATGCAGCAGCACTTGGTCACCCGGCACGACGGGCCGCTTGAAGCGGCAACCGTCGATGCCTGCGAAGTACAGAATCAGCCCCGCGTCAGGACGCAGGCCCGACTGCAACACCGCCAAGATGCCGCTGACCTGGGCCAGCGCTTCGAGCATCAGCACGCCCGGCATCGTCGGCAGCGTCGGGAAATGCCCGGTGAAGAACTGCTCGTTATAGGTGACGTTCTTCAAGCCGACGATCGACTTGCCTGGCTCCACCGACATGATCCGGTCGACCAGCAGAAAGGGATAGCGATGCGGCAGCATCCCCATGATGTCGTTGATGTCAAAGCTGCTCTTGTCCATCGTCCCCTTCATCCTGGGTCTTGATTCCGACCGTCTGTTCGACCCGGCGCACGCGGTCTTCAAGTTTGCCAAGGCGCCGCACCCGCGCCACGGTCTTTCGCCACTCGCGCGCGGGCGCAATCGGCAGGCCGGACCCGTAAACCCCTTTTTCGGTCAGCGACTGCGTCACCATCGCCCGGCCGAGCACGACCACGTCGTCGGCGATCTGGATGTGTCCGTTGATTCCCACCGCGCCGCCGATCATGCAGCGCGCGCCGACCGTGGTGCTGCCGGCAATGCCGGTACAAGCCGCGATCGCCGTGTGCTCGCCGATACGGCAGTTGTGGGCGATCATGATCAAGTTATCGAGGCGTACGCCGTTGGCGATCACGGTGTCGTCGATCGCACCGCGGTCGATCGTCGTATTGGCGCCGATCTCGACGTCGTCACCGACGACGACGCTGCCCAGTTGCGGCACTTCTTCCCAGCCGCTGGGCCCCATCACGTTGCCGAAGCCGCGCGATCCGATGACGGCACCCGGCTGCACTTGGCAGCGCAAACCCAGTTGCACGCCCGCGTGGATGTAGACCCTCGCCTCAAGCCGTGAGCCGGCACCGACCTTCGCACCGGAACCCACGATGCAGGCGGGCCCGATGTAGCTGCCGGCACCGATGTCGGCACCGGCCTCGACAACCGCTTGCGGCCCGACATGCACGCCCTCGCCGATCGTGGCACCGGGATCGACACAGGCGCTGGCATGAATGCCGGCGCCGAAGTCACGATTGCGGTCGAACAGCCGGGCCACTTGAGCAAACGCCCGGTAAGGGTCCTTGGCAACAAGGCCAGGACCGGTCAAACCGGCGGCATCGCGCCGGCCGACGACGACGGCACCGGCGCGGGTCTGAGCGAGCGCCGCACGATAGCGTGGGTTGGCTAGGAAGCCGATCCGTCCAGGAACGCCCGGTGCCAGCGTACAAACCCCGTCGATCCGCGTATCGCCGGCACCGACGACTTCAAGTCCGAAACGCTCGGCCAGTTCGGCCAGCGTGTATGACATCGGCGAGGCCATCATGCCGGGAACGCCGTTGAAGCGAACGGCTTACTTGCCGCTGCCGGTGGCCTGCAGCTTCTTGAGCACGTCGTCGGTGATGTCGATGCCGGCGGTCGCGTAGACCGGATCCTGCAGCACGACATCGACGCCCTTTTCCTTGGCGACAGCCACGACCACTTCCTTGATCTTGGCCATCATGCTTTCGGTCAGCTCACGATCGCGCTTCTGGAAGTCTTCGCCGAACTGGCGCTGCTTGTAGTCGAAGTCGATCTTGCGCGTGTTCAGGTCCTTTTCCATCTTGGACCGGGCATCGGCGCTCATCACGTCCTGCTCGCGCTTGAACTTCTGCAGATCTTCGCCGAGCTTCTTGGCTTCGGTTTCGAGGTCGCTCTTGCGCTTGTCGAACTCCGACTTCATCTGCACCTGGCCCTGCTTGAATTGCGGGGAGTTCTGCACCAGCTCGGCAGCGCGGATGGTGGCGACCTTGCCGCTCTGGGCGTGGGCGGAACCGGCGGCCAGCATCAGACCGGCGGCGAGCACAGAGGCGATCAGCTTGGAAACGTTATGCATAGCGGTCACAAATACTCGTGTGGTTGTTGGGGCAAGTGTACGGCGGCAAATCCCGGCAGCGCGAATCAGAAGCCGCTGCCGAACGTGATCTGGAAGCGACGGGTGTCGTCGGTCTGCTCTTCGTTCAGCGGGAAAGCGTAGCTCAGCTGCAACAGCCCGAGGAACGGCGTAAACCACTGGAACGCCAAGCCCGCCGAGGTGCGGATCTCGGCGAGATCGACATCGTTGGGGCTGGTGTAGACCTGACCCGCATCGTAGAAAACGCTGAGGCGGGTCGACTTCTGGTCCGACTCCACCGGCAGCGGCACGATCAGCTCGTTTTGGATGGTGCCGCGCACTCGCCCGCCCAACGGATTGTTGAAGGGTGTGTCGCGTGGCCCGAGCGAACCGTCGTCGTAGCCGCGCACGGTGCGCGCGCCGCCGGCAAACAGGTATTCAAACGGCGGTACTTCGTTCTTGCCGCCGCCGTAGTTGTCGAGCACGCCGATGTTGGCCGTGGTCGTGAACACGAACTTGTACGGCAGGCCGATGTACTGCTCGCCGCGATAGGTCGCCGTAAAGTAGTTCAGATCGCTGCCCGGAACGCTGGCATCGACGAAGAACTGATGCAGCGAGCCGCGCGTGGCAAAGAAGGTCTTGTTGCGCGTGTCGCGGGCGATGCCGGTGCGCAGCTGATACGTATTGAAACGTGAGCCGTTGTCGCGCATGAACTGCAGCACTTCGTCGGACGTGCCGCCCGGGAACGCTTCCAGCGCAGTCTGCTCGACACCGAAGCCAGCGCGCAGACTGGTGTATTCGGAAAGCGGAATGCCGTAGGTCAGGTTGAAGCCGACGATGTTCGAATTGAACCCGGAACTAAAGCGGATGACCGAGTCGGACTTGCGATAGAACACCGATGCGGTCTGGCTGATGCCGTCGGCCGTGAAGTACGGATCGGTCCAACTGATGTTCGCAACTCGCGAAATCTGGCTTCGATTGAGTTCCAGGCTGACGCGGTTGCCGGTGCCAAGGAAATTGGTGTGCGTCAGGCTACCGGTGATCAGGAAGCCGGCCGATCCCGAGAAGCCGACACCGAACTGCACCGAACCTGGAGCGCGCTCCTTGATCTTGAAGTTGATGTCGACCAAGTCGTCGGTCCCGGCCACGGGCTGGGTGTCGACTTCGGCTTCTTCGACGAATGGCAATCGAGCCAGACGGACTCGCGATCGCTCGACCGCGCTCTTGGAGAACGGCGCCGCTTCGAGCTGGCGCATTTCGCGGCGCAAGGTGTCGTCGTGGGTGTCACCGTGGCCGGTGAAGTTGACTCGCCGCACGTAGGTGCGTTTGCCCGGCTGAACCACGTAGTTGAGGCTGACTTCGCGCTTGTCTTCGTCGACTTCGGGCAGCGGCTGGACTTCGGCAAATGCATAGCCGATGTCCGACAGCGCGGCTTCGATGCGGTCGGCGCTCTCTGTGGCGAGCTTGCGCGAGAACGTATCGCCGCTGCGGGTCGACAGCAGCCGCGACAGGAAGTCGGTCTGCAGCACCGTCTCGCCCGAGAAACGCGCTTCCTTGATCGTGTAAATCTGGCCTTCTTCGACGTTGGCCGTGATGTAGATGTCTTTCTTGTCGGGCGACAGCTGCACCTGTACCGAATGGATGTTGGCCTTCAGGTAGCCGCGATCCTGATAGTACGAGGTCAGCGACTCAAGGTCGCCGACGAGCTGCTGCTTGGAGTAGCGATCCGTCTTCTGAAACGGAACCCAATTGGTACGCTTGAGCTTGAAAGCTTCCAGCAATTCTTCTTTGGTGAAAGCCTTGTTGCCGATCAAGTTGATGTCCTTGATCTTGGTAACCTTGCCCTCGATGACCTTGATCTCAAGGTTGACGCGGTTGTTCGGCTCGGGCTTGACCTCGGTGTTGATCTCGACGTCGTAGTAGCCGTTGGCGAAGTACTGACGCTGCAGCTCTTGGCCAACCTGCTCGAGCAGGTCGCGCTTGAACAGCTCGCCTTCGGCCAGGCCGGCCTCGGTCAAGGATTTTTTGAGATCGTCGCCGCCGATCTTGTCGTTGCCGTCGATCTTGAAGCCGGAGATCGCAGGGCGCTCCTTGACCTTGATCACCAGCGTGTCGCCGTCACGCTCGAGCGCCACGTCTTCGAACAGGCCCGATCCATACAGCGCCCGCATCGCTTGGCGCGACGTCTGCTCATTGACCTGATCGCCGACCGAAAGCGGCAGGTAGGTGAGCACCGTGCCGATTTCCAGGCGCTGCAGTCCCTGAGCGCGGATTTCTTTGACGGTGAACGGAGAGAAGGCGAATGCGGCGGGGAGCCACATCATCGCTGCGGTGCCCGCGATCAGCTTCATCTTGAAGCGATGTTGAATGACGCCCATTTCTTGGGTCTTTACCTAATCGTCGCGTCAGATCAGACGCATGATGTCGTTGTAGAACGCCAGCACCATCAGCATGCCGATAAAGGCCATGCCCACGTACTGACTCGCCGCCACGGCACGCTCAGACAACGGGCGGCCCTTGACCCATTCGATTGCAAACAGCAGCAAATGCCCGCCGTCGAGTACCGGCACCGGCAACAGATTCAGCACACCGAGGCTGACGCTGACGATCGCCATGAAACTGAGGAACGAGACCAGACCGATTCGGGCCGAATCGCCGGCGACCTGGGCAATCTGGATCGGGCCACTGACGTTCTTGACCGACACGTCACCGATCACCATCCGGCCCAGCATGCGCAACGTCAGCCAACTCATGCGCCACGTCTGCTCGGCCGCCGCTGGAACCGCCGCCACCGCATCCAGACGACGTTCAGCGCGCAAATCCTGCCACAAGTCAGGGGGCATCGCCACGCCGGCCCCGAGGCGGCCGTAGGTTTTGCCGTCGGCGACCGCGCTGGCCAATACCACCTGGCGCTCGATCCGCTCGCCGCCGCGGTCGATCTGCATCTGGACGACTTCGCCAGGACGTGCCCTGACCCACTTCACCAGCTGGGCAGCGCCATTGATGACCTCGCCGTTGATCGACAATACGCGATCGTCGTCGCGCAGCCCTGCGGCTTCGGCCGGCATGCCCGGCTCCAGGCCGCGCAGAATCGGCGCGGCCTTGGGCTCGAACGGCGCCAGTCCCAGGTCGTCGAACAACACCTCCGGATCGACCCTGACGCCGGTCAAATCGAGCCGGACCTCGCGAGGTGCCTCGCCTTTGCCTCGTACCGTCAACTGCAGCGACTTTCCGTCGAGCACGCGGTCGATCAATTCGGTACCGAGCACCGACCAGACTTGAACCGCTTCGCCGTCGACGGCCAGCACCTCATCGCCCTCGTGCAGCCCCGCCGCCGCTGCCGCACTGCCCGGAGGCGGCTCGGCGATCAGCGGCTTGAGTCCCTGTACGCCGACGATGAACACCAGCCAATACAGCGCGATTGCCAGCGCAAAATTGAACACCGGGCCCGCCGCGACGATCGCCGCCCGCTTGCCGACCGACTGGTTGTTGAAGGCCAGGTGGCGCAGCCCGGCCGGGACCGGGCCTTCGCGCTCATCCAGCATCTTGACGTAGCCGCCGATCGGCAGCGGCGCGATCGACCACTCGACGCCATCGCGGGTCACGAAGGTCTTGAACGGCTTGCCCCAGCCCAGCGAAAAGCGCAGCACTTTGACGCCCATGCGGCGCGCAACCCAGTAGTGGCCAAACTCATGGAAGCACACCAAGACCGACATCGCGACGATGAAACCGACAACGGACCAAACGATGTCAGGCATGGGCAGTAGGACTCCGTTGAGAAGCGCTGACGTACCGTGGCAGTTCGCGAAGGCACCATTGGCGTGCCCAAGCGTCGACGGCCAACGTGGTTTCGAGATCGTCGGCGGCGGCGGCATGGTGACCGAGACCCGCGTCGACACAGTCAGCAATCATGGCGGGTATCTGCATCAGGCCGATCTGGCCGTTCAGGAAGCGTTCGACCGCAATCTCGTTTGCCGCGTTCAATAAATTTGCAGCGTGTCCACCGTCGCGCAAGGCCGCGCGTGCCAGCCCCAGGCACGGGAAGCGGGCCAGATCGGGCGCTTCGAAGCGGAAGCGGCCCAGTGCAGCCAGATCCAGGCCACCGACGCCCGACTCCCAGCGGTCCGGCCACGCCAGCGCATGCGCGATCGGGATCCGCATATCCGGCTGTCCGAGTTGGGCCAGCAGCGAGCCGTCGACGTACTCGACCAGCGAATGGATCACGCTCTCGGGGTGGATCACCACGTCGAGTTGAGCGTCGCTCATGCCGTACAAGGTCGCCGCTTCGATCAACTCCAGGCCTTTGTTCATCAGCGTGGCCGAGTCGACCGAGATCTTCTGGCCCATGCTCCAGTTCGGATGACGAACCGCTTCGGCCGGCGTGGCCGCGGCAATTCGCTCGGGGCTCCACTCGCGAAACGGGCCTCCCGATGCCGTCAGCACCAACTTGCGTACGCCCAGCGGCTCTTGGCCGCAACGGTAAGCAGGCGGCAGGCACTGAAAAATAGCGTTGTGCTCGCTATCGATCGGCAGAATGCAGGCGCCGCTGGCCCGGGCTTCGCGCATCAGCAAGCGGCCGGCCATGACCAGCGGCTCCTTGTTGGCGATCAAGGTCTGCTTGCCGGCGCGCACCGACGCCAGCGTCGGCAGCAAACCAGCTGCCCCGACGATGGCCGACATCACCAGATCAGCCTCCGGGGCTGCCGCGACCTGACAGAGGGCATCAGGCCCGCCAAGCACTTCGGTGTCGACACGGTCGGCACGCAATGCGCTGCGAAGCGCATCGGCGTGGCCTGCATCGGCCATGACCGCGATTGCGGGACGATGCGTGCGACAGAGCTCGGCCATCGCGGCCACGTCGCGCCATGCCGTCAGCGCCCAGACCTGCAATCGCGACGGATGTCGCGCCGCCACGTCCAGCGTGCTGCGGCCGACGCTGCCGGTGGCGCCCAATACGACGAGTCGACGCATCAGATCTGCAGCAGGTACAAGCCGAGCGCCATTAGCGGCGCCGCGGCCAGCAAGCTGTCGGTACGGTCGAGGATGCCACCGTGGCCCGGCAGGATCGTGCCGCTGTCTTTAACGCCAGCCGCGCGCTTGAACAAGCTTTCGGTCAAATCACCGAGGATCGACACGACGGCGACCAGCATCGACAGCGCAACGAACGCGGCAATGCGCCCCAACTGCCCGTAGTTGCCTTCGAAAAAGATCAACACGCCACCCGTGACGGCCCAGACTGCCGATAGCAACAAGCCGCCGATCGCGCCCTCGACCGACTTGCCCGGCGACACGGCCGGCGCGAGCTTGCGGCGGCCAAACCGCCGGCCTGCGAAATAGGCGCCGGTGTCGGCTGCAAAGATCAGGAAGAACACGAACAGCAGCCGCAGCGGCCCCGAATGCGCCTGCGTCGGTGACCCGCCGGCATGGATCACCGCCAATGCCAGGATCGTCGGCAAGATCAGCAACTGACCGATCAGCGCCATCGCAGGGAGCCCCGGCGCCGAGCGCTCGAAGTTATCCGGGTAACCGCGGACCAGCACCGCGGCGACGATCCACCACATCACCGAGGCCAAGCACAGCCAGAGCCAGTAATCCTTCAGCAGCCACGCCGAAGCCAGGAACAAAGCGGTGAACTGCGCATAGCGAAAGCGAGCGCGTCCCGACAGCTTCATCAACGCGGCCCATTCCCAGGCGATCAGCACGCCGACGATCGCGAACACGGCGTAGAGCTGAACCGTCGGCAACAGCCAGACCGCCGCCAGCAGCAACGGCAGCAGTACCAACGCGGTCAGTACTCGCTGCATCAGCATGGAAAGGTCTCGGTGGAAGGCATCAGCGCGGTACGCAGGCAACGAAAAGGATTCAAGCTACATCAACGACGCGACCAAAGCGGCGCTCACGGTCGGCAAACCAAGCCAGCGCCGCGGCAAAATGCTCGTCGACGAATTCGGGCCACAGCGTGTCGCAGAAGTACAACTCAGTGTAGGCCAGCTGCCACAGCAAGAAGTTGCTGATGCGCGACTCGCCACCGGTACGAATCAAAAGGTCCGGAACCGGGATGCCGGCAGTGTCCAGACGCGCCTCCAGATTCTCGACCGTGACCGGCAGCCCGGCGTCCACGACCTGCTGAGCAGCTTGGACGATATCCCACTGCCCGCCGTAACCGACGGCCACCTGAAGCTGAAGGCCATCGTTATCGCGGGTCAACTCGGTGGCGCGGCGCATCTGTTCGCGCAGTTCCGACGGAAACTCGCGGTGATCACCGATGAACCGCAGCCGGACCCGATTGCGGTGCAGTGCATCGACCTCGCGGGTCAGCGTGCTGATGAACAGTTTCATCAGCAGCCGCACTTCAAGCTCGGGGCGCTTCCAGTTTTCCTGGCTGAACGCGAACAAGGTCAGATAGCGAACACCACACTTGTGGGCTGCACGAACCACCTTGCGTGCACTGCGAACGCCGGCGCGGTGCCCCAGCGCGCGTGGCTGAAGTCGCTGCCGCGCCCAGCGGCCGTTGCCATCCATGATGACCGCGACATGCACGGGCACCTTGTCGGCCACTACCAGCGGTGGAAGCTGCGTCACGAGCGTACGGCGGCTGGGCCGGCGTTACATCGACATCAGTTCTTTTTCTTTCAGCGCTGCCACTTCGTCGATCTTGGCGACGAACTGGTCGGTGAGCTTCTGAATATCCTGCTCGCCGCGCTTTTCGTCGTCGGTGCTGATCAGCTTTTCCTTGACCAGGTCTTTGATGTCTTGATTTGCGTCGCGGCGCACTGCACGGACCGCCACTTTGGCCGTCTCGGCTTCGCCCTTGACGACTTTGACCAAGTCGCGGCGCCGCTGCTCGGTCAACGGCGGCATGATGATGCGGATGATCGTGCCTGCGGTGTTCGGGTTCAGGCCCAGGTCGGACTTCAAGATGGCCTTTTCGATCGGGCCGATCATGTTCTTGTCCCAAGCCGTGATCGAGATCGTACGCGCGTCCTCGACCGTGATCTGCGCAGCCTGCGACAGCGGCACTTCCGACCCGTAATACTCGACCGTCAGATGGTCGAGCAGCGCCGTGCTGGCGCGGCCGGTACGGATCTTGGTCAGCGTGGTCTTCAGCACGTCGATGCTTTTCTGCATGCGATCGCTGGCTTCTTTCTTGATGTCGTTCAGCATGGCGGCTCCAGATTCGGGGAAGGTCTGCGGAATAGCGGCGTCAGACGTGGACGCGGGTGCCGATCGACAGATCGCCGGTGACGATACTCATCAGCGCGCCAGGACGATCCATGTCGTAGACGCGAAGGTTCATCTTGTGATCGCGGCACAGCACCATCGCAGTCTGGTCCATGACGCCCAGGCGCTGGTCCAGCGCCTGGTCATACGTCAGTTCGGCATAACGCGTCGCGGTCGGGTCTTTCTTGGGGTCGGCGGTGTAGATTCCGTCGACTTTGGTCGCCTTCAGGATCAGGTCGACATTCATTTCGACGGCGCGCAGCGCCGCAGCCGAATCGGTCGTGAAAAACGGGTTGCCGGTGCCGGCAGCGAAGATCACCACACGTCCCTTCTCGAGGTGACGCACGGCACGACGCCGGATGTAGTCCTCGCAAACCTCGTTGATGCGAATCGCGGACTGAACACGGGCTTCCAAGCCGACGCGCTCGACCGCGTCCTGGATCGCCAACGCATTGATCACCGTCGCCAGCATGCCCATGTGGTCGCCGGTGACACGATCCATTCCGGCACGGGCCAAGCCTTCCCCACGGAAGATGTTGCCGCCGCCAACAACCAGCGCAACCTGAACGCCAAGACCGACGACGGCCTTCAACTCCTGGGCCAAGAAGCCCATCACGTCAGGCGCGATACCGAAATCCATCTTGCCCATCAACGCCTCGCCGGACAGCTTGAGCAGGATGCGGCGGAAGGCGGGCTGGGCAGGCATGGGCGGGTTACTCACGGTTCGGTGGCAGTTTGACGTTGTCGACCTTATTCGACAGAAGGCCCCGTTTCCGGGGCCTTCTGTATCCGACTGATCTACTGACAGTTTAACTCAGCCGATGTTCAAACCTGAGTGGCCGCAGCGACTTCGGCAGCAAAATCCACCTGCTTCTTTTCGATGCCTTCGCCGACCGCGAGCCGAACGAAGCGGGCCACGCCGGCATTCTTCGACTTGAGCAGCTTCTCGACCGTCTGGTCCGGATCTTTGACGAACGGCTGACCGACCAGCGTGATTTCGGCGAGGAACTTGCGGACCTTGCCTTCCAGCATCTTGGCGACGATTTCAGCCGGCTTGCCCACCGCCTGCTCGGCGCTCTGCGCCTCGATGATCTTGCGCTCGGCGTCGATCACATCGGCCGGAACGGCGGCTGCGTCCAAGTAGCGGGGGCTGGACGCGGCGACGTGCATCGCGATGTCCTTGGCTAGGTCGGCATCGCCGGCGCTGAGCGCAACGACCACACCGATACGGGCTCCGTGCAGGTATTGAGCGATGGCGCCGCCCGACTTCTCGACCACCTCGAAACGACGGATCGTCGTGTTCTCGCCAGCCTTGGCGACGAACACGCGACGCAGTTCCTCGAGCGTCTGCTCGCCATCCTTCAGCGCCAGCAAAGCCTCGACCGTGGCCGGACGGTGCTTCAGCGCCAGCTTGGCGGCGATTTCGCCCAGCGCCTTGAAATCGTCGCCCTTGGCGACGAAGTCGGTTTCGCAGTTGACCTCAACCAGTGCGACGGCTTCGTCATTGCTGGCCGTGGCGATCACGCCTTCGGCGGCGGTGCGGCTGCCCTTCTTGTCGGCCTTGGCCATGCCATCGATGCGCAGCTTTTCAGCCGCCTTCTCGATGTCGCCGCCAACCGCTTCCAGCGCCTTCTTGCAGTCGCCCATGCCGGCGCCGGTACGGTCGCGCAGCTCCTTGACCAGGGAGGCAGTAATCGGGGTGCTCATAATCGGGTCCTCAATGAATCACGACCCCGTGTCCTCGTTCGAGCACAGGGGTCGCTGTTGATGGGGGAAGATCAAACGAATGGCCGGAGCAAGCTCCGGCCATTGGGATCAGGCCTCGGCCTTCTCGCCGCGGCGGTCGCCCGGCTTGCCGCCACGCGGAGCGCGGCGCGGCGGACGCGGACGCTCTTCGCGGGTCACTTCCGGCGGCGCTTCGCGGAACGGAACCGGGTTGGCGGCGCGTGCTTCGATGATCGCGTCGGCGATGCACTGGGTGTAGACCTTGATCGCACGGGTGGCGTCGTCGTTACCCGGAATGACCACGTCGATGCCCTGCGGATCATTGTTCGAGTCGACGATCGCAACGACCGGGATGCCGAGCTTGCGAGCTTCGGCGACGGCAATCTTTTCGTAGCCGGTGTCGACGATGAACAGGCAGTCCGGCAGCGTCGGCAGGTTTTTGATGCCGCCGAGCGACTTGCGGAGCTTTTCCAGCTCACGCGTGAACAGCAACTGCTCCTTCTTGGACAGACGGGCCGTGGTGCCGTCTTCCAGCTGCTTTTCCATCTCGTGCAGGCGCTTGATCGAGCCCTTGACCGTCTTGAAGTTGGTCAGCGTGCCGCCGAGCCAGCGCTGCGACACGAACGGCATGCCGGCGCGGGTTGCCTCAGCTTCAATGGCTTCGCGAGCGGCGCGCTTGGTGCCGACGAACAGAACACGACCGCCGTTGGCGGCCAGCTTGCCGACGTAATTGCAGGCGTCCTTCAACATCGGCAGCGTGTGCTCGAGGTTGATGATGTGAATCTTGTTGCGGCTGCCGAAGATGTAGGACTCCATCTTCGGGTTCCAGTAACGGGTGCGGTGACCGAAATGCACGCCGGCTTCGAGAAGCTGGCGCATGGTGATGCTGGACATGTAGAACTCCAAAGGACTTGGGTTAATCAAACCGCGCCGTAGTGATAGCTCACCCAAGATCGGCACGGATGGGATGGTCAGGACCGGGCCAACCACAATGGCTCAGAGCCTGATTCGTTGCTTAAAAAAGCGCGGCTTTATATCATGCCCGGCCCGCAGAGACAATCCGGATGGACGTAACTGGCATGGATTCGACTGGCAAGCATTCCGGCATTTCGCTGAAGCGGACACCGGATGAAATTCAGGGCATGCGCGCCGCAGGCCGTGCCGCCGCCAGTGTGCTCGAGATGATCGCACCGCATGTTAAAGCCGGCGTGACGACGGAGGAGCTCGACCGACTCTGCCACGAGTATATCGTCAACGACCTGCGCTGCGTCCCCGCCCCGCTGGGATACGGTGCGGCCCCAGGGCGCCCTGCGTTTCCAAAGTCGATCTGCACCTCGATCAACCACGTCGTCTGTCACGGCATCCCGGGACCGAAAGCGCTCAAGCGCGGCGATATCGTCAACGTCGACATTACGGTGATCAAGGACGGCTGGCACGGCGACACCAGTCAGACCTTTTACGTGGGGGAGCCCGGCATCCTTGCCCGACGTTTGGTCGAGACCACGCGGGAGGCGATGCTCGAAGGCATCCGAAAGGTACGCCCGGGCGCCACGCTGGGCGACATCGGCAGCGCGATCCAGAAATACGCCGAGCCCCGGGGGTTTTCCGTCGTACGCGAGTATTGCGGTCACGGCATCGGCAAGGTCTTCCACGAAGAACCGCAAGTGCTGCACTACGGTCGCGCTGGCACGGGAACGGTGCTGGAGGCCGGCATGTGCTTCACGATCGAGCCGATGCTGAATGCCGGACGCCCGGAGACCAAACTGCTGCCCGATGCCTGGACCGCGGTCACCAAGGACCACTCCCTGTCAGCGCAGTGGGAACACACCGTGCTGGTTACCGCCGACGGCGTCGAGGTCCTGACACGGCGCAGCGACGAATCTTTGTAGCGGGTCCTTGTAGCGGGCGCAGTCGCGGCCAACGCCGATCGCCCCATCGTGGTCGGCTCATGAGACAATCGCCCGTCATCCTCACGGTTGCAGCCACAGCCTTACGATGGGCGCCGAACTCGATCTAGCCGAAGACGAAGCCGCCGCGGTGTTTTCCGCGCGGAAGATCCGCACCCGCTTGCGCGCCGACGGGCTCAAGCCCGTCACCGCGTTTCGCGACACGCTGGCCTGGGGTCGCGACCGGCTCTACAGCTTGTTCCACGATGGCGCGCCGGCCGATTCGTTGGTCCACGCTCGTTCGCATATCGTCGACGAGGTGCTGCGCGAAGCCTGGCTCCGCGTGCTGCCCGAGGCGCCGGCAGGCGTGACGCTGGTCGCCGTCGGTGGCTACGGCCGTGGTGAGTTGTTGCCCCATTCGGACATCGACATCCTGCTGCTGCACGTACCCGGCTCGCTCGAGCAGTACCGCGGTGCATTGGAACGTTTCACCGCGTTCCTTTGGGACATCGGCCTGGAAGTCGGGCAAAGCGTCCGCACCGTCGACGACTGCGTCAGCGAAGCCGCCAAAGACATCACGGTCATTACCAACCTGATCGAGTCGAGGCTGTTGATCGGCGACGCCAGCTTGTATGCGCAAATGCAGTCCGCTCTGACACCGGACAAAGTCTGGCCGGTTGCCGACTTCTTCCGCGCCAAGCGGGACGAACAGGCAGCGCGCTATCGCAAGTATGACGACACGGGCTACAAGCTCGAACCCAACGTCAAGGAAAGCCCGGGCGGGCTGCGCGACATCCATACGGTCGGCTGGGTCGCCAAGCGGCACTTCGGCGCTCAGACGCTTCACGAGTTGCGCGACCGCGGCTTTCTGACAAAGACCGAGTGCGATGAGTTGTTTGCCGGCCAGGATTTCCTGTGGCGGGTCCGCTTTGCACTACACATGATCACGGGCCGGCGCGAAGACCGGCTGCTGTTCGACCACCAGATCAAAGTCGCGGCGCTGTTCGGCTATGTCGACGGAGATCTGAATCGCGCGGTCGAGCAGTTCATGCAGCTGTACTATCGGACGATCAAGTCGCTGTCGTGCCTGAACGACATGCTGCTGCAGTTGTTCGACGACGCGATCATTCACGGCGACCAAACTCAGCCGATCCAGCCTTTGAACTCGCGCTTTCAGATGCGCGGCCAGTACATCGAGGCGCGGGACGACGAACTGTTCCGCAAGCATCCCGCCTCGATGATCGAAATCTTCCTGCTGCTGCAGCAGCACCCGAAGATCGAAGGTATTTCGGCGCAGACGGTGCGGCTGCTGGTCCGCGACAACCGGCTGATCACCGCGGATGTCCGCAACGACGTTCGCGCTCGCGCATTCTTCATCGAAATGTTCCGTGAAGGCGCCGGCCTGACACGCAATTTGCGGCGGATGAATCGCTACGGGGTGCTCGGTCGCTACTTGCCGGCGTTCGGCAAGGTGGTCGGCTTGATGCAATACGACCTGTTCCACACGCTGACCGTCGACGAGCATCTGCTGTACGTGCTGCGCAACCTGCGGCGCATGGCCCTGCCGCGATTCCAGCACGAGCTTCCGTTCTGCAGCGAGCTCTTCAAGAAGCTTTCAAAGCCGGAACTGCTGTATATCGCTGGCTTCTTCCACGACATGTCCAAGGGCAGTGGCGGCGACCATTCCGAGCTCGGTGCCGTCGAAGCCACGCAGTTCTGCCTGAATCACGGCTTGTCGCATGCCGACGCCGAGTTGATCAGCTGGCTGGTACAGCACCACTTGATGATGTCGCTGACCGCGCAGCGCGCCGATATCAGCGACCCGCAAGTGGTCGCCGATTTTGCCCGCAAGGTCGGTACGCGCGATCGCCTCGACTACCTGTTCCTGATGACCGTTGCCGACATTCGAGCGACCAACCCAGCACTTTGGAACAGCTGGCGCGAATCCTTGCTGACCGAGCTTTATCGGTCGACGGCACGCGCGCTCGAGCGAGGCCTCGACAATCCGCTGCGCAGCGACGATATGGCGGCCGAAGCCAAGGCGCGGGCACTGGAGTTGCTGGCGAACGTTGGCATTTCAGCAGCGCAGACCCAACAAGTGTGGTCCCGGTTCGAAGACGACTACTTCCTGCGCCATTCGCCGGAAGAATTGGCTTGGCATCTGCCGGAGATCGTCCACGCCAAGGATACGGATCTGCCGCTGATTCTGGTGCGCGCCCTCGATGGCCGCGAGACGACCGTGTTCGTCTACACGCGCGACCGCGACCACCTGTTCGGATTGTCGACCGGCGTGTTGGCGCGGCTGGGCCTGAACATTCTCGACGCGCGCATCAATACGACGGCCGACGGCTTCACACTCGACTCCTATGTCGTCATGGAAGGCGACGGCACGCCGATCAACCAGCCGCACCGCTTCGACGAGATTCGTGATTCGCTGCAGAAAGTTTTAGGCGATCCGACGATCTCGATCGTCGACGTCAACCGTCGGATGCCGCAGAAGCTCAAGCACTTCAGCACACCGACCAACGTCAGCTTCAGCCGCGACCATGTCCGCAACCGGACGATTCTCGAAATCGTCACCGCCGATCGTCCGGGATTGCTGTCGATGATCGGCCGTGTTTTCCACAAGCGCTCGATTCTGTTGGACGCAGCCAAGATCGGAACGATCGGCGAGCGAGCGGAGGATGTGTTTTTCATCACCGACGCAGCCCGCAATCCGATATCGGACAAGCTGCTCGACGAACTGCGCGAAGTGCTGGTACGGACGCTCGACCACAGCGCCGCGTACTGATCCCGCTACCTTCAATCCGTAAACCATGAATCTTCTCGAACTACGCGTCATCATCGAACATGCTTGGGAACGCCGTGACACACTCAGCGGCGCCGATTCGGCAACCCGCAGCGCTGTCATCACCGCGATCGATCTTCTCGACAGCGGGCAGGCACGTGTTGCCGAACCAGGCGACAAGGGCTGGCAGGTCAACGATTGGCTGAAGAAGGCGGTATTGCTGTTCTTTCGTCTGCACGACAACGTTCCGATCGAGATGGGCCAGCTGAGCGGATTCGACAAGGTGCCGCTGAAGTTCGACGGCTGGACCGACGCGGACTTCCGCAAGCTCGGCGCGCGCGTCGTGCCGCCGGCGGCCGTTCGCAAAGGCGCCTACATTGCACCAAGCGCGATCCTGATGCCGAGCTACGTGAACATCGGTGCCTACGTTGGCCGCGGCACGATGGTCGACACCTGGGCCACGGTTGGCAGTTGCGCACAGATCGGTGAGCGTGTGCATCTGTCGGGTGGCGTCGGCATCGGCGGTGTACTGGAGCCCTTGCAGGCCAGCCCCACCATCATTGAAGACGACTGCTTCATCGGCGCTCGATCCGAGATCGTCGAAGGCGTCATCGTCGAGAAGGGGGCTGTCATTTCGATGGGCGTGTTCATTGGCCAGAGCACGCCGATCTACGATCGCGCCAGCGGCGAGATCAGCTACGGCCGCGTGCCGGCAGGTGCCGTCGTCGTCGCAGGATCTCTGCCGAAGGACAACGGTCGCTACAACCTTAACGCGGCCATCATCGTCAAACGCGTCGACGCACAGACCCGCGCCAAAGTGGGTATCAACGCCCTGTTGCGCGACGACTGAGCACGACCATGGCGGCAGACGGAAACACACCGGACTATGGGCCGGAATTCGAGCTTGCTTGCGAGTTGATCGCTCGGCGTTCGCTGACGCCGGACGATGGAGGTTGCTGCGAGTTGCTGATGTCGCGCTTGGCGCCGCTCGGATTCAGCGCCGAGTGGATCAACGCTGGTGGCATCACCAATTTGTGGGCGACGCGCGGCAGTGGCGCGCCCTTGATGATTCTCGCCGGGCACACCGACGTGGTGCCGACCGGTCCTTTGGATCGCTGGGATAGCGATCCATTTACTCCGACGGTACGCGACGGCGTCCTCTACGGCCGCGGCGCAGCGGATATGAAGTCCGGCATTGCCGCGATGGTCTGCGCTGTCGAGCGTTTCATCGCCGCCGGCGAGCACAAAGGCACCCTCGCCTTTCTGATCACCAGCGACGAAGAAGGTGCTGCGCGCCACGGCACACGTCATGTCGTCGAGGTATTAAAGGCTCGCGGGATCGTGCCGCAGTACGCCATCGTGGGCGAGGCATCGTCGAACGAAACGTTCGGCGATCGCATTGTGGTTGGGCGTCGAGGCTCACTGGGCTGCAACCTGCGCGTTCATGGCAAGCAGGGCCACGTGGCCTATCCGCACAAGGGAGACAATCCCGTTCACCGATTGATGCCGGCCCTCGCCGAATTGGTGGCCACACAGTGGGATAACGGCAATGCGCACTTTCCACCAACCTCGTTCCAGATATCCAATATTCATAGCGGAACCGGCGCCAACAATGTGATTCCCGGCGAAGCCGACGTCGTGTTCAACTTCCGCTACTGCACCGAGTCCACGGCAGAACAGCTCAAGGCTCGGGTGCACGCGGTACTGGATCGACACTGCCCGCGTTATGACGCCGACTGGTGGCTGTCGGGTGAGCCGTTCCTTACCGCTCAAGCCGAACTGATCGATGCGGCGGTGGCGAGCATCGAGTCCGCAGTCGGTATCAGGCCCGATTTCTTTACGGGCGGCGGCACTTCCGATGCCCGCTTCATCGCGCCATGGGGCGCTCAAACGGTCGAAATCGGCCCGATCAACGACAGCATCCACAAGCTCAACGAGCATGTGAAGATCAGTGACCTGGCCAAGCTGTCGTCGGTCTACGAGGGCATCCTGCAGCGGTTGCTTCGCTGACATGGACGACGCCCGTCACGATCGGGAATCGCTGCTGGCGGTGACGACGCCGGCATTCGAACCGCCGCTAGGACTGCGCAGCACGCTGATGCAGACCATCCTGGCCACCAAGCGTCCCGCGCGCCGCTTGTGGGCCCGCCGCGGTATCGACCTTGTGCCGCTCTCGACCTCGCACGTGCTGGACTGCGGCGACGGGGTACGATTGACCGGCATGCTGACGCCGCATGCATCGTCACGCGGCCTGGTCGTGCTGATTCATGGCTGGGAAGGCAGCCATGAATCGAGCTATCTATATTCGATGGCCAGCGCGCTGCACCGCGAGGGGTACGCCGTGTTCCGGCTGAATCTTCGCGACCATGCCGGCACGCATGCGCTCAACGAGCAGATGTTCCACTCGGCAAGAATCGGCGAGGTACTCGGCGCGATACGCGCGGCTCGGCAGCTTGATGCCAGCAGCGATCTGTTCGTCATCGGGTTCTCGTTAGGCGGCAACTTCGCACTGCGCGTCGGCTTATACGGCCCGGAGAACGGCGTACATCCAAAGCTGTCGATCGGCATCTCGCCTGCGATTCATCCCCGGCACACGCTGGAAGCGATCGACGC
>Ga0256309_1000050_pt1 | contig 18546 bp, 17 predicted proteins | sample ColtaT_FD_183678 | JGI IMG/M metagenome (GOLD analysis project Ga0256309, IMG submission 183678) | Metatranscriptome of freshwater microbial communities from Columbia River, Oregon, United States - Colum_Colum_RepA_8d (Metagenome... | ecosystem: Environmental > Aquatic > Freshwater > River...
CTGACGGCCGTGCACTCTGAGCATCCCGCCCCCCCCGATCAACCCTTGCCTGGCTCGCACAGCGAGCCTGCGGGTGGCGACGCGCGCCGAGCCGGCGACCCGGATTCGGTCATCCGCAGCGCGGAGCCTGACCTGGTGGTGCGCCATCTGCGCCAGATCCTGATGTGGCCGCTGCAGCTGATGCCCGCCGACCTGCAAGAGGAGGATCTGCAGCCCTGGGAGCGCCTGGAGCGCTCGGCGCAGCCCCATCCCTGGAAAGAGCTGGCCGACGAGTTCACGGCCGACCCGGCGCAATTCCAGGAGCGTCATTACCGGGAGTTCGTGACTTTCCTGCCGCATGTTCAGCGGTTTCTCTACGGCCAGGGGCGTGCCGCCCACGGCCATGTGGGCTACGGCGAGTCACCGATCCGGATCTTTCGTCGAACCGATCTGGCGGCGATCCGCATGCACTTTGCCGAGGGTGAGCCGCTCGACTGTGCGATCCAGCATGCCGATCTCTACTTTTTCTACGACATCGACATCGTGGTGCCGGTGCTCGAGATTCGCGCCGACAACATCCCGCTGTCTCGCGTGCAAGAGGTGCTCTACCGGTTTGGTCGCGCCTCCCCGGGCGGATGGAATCCCGATGGCAGCCCCCAGTCCTGCCTTGTGGCGGCCGAGTGGATCGGCCACGCGGGCCAGGTGCTCGCCCGCTCCGACATGGGCGATCGCGAGGCCTATCTGGCCTTCACGGCCCGCCACCGGGCCCAGAACGTGGCAGCCCACTGGCGCTATCTGCTGCAGCCCATGGCCCTGCACCATTCCGATGAGCCCGGGTCGCTGCGCTATCGGCAGATCGAGTACCACCGTATGCCCAAGCTCACCTACATCGCGGTGGATGATCCTTTTGCACTGTCGGAGGATCGCTTCCTGAGGTTGGCCCTGGCCATGCGCGAAGAGTCGGGCGAGTTGCCGTTCTCGCAGGCCGCGCGTGCCGAGCTGGCTGCCTCGGTGTTCTATGACCGCTTCTGGAACCCGCAATTGCGCGACGCACGGGCGCCCATGCGGGTGAGCTGCAATGGCGCGGTCATGACCATGGTGGGCTCCTGGAACGATGCCTACTTTCGGGATGCCGAGGCCGGGCTGCTGGGTCAGTTCAGACATCAGTATTTTCTGGTGGGCCTGATTGCCCACTTCCACAAGGCCGCCCTGCTGATGCTCTCGGATCGCCTGATCACGGCGGTCTCGATGCTCAATGTGCGTGACCCCGCCTCACAGGCGCGGTTCAGGCAGTCGATTCGCCAGACCCGGGAGGTGTTCCTGCGGTTCAACCATCGCTACTGGTTTCATGAAGTCTCCAACCAGTCGATGGCCCGCGATCTCTTTGAACGCTGGGGTCACCATCTGGGAACCGATGCGCTGTTCCATGAGCTTCGCGAAGAGCTGCTCGACATGGGCGGCTACCTCGACAGTGACGATGCCCGCCAGCAGGGCGAGTCGGTCCTGCGGCTCACGGTGGTGACCATTCTGGGCCTGGTCGGCACCATCGTGACGGGCTTTCTGGGCATGAACCTGATCGACGCCGCTGACGAATCCCTGTCCTACCGGGTGCTGTTTGCCTTGCTCGTGACCCTGCCCGTGACCCTGCTCGCTCTGGCCACCGTGCGCCACTCCAGAATCCTCGCCCGCTGGCTCGATATCGTGGCCGACGATCAGCCGATTGGCCTTCGAGAACGCTGGCAACGATTGGTGCAATCGACGCGCAGAGGTCGACGAGGCTGAGTCTCGTCGCGGTCTAACTGGCTGAAAAGACGGATCTTTCGGGCGCTGTCACGGAACTGTCATCTGGCTCGGGCACTGTGCCCGCTTGAGGTGCATCACGCAGGCACTGGCGCCCATGGGGGCGACAGACGAGGCGGTGCAGGCCTGCTTCACATCCTCATCGAGATCCCACTCCTTCCCGACAGGAATCCCTTTCATGAAATTCCCGATTCGCCTTCTTGCCGGTCTGGCCTTGTCGGTCAGCGCGCTGGCAGCCCAGGCGGCCGACATCACCGGCGCCGGCGCCACCTTCCCGTTTCCGATCTACGCCAAGTGGGCTGAGGCCTACAAGAAAGAGACCGGCAACGGCCTGAACTATCAGTCGATCGGCTCCTCGGGCGGCATTCGCCAGATCCGGGCCAAGACGGTCACCTTTGGCGCCACCGATGCACCGGTCAAGGGCGAAGAGCTCGACCGCGACGGTATGGTGCAGTTCCCGGCCATCATTGGTGGAACAGTGCCGGTGGTGAATCTCGACGGCTTCAAGCCGGGCGAGTTGCGTGTGACCGGCCCGGTGCTGGCCGAAATGTTCATGGGCACCATCAGCAAGTGGAATGACGCCAAGCTGGCCGCACTGAATCCGGGCAAGAAGCTGCCTGACACGGCCATCACGGTGGTTCATCGTGCGGACGGCTCGGGCACGACGTTCAATTTCACCGACTACCTCACGGCCGTCAGCAAGGACTGGGCGGACAAGGTGGGCAAGGGCGCCGCGGTCAAGTGGCCGGCAGCAACCTCTGTGGGCGGTAAGGGCAACGAAGGCGTGGCGGCCAACGTGGGCCGGGTCAAGGGTTCGATTGGCTACGTTGAGTATGCCTACGTCAAGCGCAACAACATGACCTTCCTGCAGATGCAGAACGCCGAAGGTAAATATGTGAGCCCCGATGACCTCACCTTTGCCGCCGCTGCTGCGGGTGCCGACTGGTTCAGCGTGCCGGGCATGGGCGTGTCGATGGTCAATGCCAAGGGTGCCAACAGCTGGCCCATCAGCACGGCGTCTTTCATCCTGATGTACAAGGAGCCCGCCGACAAAGCCGCCTCGGGCGAAGCCCTCAAGTTTTTTGACTGGGCCTTCAAGAACGGCAAGGCCATGGCGGCTGAGTTGGACTACGTGCCCCTGCCCGACAGTCTGACCGAGGCCATTCGCGGCAAGGTCTGGTCGCAGATCAAGCGCTGAGCGAGTCCAATCCACCCACCTGACCCGGTGCAGCGCCGGGCAGCGTGGGTTTGCTGCCTGAGGAGCCCGCTCGACCATGAGTTCAATCAGCCCCGCCCCGGCCTTGCCGTCCGCCGACGATGACAGCAACCGGCGGATCAGCATTGCCCGCCGCCAGCGCGTGCAGGATGTGATCTTCCATCGTCTGACGCAGGCGTTCTCGCTGATTGTGCTGCTGGCGCTGCTGGGCATCATCCTGTCCCTGCTGATCAACGCCTGGCCGACCTTTCGCAAATTCGGCATCGACTTCATCTGGACGGCAGAGTGGGACATCATCAATGAGGAATTCGGTGCGCTGATCGCGATCGTGGGCACGCTGCTCAGTGCGGGCATCGCCATGTTGATCGCAGTGCCGCTGGCCTTCGGAATCGCCCTTTTCCTGACCGAAACCTGCCCCGTCTGGCTGCGCCGCCCCCTGGGTGTGTCAATCGAGTTGCTCGCCGCGGTGCCATCGATCATCTACGGCATGTTCGGTCTGTTTGTGTTTGCGCCGCTCTTTGCCACCTGGTTCCAGGCGCCCGTCAAGGAAATCGCTGGAGGCATGCCCATCATCGGGTCGCTGTTTGGCGGAGCCACCAACGGACTGGGCATTCTTGCAGCCGGCATCATCCTCGCCTTCATGGTGCTGCCCTTTGTGGCTGCGGTGATGCGCGACGTGTTTGAAATCGTGCCGCAGATCCTGCGTGAATCGGCGTATGGCATGGGCTGCACCACCTTCGAGGTGGTACGCAAAGTGGTTCTGCCCTACACGCAAAAGGGCGTCATCGGCGGGGTGATGCTGGGCCTGGGTCGGGCCCTGGGCGAGACCATGGCGGTCACCTTTGTGATCGGCAACGCGAACCGCATGCCGACCTCGCTGTTTTCGCCCGGCACGTCCATCGCCTCGACACTGGCCAACGAGTTTGGCGAGGCCGCCGACTTTCATCTGTCAACGCTGTTCGCGCTCGGTCTGCTGCTGTTCCTGATCACCTTCATCGTGCTGGGTCTAGCCAAGGTCTTGATCCTGCGCGCCGAAAAGTCCAAGGGAATCTGATGAGCAATATCGACCTCGGTCTGTATCGCCGCCGGCAGCTGTCCAACCGGATCGGCCTGACCCTGTCTATGCTGGCCATGGTGCTGGGGCTGGCGGTCTTGCTGTGGATCCTCGTGGTGCTGTTCAAGAATGGCCTGGCTGCCATCGATCTGAACCTGTTCACTCAGGACACGCCCGCACCGGGCAGCGAGGGCGGTGGCCTGCGCAACGCCATCGTGGGCAGCCTGATGATGCTGGGGCTGACGGTGCTGGTGGCCACTCCGGTGGGCGTGCTGGCGGGTGTCTATCTGGCCGAGTATGGCGACACCAGCAAGACGGCTTCATTCACCCGGTTCGTGACCGACATCATGCTGTCGGCGCCGTCGATCGTTCTGGGGCTGTTTGTCTACGCGATTGCGGTGGCCACCGTGAAACAGTTCTCGGGCTATGCGGGTAGCCTCGCACTGTCCCTGATCGCCGTGCCCGTGATTGTCCGGACCACCGAAAACATGCTGCGGCTGGTGCCTGGCAGCCTGCGCGAGGCGGCCTTTGCACTCGGGGCGCCTCGCTGGAAGGTGGCCACCCTGATCACGCTGCGCGCGGCACGCAGTGGCGTGATCACGGGTCTGCTCCTGGCTCTGGCCCGTATCAGTGGCGAGACCGCACCGCTGCTGTTCACGGCGCTGAACAATCAGTTCTTCAATACCGACATGGCCAAGCCCATGGCCAACCTGCCGGTGGTGATCTTCCAGTTCGCGATGAGCCCTTACGACAACTGGATCCGGCTCGCCTGGGCGGGCGCCTTGCTCATCACCCTGACTGTGCTGCTGCTCAACATCATCGCCCGCGTGCTGTTTCGCGCCCGTGCCCAGGGCTGATTCTTCGGGGAACCTCCTATGTCCACCACCATTTCCGTCAGCTCGGCCATCCACGCCACGTCGGGCGCCGCTGCTACTCCCGCGTCCATTGCCGATGCCGAGTGCGCCCTGCGAATTCGCAATCTGGATTTCTTTTACGGCAAGTTCCAGGGCCTGAAGAAGGTCAACCTCAACATCGCCCGCGGCAAGGTCACCGCGTTCATCGGGCCCTCGGGTTGCGGCAAGTCCACGTTGCTGCGTACCTTCAACCGCATGTTCGACCTCTACCCCGGACAACGGGCCGAGGGCGAAATCCTGCTGGGCGGCCACAACATCCTTGCCAAGCAACAGGATGTGAACCTGCTGCGTGCCAAGGTGGGCATGGTCTTTCAAAAGCCCACACCGTTTCCGATGAGCATCTTCGACAACATCGCCTTTGGTGTTCGTCTGTACGAAAACCTCAATGCCCGGGCCATGGCCGAGCGGGTGGAGTGGTCGTTGCGCAAGGCGGCGCTCTGGGATGAGGTGAAAGACAAACTCAACCAGAGCGGTCTGTCGCTCTCGGGCGGCCAGCAGCAGCGCCTGTGCATTGCGCGCACGGTGGCGGTCAAGCCGGAGGTGTTGCTGCTCGATGAGCCCACCAGCGCGCTCGATCCGATCTCGACCGCCAAGGTGGAGGAACTGGTCAACGAGTTGAAGTCCGACTACACCATCGCCATCGTGACCCACAACATGCAACAGGCGGCCCGGATCTCCGACTACACTGCCTACATGTACCTGGGCGAGCTGATCGAGTTTGGTGCTACCGACCAGATCTTCATCAAGCCTGCCAAAAAAGCGACCGAAGACTACATCACGGGTCGCTTCGGCTGACCATTGCCGCTTGCCAGGTCCACTTCAGGACGGGCATATGCGAGACCAGGGAGTTCAAGATGCCGGACCATACCAATCGTCAGTTCGATACCGATATCGATGCCATGCGCAGCGCCTTCACCACCATGGGGGGCATGGTCGAGCGTCAGGTCATCCGGGCCATGGATGCGGTACGCACGGGGGATCTGCAGATCGTGACGCAGGTGCTGGCCGATGAGCGGGTGATCAATCAACTGCATGTTGAATCGGATCTTCGATGCAATCAGGTGATCGCCCGGCGTCAGCCGATCGCGGTCGATCTGCGCGAGATTATTGCCGTGCTGCACAGCGTGAATGACCTTGAGCGTATCGGTGACGAGGCCAAGAAGATCGCCATGCGGGCGCGCGATTTCGCTGATACCGGCCTGCCCATTCCCTACGAATCGGTGGGCGAGATGGCAGCGATTGCCATCGACATGCTGCACGATGTCATTGGCGCCTTCATGCGCCAGGATGTGTCTGCAGCCACCGAATTGCTGACACGGGATCTGCAGGTCGATGCCATGCGCGACGAAATCCATGCCCGCCTGGCCGAGCGCATGAGCCAGGACCCGTCAAGCGTTCGTCAGTCGCTGGCCCTGGTCTTCATCGTGCAATCGATCGAGCGCATTGGCGACCACGCCAAGAACCTGGCCGAATACACCATCAATGTGGTCTCAGGCGAAGATCCGCGCCACGAAGAACGGTTCCGCCCCGTTCAGGCGGCTGCCAGCTGAGTGCTGATCAGCTCCCGAAGGGCCGTTTCACGCGGGCGAATTTCGGTCCCGTTTGCTGCGAGGCGCTGCTTTAACCGATAATCGTGCGCCCTCTTGCCGGAGTGGTGGAACAGGTAGACGCGCCGGACTCAAAATCCGGTACCAGCAATGGTGTGCGGGTTCGAGTCCCGCCTCCGGCACCACGCACTTCAGCCCTGAACGCTCACCTTGTTGCGGGCAAACACGAGGCTGAAGGTGCTGCCCACGCCCGGTGTGCTCTGAATGTCGAGCCGCGCGCGATGGCGCTGCGCTACATGCTTGACGATGGCCAGACCCAGACCGGTGCCCCCGGTTTCTCTGGAACGACCACGGTCCACCCGATAGAAGCGCTCGGTCAGGCGGGGCAGATGCTCGGCTGAAATGCCGATGCCGGTATCTCGCACCCAGATCACGGCATCCGTGCCGGTGAGCGTGGCACCGGCCGTGACCGTTCCACCCTCGGGGGTGTAGCGCACTGCATTGCTGAGCAGGTTGCGCACGCCGCTCTCGATTTCGCTCAGCGCGCCCTGCACTGCAAAGGCGTCTTTCACCTCGATCTGAATTTTGTGGCGACCCGCCGAAATCACCCGCATGTCGGCGCACAGGCGTTCAAGCAGGGCTGGAACTGCGATCGACTGCTCGTCCGCAGGACCGGCACCATGCTCGAGGCTGGCCAGGGTGAGCAGGTCTTCGACGAGTTGCTCCATCGTGGAGGTCTGACGACGCACGGTCTCGAGGATGTTGCGGCGCTCCTCGGCGTCGAGGTCGAGATCGATCAGGGTTTCCACGAATCCGCTCACCACGGTGAGCGGCGTGCGAATCTCGTGCGAGACATTGGCCACAAAGTCTCGACGCATCTGGTCCAGGCGATGCTGCTCGGTGGCATCTCGGGTCACCAGCAACCGGCTGGACTCATCGGTCTGCTCGATCTTGAGCTGGAAGCTGCGCCCGGGGGCCGAGGGCAAGGCAAGCAGCAGCGGCTCGTCGGTCTGGCCAGAATGAAGCCAGGCGAGGAACTCAGGCTGGCGAATGAAGTGATCGATGGGGCGACGGCGTCCGAAAATGCCATGCAGGGCCTGGGCCGAGCGGTTGCTCCACTGCACATGGTCGAATCGATCGAGCACCACCAGGCCATCGGGCAGGGTGTCCACTGCCGCATGCATGCGCTCAAGCTCGGCACTCATGTCGTTGCGTTCGATGGCGTCCTGGCGCATGAAGCGGCCGAGCCGATCAAAGGCCACCCCCCAGCTGCCAAAGCCAATGGGCATTTCTCGCTGTCGAGGCAGAACGGCCCAATCATTGAGTCGAAAGAGAAAGGCGGCATGGTAGGCCACCATCAGAAGCAGACCAACGACCATCACCCAGGCGGCGGTTTCGCTCGAGCGCAGCCGGCCCATGATGAGGGCGAACACCAGCAATCCGGCCAGATAGGCCAGCGTACGCAGATAGACCACGTTGAGAAGTCCTGAAAACAGGCGCTGGGGTTGCGCCCCGATGGAGCTCATTGTGGCAGGAAGCGATAACCCCCACCACGAACGGTCTCGATCAGGCGATCATGACCGCTGGGCTGCAGGGCCAGTCTCAGGCGGCGGATATGCACGTCGACCGTGCGCTCCTCGATGAAGACATGGTCGCCCCAGACGCCGTCGAGCAGCTTGGCCCGCGAGAGCACCCGATCGAGGTTGCGCATCAGGTAGTGCAGGAGCCTGAACTCGGTGGGCCCCATGCGCAGGACCTCGCCCTGGGCGATCACCCGGAAGGTTTCGGGCTCCAGCCGAAGGCCTGCGACCTCCACCGGGTCTTCGCTGGCCTCCTGGCTGCTTCGGCGCAGCAGGGCGCGGATGCGCGCGATGAGTTCACGCGGCGAAAACGGCTTGGTGATGTAGTCATCGGCCCCGGCATCAAAGCCACCGAGCTTGTCCGATTCGGTGGAACGCGCGGTCAGCATGATGATGGGCAGGTCGCGGGTTCGGGGGTCGGCGCGGAGCTTGCGCGCAAATTCGATGCCGCTCAGGTCGGGCAGCATCCAGTCGAGCAGCATCAGATCGGGCAGGGCCTGATCAAGCTGTGTGCGAGCCGACGCGACATCGGCAGCCATCAGCGGCCGAAAGCCTGCATGACGCAGGTTCAGGCTCAGCAGATCCTGGATGGCCGGCTCATCTTCAACGATCAGAACTTTGGTCGCCACGGACACGCTCGCTTGATGACAGAGCCCAAAGGATGTGACACGGATGTGACCGAGCCATGACAAACGCCACCGATTGGGTCAAGGAGCCCCGGCCCGCATCGTGCCACGCGATTCCAGATGAGCCTCAGGGGGTGCGGCCGTAGCGATCCTCGAAGCGCACGATGTCATCCTCGCCCAGATAGTCCCCACACTGCACCTCGATCATCACCAGTTGCATGACCCCGGGATTGACCAGGCGGTGCCGGGTGCCGATCGGGATGTAGGTGGATTCGTTGGCCGCCACCAGATAGGTGCGCTCGTCGCAGGTGACCTGGGCCGTCCCCGAGACCACGATCCAGTGTTCGCTGCGATGGTGATGCATCTGAAGCGACAACGACTGCCCGGGCCTGACCTCGATGCGTTTGATCTTGAATCGCGGGCCTTCCTGCAGCACGGTGTAGGTGCCCCAGGGACGGGCCACGGTGCGGTGCAGTCGGGCAGCTTCATGATTCGTGGACTTCAACCGGGCCACGATCTCCTTGACCTGCTGGCTGGCGTCCTTGCTGGCGACCAGCAGCGCATCAGGGGTGTCAACGACCAGCAGGTTGTCGACGCCCACCGCGGCCACCAGACGATCCTCGCTTTGCACATGGGTGTTGCGGGCGTTCACGAACAGAGCTTCGCCCTGCGTGGTGTTGCCTTCGGAGTCGGCCACGAACTGTTCGGCCACCGCGCTCCAGGATCCGATATCGCTCCAGGCAAACCGGGCGGGCAGCACCTGCACATCGGCGGCGTGTTCCATGACTGCATAGTCGATCGATACGCTTGGGCAGGTTGCGAAGGTGGCGGCATCGAGCGCGACGCGCTGGGTTGGGCCAGCGGCCCGGCTGGCGCCTGCACCCAGAGCGCTGGCGGAATCCTTCAGGGCTGCGCGACTGGCCTGCCAGGTCAGACGGGCCTGCGCAGCCACTTCGGGGGCATGCGCCTGCAGTGCCGCAAGGATGGCCTGCGCCTGAAAGCAGAACATGCCGCTGTTCCAGACAAAGCGGCCTGAGGCCAGGAACTGGGCTGCACGGGCCGCATCGGGCTTTTCGACAAACCGCACCACGGCGCGCGCGCCATCGGGGTCGGAGCCCGGTGCGAGCGGGCCCATCTCGATGTAGCCAAACCCCGTCTCGGGCGCGGTGGGCTGGATGCCGAAGGTGATCAGGGCTCCGGTGCCTGCGGCCCGCTCAGCCTGTCGGGCGCAGGTCTGAAAGGCCGCTTCGTCAGGAATGAGGTGATCGGCCGGCAGGACCAGCAGGACGGCTTGAGGGTCGATCTCCAACGCCCACAGGGCAGCCAGTGCGATGGCCGGGGCGGTGTTGCGTCCGGCAGGCTCGAGCAGCTGCGTGCATTGCACGCCCTGCGCACCCGGCAGGGCCTCGAACTCTTCCTGGGTGCGAAACTGGTACTCCTGGTTGGTGACAATCCCCAGGGCTGCGCCACTGGCCAGGGGCAGGCAGCGCTGGATCGTGCGTTGCAGCAGGCTGAGCTCACCCCCGATCCGCATGAAGGGCTTCGGAAAGGCCTCGCGCGACACGGGCCACAGACGCGTCCCGGCGCCGCCGGACAGGATGATGGGGATCAGCATGGCAACACACCTGCACTGGGAAAACCTCTGGATTGTAGGTGCTTGGCCTGCCTCAGGGAACGCGTCCACCGATTCTGCAACCCCCGCGTCACCCAGATTGGGCTCGAGGCTGGCCCTTGGTCAGGCGGCCGACGGTATCCTCCTCAATCGATCGCTGAGGTTGTCTGAAGCCCCAGCCGACAATTCTCAGGAGCCCCGCCTCTCATGAGTTCAATTGCGCAAGACCCGAATCGGCCCCAGCCGGCGCGAAGCGCCACTGCGGCTGTCCGCACTCCATCCGAATCCAGCCCGCGCGCGCTCAGTCCGCGCCCGCGAATCCTGGTCACGGGCGGCGCGGGCTACATCGGCTCGCACACCGTGCTCGAGTTGCTGGCGGCCGGCGTTGATGTGGTCGTGCTCGACAGCCTCGTCAACGCCAGCGCCCGCGCCATTGAGCGGGTGGAGGAACTCGCGGGTCATTCGATTCCGCTGGTGGTGGGCGATGTCCGCGATGCCGCCTTGCTGGCCACGCTGTTTCGCGAGCAGCCTGTGGATGCGGTGATCCACTTTGCCGGCCTGAAGGCCGTGGGTGAGTCGGTGGCGCAGCCGCTGGGCTACTACGACGCCAACCTGGCAGGGGCCATCAGCCTCTTGCAGGCCATGCAGGCGGCGAATGTGCGACGCATCGTGTTCAGCTCATCGGCCACGGTCTATGGCGATCCTGCGAATGTGCCCATCCGCGAGGACGCGCCCACCGGGCCCACCAACCCCTATGGCCGCACCAAATGGATGATCGAGCATGTGCTCAATGATCTTGCGGCGGCCGACCCTGCCTGGGCCATTGGCATCCTGCGTTACTTCAATCCGGTGGGGGCGCATCCCAGCGGTCGGATTGGCGAGGATCCGCAAGGCATCCCCAACAACCTCATGCCGTTCATTGCGCAGGTGGCCGTGGGCCGGCGGGAGGCACTGAGTGTGTTCGGGGGTGACTGGCCCACGTCGGACGGCACGGGCGTGCGCGATTACATCCATGTTGTGGATCTGGCTCGCGGGCATGTGGCCGCCCTGCGCCGCGTCTTTGCCCAGACGGGCGGCTGGACGGTCAATCTGGGCACCGGACAGGGGCAGTCGGTCCTGCAGGTGCTGCGAGCCTTCGAGCAGGCCAGTGGTCGCTCGGTGCCGTACCGCATCGTGGCGCGACGGCCCGGCGATATCGCAGCCTGCTGGGCCGACCCCAGCCAGGCTGAGGCGCTGCTGGGCTGGCGGGCCGAGAAGAGCCTGCAGACCATGTGCGAGGACGCGTGGCGCTGGCAGAGCGCCAACCCGCAGGGCTATGCCGACTGACCCTACTCGATCTTGGCGCCCGAGACCCTGACAGCCTGCTCGATGGCAGGTGCGCCCGCAGCCAGCAGGCGCGCAAACTCTTCCGGAGAGGCATTGGTCGCGACATCCATACCCTGACCAGCCACCTTTTCCTTCACGCCGGGTCGGGCCATGGCCTTGACGGTGGCGGCATGCAGGGCCTTCACGATGGCGGGTGGCGTGGCAGCCGGCAGATACAGACCAAACGAGAACGTGGACTCATAGCCCGCCAGACCGGCCTCTGCGGCCCCGGGAATGCCGGCAATGGCCGCACTGGCCTGCGGTGTGGTGACCGCCAGCGGCCGCATGCGCCCAGCCTTGATGAAGCCCATCACCGTGGGTGGGGTGGCAAACATGACCTGGGTATCCCCGGCAATGGTGGACGTGGCCGCCGGTGCGCCCCCTCGGAACTGGATCGTGGTGAACTGAACCCCTGCCACTGACTCGAACAGAGCCGAAGCCAGGTGGGGCGTGGAGCCATTGCCCGATGCAGCGCTGTTGAGCTTGCCGGGGTTGGCCTTGGCATAGGCGATCAGTTCGCGCAGGTTGCGCACCGGCAGGTCATTGTTGACGCAGATGATCATGGGCCCGACCGCCAGCTGACAGACCGGCACGAAGTCGCGCCGGCTGTCGTAACCCAGTTTTCGATACAGCGCATTGGTCAGCGCCATGGGGCCGGCATTGAGCACCGTATAGCCATCGGGAGCGGCCTTGGACACCAGTTCGTTGGCGATCGTGCCACCCGCGCCCGGCTTGTTCTCGGGCACCACGGTCACATTGAGCTCGCGCGACAGTTCGTCGGCTGCGGTGCGGGTGGTGAAGTCGCCCGACCCTCCTGGGGGATAGCCCACCACCAGACGCATTGGCTTGTTGGGCCAATCGGTGGCCTGCGCCCGCGCTGCGGGGTTCAGTCCGGTCGAGCCGGCCAGTGCGAGTCCTGCGCCAAGTGCCTGCAGGCTGTTGCGACGGTTCATGGGGTATCTCCTGTGGTCACTGACCCTTGAAGTCGGGCGTGCGTTTTTCCATGAAGGCGGTGCGCCCCTCGCGATAGTCGTTGCTGTTGAAGCAGTTCTGCACCATGCGCAGGGCGCGCTCGGGATCCCGTTGATCCGGGTCGCTGATCGCCTCTCGAATGGCGAACTTGGCTGCAGCCAGCGTGAGCGGGGCATTCTCGGCCACCATCTGCACATAGGTCTGCACGGCCGCATCGAATTGCGCCACCGGATGAACCTGCGAGACAAAACCGATCCGCAGCGCCTCGGCCGCGCCGAACTTGCGGGCCGACAGGAAGAGGTCAGCGGTATTGGCCGCACCGATCATGGCCACGAAGCGCCGCACGCCCGAGGGGCTGTAGCCCAATCCCATGCGCCCGGCCGGCATGCGAAAGATCGTGTCGTCTGAGCAGATGCGCACATCACAGGCTGCGGCCAGACCCAGACCGCCGCCGATGCAGATGCCCCGAATGGCCGCGATCACAGGCTTGCTGCACTGGGTCGGCGCACCATAGCCCGCGTTGACCGCCTTTTCGTATTCGGCCTGGGCATCGGCATTGGCGCGCATGGACGCGAACTGCGAAATGTCTGCCCCCGAGACAAACGATTTTTCGCCTTCGCCGCGCAGCACGATCACCCGAACCGAGGGGTCGGCATCGGCCGTGCGGATGCCCTGGGCGAGCTGGTTCCACATGTCGCGACTCATGGCGTTCATGCGGGCCGGGTTGGAAAACAGCAGGGTGGTCACTGCGCCCTCTCGGCGCGTCAGGATTTCAGGCATGGCAGGGATCCGGGTTCAATGAGCGACGTGGGACGGACGACAACGGGGCTGAACACAACAGGGCTGAACACAACAAGGCTGAACAATCGCGCGCTTCAGAGGATGACCCCCTGTTGACGAAGCGCAGCAATCTCGCCGGCCGACAAGCCGAGTTCGCTCAGCACCTCAGGGGTGTGTTCGCCGCGCTCGGGCGTGGCACTCACCACTGCGGCGGGTGTGCGCGAGAGCCGGATGGCAGGCGAGAGCACCTGCTGCATTCCCAGGGTTGGATGCTGCACCGGCGAGACGGCCTGCAGGTGTTTGACCTGCGGATCGGCGAACACGGCATCCATGCTGTGGATGGGCCCACAGGGCACGCCGGCCGCATTGAGCACATCAACCCATTCGACACTGGTTCGCTGGCTGAGGGCTGCATTGATGCGCTCGGCCAGCGCCTTGCGGTGGGTGGAGCGGCCCTGGGCCGATGCGAACCGCGGGTCGTCGACCAGACCCGGCTCACCGATGGCCTCGCACAGGCGCTTCCAGATGGCTGTGCCCGAGGCCGCCACATTGATGAAGCCATCGGCCGTGCGATAGGCCGAGGTCGGCATGCTGGTGGGATGGTCGTTGCCGACCTGGGGGGGGACCTCACCGGCCATGGTGTAGCGAGCAGCCTGAAAATCAAGCAGGGTGATGCCTGCCTGCAGCAGATTGCTCTGCACCCACTGGCCTTCGCCCGTGCGCTCGCGCTCCTGCAGGGCGGTCATGATGCCGAGCGCCGCCAGCAGGCCAGCCGTGACATCGGCCACGGCAGCGCCCGCCCGCAGCGGGCCGTGTTCCGGGAAACCGGTGACCGACATCAGGCCGCACAGGCCCTGGGCGATCTGGTCGAATCCGGGCCGATCCCGATAGGGGCCATCCTGGCCGAACCCCGAGATGCTGGCCAGGATGATGCGCGGATTGACCTGGCGCAGCGAGGCGTAATCAATGCCCAGCCGGTCTTTCACATCAGGCCGGTAGTTTTCGATCACCACATCAGCCGTGGCCACCAGCTTGCGAAACAGGGCAATGCCCTGAGGGGCCTTGAGATCCAGCGTGATCGAGCGCTTGTTGCGATGCAGATTCTGGAAGTCCGAGCCCTCGCGCGCACCCCCCAGATCTTCTTCGCCAGTGGTCTCGACCTTGATGACATCGGCGCCAAAGTCAGCGAAATGTCGGGCGCAGACCGGGCCCGCCCGCACGCGGGACAGGTCGAGCACACGCAGGTTGGACAGGGCGTTGGATGCCTGAATTCGAGCCATGGTCTCCTCGGGATTCGGTCGAGCCTCAGCGCGAGAGATTGAAGAACTCGCGACGGCCTTTCATGAGCGCCACATGATGCACCAGAAGCTCGAAGTCCTCGTCCCGATCCACGGGATTGAGGTGCTCCGTATTCACGATCAGCACCGGGGCCGACTCATAGTGATGAAAGAAGCGGCTGTAGGCATCGGCCAATGCACGCAGGTAGTCCTCGGAAATTCCTGTTTCCATCGGAATTCCCCTGCGCTGCACCCGTTCGACCAGGGTGTCGGGCGTGGCTTGCAGGTAGATCACCAGATCGGGCTGGGGCGCCTGGGGCTGCAGGTGTTCGAAGATCTGCTGGTAGAGCGCAAGCTCGTCATCGGACAGGGTCAATCGCGCAAAGAGGCCGTCCTTTTCGAGCAGAAAATCGCTCACGGCCGATTGCGAAAAGAGATCGCGCTGCGCGATGTCACGCAACTGGCTGATCCGCTGAAACAGAAAGGAGAGCTGCGTGGCCATCGCATAACGGGCACTGTCGCGATAGAAGCGCTCCAGAAACGGATTGGCCTGGGGCTCTTCGAGCACCAGCTGCGCATCGAAGCGTTCGCTCAGGCGCCGGGCCAGCGAGGTCTTGCCGGCCCCGATCGGACCCTCGACCACGATGTGGCGCCAGCGCTCGAACGGGTTGACGCTGCCAGGAGTCATGCCGCGCTCCTTGAGGATGGGGCCATGCTCATCGCAAAGTTCTCCTGTCGGGCTCAGCCCCTGAAGATGAAATACACCGCACCCATCAGACACAGGGCGGCCCACAGGTAATCCAGTTTGATCGGCTCGTGCATGTAGATCACGGCAAACGGCACGAAGACCGCAAGTGTGATCACTTCCTGCAGGATCTTGAGCTGGGCCAGGCTGAAGTGGCCATGACCAATCCGGTTGGCCGGCACCTGCAGCAGGTACTCGAACAGCGCAATCCCCCAGCTCACCAAGGCCGCGATCCACCAGGGTTTGGCCGACAGATTCTTGAGGTGCCCATACCAGGCGAAGGTCATGAAGACATTCGACAACAGGAGCAGTCCGATCGTCTGGATCGGGATGGGCCATTGACCGGGCGCGTTCATGAGGGGTTCGAAACCATCAGGTCACCCGAATCGGTTCGCAGGCCTGCTGCGTCAGCACGCGCAGCAGCGCACGGACGGTGCCGCAGCCCGGAATCTCGAGGTCGGGCGCCAGTTCGGCCAGCGGTGCCAGCACGAAGGCCCGCTCATGCAGGCGGGGATGGGGCAACTGCAGCGCAGGCGTGTCAAGGCAGGTCTGGCCATGCATCAGCAGATCCAGATCGAGGGTGCGAGGGGCGTTGCGGTAAGAGCGCACCCGACCGAACCGCTGCTCGATCGCCTGCAGCCGCGCCAGCAGATCCTGAGCGCCCAGTCGGGTTTGCAAGGCGGCGACTGCATTCAGAAAGTCGGGTCCGGCCGCATCGACCGGCGCACTGCGCCACAGCCGCGAGCGCGCAATGAGGCGGGTTTGCGGGAGTTGTCGCAAGGCATTGATTGCCTGCTCGAGAGTGACCTGGCGTGCGCCCAGATTCGCGCCCAGGCCCACCCAGGCCCACACGGACTCAGTCGGGCGCATGACCCGGGCCCGCCGCCGGGGCGCCAGGGGCAGCATCGCTGCCGGCCTCGCCGGTTCGGCCCTTGCGGTTGCTGCTGCGCCGACGGCGGCGCCGGGGCGTGCCGGAGCGGCTTTCAACCGGGGTGCGGGCCAGCAGCGCTTCTCGGGCCGCAGGATCCGCTTCAACAAAATCCTGCCACCACTGACCGACTTCGGCGGGCAGTTCACCCGCCTGGACCCTCAGCAGCATGAAGTCATAGCCTGCTCGGAAGCGCAGATGCTCCAGCACCCGTACGGCGCTTCGGCCGGTGCGATCAAAGCGCGGCTGCAGACCCCAGATCTCGCGCATGTCGGCAATGAACCGGCGCTGAATGGCGAGTTTTTCGGCCTGCTCATCGAGCACCGTGTCCATCGCCTGCATGAGGGCCGGGATGGTGTGTTCACCCGCCTCGCGCCGGGCCTGCCAGCGATCGGCCACGCGCTGCCACAGCAGCGAGGCAAACAGAAACCCGGGTGAAATGGACTTGCCAGCCCGTACCCGTTCATCGGTCTGAGCCAGAGCCAGCTCAACAAAGCGCTCGCCATGGGGCTGCTCGAGGATCACGTCGAGCAGGGGCAACACGCCATGGTGCAGTCCTTCTTCGCGCAGCCGCCGCAGACAGGCCATGGCATGGCCCGACTCGAGCAGCTTGAGCATCTCGTCGAACAACCGGGCCGAGGGCACGTTCTCGAGCAGATCGGCCAGCCCGCGGATCGGCGCGAGCGTGGCTGGGTCGACCGCAAAGCCCAGCTTGGAGGCAAAGCGCACGGTGCGCAGCATGCGAACGGGATCTTCGCGGTAGCGCGTGGCCGGATCACCGATCATGCGCAGCACCTTGGCCCGCAGGTCCTGCACGCCGCCCAGTTCATCGATCACGACATCGGCAATCGGGTCGTAATACAGCGCGTTGACCGTGAAATCGCGACGCAGGGCATCGTCGTGTTGCGAGCCGTAGACATTGTCACGCAGCACCCGGCCGTGCTCATCGGTTTCGGCGTCGGTCTGCAGGGCCCGGAAGGTGGAGGTCTCGATGGTCTCTCGACCGAACATCACGTGCACGATCTTGAAGCGCCGCCCGATGATGCGGGCCCGCCGGAACAGCGCCTGAACCTCTTCGGGCGTGGCATCGGTGGCGACATCGAAGTCCTTGGGCTGCAGACCGAGCAGGGAGTCTCGTACCCCGCCTCCCACCACATAGGCCTTGAATCCGCCACGCTGCAGGATTTCGCAGGTCCGGATGGCGGCCTGCGAGATCTGCTCGCGTCGGATGCCCAGTTCGGCGCCTTTCCAGGTGCGGGGGGCGGGCGCCTTGTTTCTGGGGCCGCGGGCGCGGCCGGGGGGCGCCGTGCGATCGGACGGATTCGCAACCGGCGCGGCGTCGGGTGCCGGGCGGCCCAGCAAACGTCTGAAAAAGGCGAAGATCATTCGGGGGTCCTCGCCGCTGGGGCTTCAGTGGGCATCGGCAAACAGACGCAGCACGGTCCAGCCCCGTTGCTCGGCGGTCTTGGCCAGGCGCTCATCGGGATTGGTGGCCACCGGATGGGAGACACGCTCGAGCAGGGGCAGGTCATTCATGGAGTCGCTGTAGAACCATGACTGCCCAAAGCCGCTCATTTGATGGCCAAGACCCTGGAGCCATTGCTCTGTGCGCTCGACCTTGCCCTCGCGAAATGACGGTGTGCCGTGCGGCTTGCCGGTGAACTCGCCGTTGGCTTCCTCGATCCCGGTCGCAATGAGGTGATCGATGCCAAACGCCCGGGCAATCGGGGCGGTCACGAAGGCATTGGTCGCCGTGACCAGTGCGACCAGGTCGCCCTGCCGACGGTGGCGATCGACGAGTTCACGGGCCTGCGGCGCAATGCGCGGAGAGATCACTTCCTGCATGTACTGCTGGTGCCAGGCATCGAGCTGGCGACGCGGATGGGCCGCAAGGGGGGCCAGCTGGAACCGCAGGAACTCGTAGATATCGAGCGTGCCCTGCTTGTACTGCGTGAAGAAGCGCTCGTTTTCGCGCTCGTAGTGTTCGCCGTCGAGCACACCCTGACGGATGAGAAACCGGGCCCATTCATAGTCGCTGTCGATGGGCAGCAGCGTGTAGTCGAGGTCAAACAGAGCGAGATTCATGGCCGCCGAATTCTACGTCAGAGCCGCACTCAGAGCCGTATCTGCGCGTCACGCTCGAAATCCCGC
>Ga0256309_1000061_pt1 | contig 17313 bp, 15 predicted proteins | sample ColtaT_FD_183678 | JGI IMG/M metagenome (GOLD analysis project Ga0256309, IMG submission 183678) | Metatranscriptome of freshwater microbial communities from Columbia River, Oregon, United States - Colum_Colum_RepA_8d (Metagenome... | ecosystem: Environmental > Aquatic > Freshwater > River...
AACGTATTCGATCTATTTCAGTTGCTCGACTTCCCCGACCCCGCCGTCCCCAACAGCAATCGAGCCACAACCACCGTCGCTCCCCAAGCCCTGATGATGCTCAACAGCGACTTCGTAATGCAGTCAGCATCCGATTTCGCAGCACGACTGGTTGCGGAAGATGGCAACGACCAACAGAGACTCAAACGGATATACGAGTTCGCTTACGGCCGCGAACCCTCGAATACAGAACTCGAAGCGGACCGCGCGTTGTTAATGAATGTCGAACAAGCATCGACCGAACAAGACGTTGCCAAACGCCGATTGATCTCTTGGAACACGTTGTGTCATGTCGTGCTGGCGGCGAATGAATTCATCTACTTGAAGTAATGGCTGAGAGCGGAGAATTCCATCGCAACCTCTTCCCAGTCTTCCCCCTAATCCGAGTTCACTCTCTGTTTCATCCGTGGCCGATTCCAGTCACTTGTCGGCACTGATGAAGCACGGATCAGGGGCATTTGTGATACGCATCCCAAGAAGCAATCTCGCTCGACAGACATCCGAAGCCTCAAAGACTTCGGATGTTTTGGTACGTGTCACCGCGCAGTTATTTCTTGAGATGCGTATGACTGGGCTGGGAAGTGGGTGCGGAATAATGACTCCCCCCGCCGAATGCTTAACTCGTCGTGCCCGTAAGCCGAGAACGCGATGCTACCAATGACGATGAGGGATCGTTTCATTGAAAATGAATCTGCGCACGGTGATGACGTCGATCGTGAATCGTGGCCTGAAAGAGTCTATACACCGATCATTCGAGTGGGCTCCAATGCACCTGGTGACGTTGGAGCGTTAGTTTGCATAAACGCTTCTCGCCTTACCCACCAATCTGCGGCCTCTTCGCTTCCCCAAGACTTTGCCGCTCCACAGCGACTCAGCATCCGGCTGAGTTCTTGAGCACTCTTGGGACGATCGGCAGGGTTCTTCGCGAGGCATTGCATGACGATCGCTTCCAAATCGGCGTCGATTGTGATGCCTAAGCGTTCCGACGGAGATTCGGGATCGGCGCTGATGTGTTGCCGTAGGATTTCCGAAACCGTTTCGCCATCGAATACGGGCAGGCCAGTGAGCAAGAAATACGCAGCGGCGCCAATTGAATACAGGTCACTATGAGCATCAATTGACTGCGGCGACGTAATTGCTTCTGGAGCCATATACAGAGGCGTGCCGCTGATTCCAATTGGAAAATGGTCTCGTTCAGGATGAGATGAGATCACGCGAGCTAAGCCAAAATCCAACACCTTGAGCATGTCCGGAATTCCGCCTCGGTAGCAAAGCATCATGTTATCTGGCTTTAAGTCACGATGGATCAATCCTGTCGCATGAGCTTCCGCCAAAGAGCTACAGGCTTGTTGCAAAATGTGAATCACACGCCCAGGAGTTTGAGGCCCATAATCCTGAATCAGATGTCCTAAATTGATGCCGTCGAGATACTCCATCGCATAATAGAACAAACCTTCGGACGTCACTCCGTAGTCATAAACAGCAACTGTATGTGGGCTCGTTAGTTGGCAAGTAAGTTGCACTTCACTTTCAAATCGAGCGAGTGAATTGGGACCAAGTTTCATTGAGTGCAACAATTTGATCGCAGCGGGGCGTTTGAGCATGCAATGTCTCGCTCGATAAACGATCCCCATACCACCTTCTCCGATTTGATCCTCCAACGTGTAGTTTCCAAGCTGGCGATGACGATGGACTCGGTCGATGCGACGTTGTTCCAAATGCTCAATGGCCAAGTTCCCCAATCGCTCACAGAGCGTCGTCTCTTGGCCTCGTTGTCCGGTCACTCCAGCAAATTCCTCGTCAACCAAGTTGGCCACTTCGAGGAACCGAAAGTCGGACAAGGCATCTTGCAGGAACAGGAGTGTCTCGAATCCTTGCGGTGATTGGACGAGGCTCTCTGGAAGTGCCGCTGCCGCGATCGCTGCACTGACGGACGAATCACGCAAACCTTCATCCATCGTGATTCGATCGGGTGAGTGATGTAAGAGAACCGCAGCAATCAGCTCATCGGGAAATCCCCAATCGAACATCAATCCGGCGGCAAGTTGCGCGTGATCCCAACCGAACTTTTCGCGTTCCTTTTCCACGAGGTCTCGTTCTTGTTGAAATAGGCGTTCGTATTCTGTGTGAAATGCGTCGGTCAGCAATGGAAGTAAAAAGTCTTGTAACAATCCCGCTGTATAAGCAATTTCGACATCCACTGCCGTTTCTCTCGCCGTCTCACGTGCGAAGATTGCTCGCATGCGGTTCTCTTTTTGGAACTGCGTGGCGTTGATCAGCTGTGACCGGATTCCTGCCGTTGCCGTCTGCAAAGCAAAGGTCAAAACCAATGTCTTCGTGCGACGAGGCCCGAACAGATTGATGGCTTGTGCCACTGAAGAAACACGTTGTCGCAGGCCAGTGCCCACGGAATTGACTTGTCGCAACAATTCTGTGGTCAGCGCGGAATCAGCTTCGATGGGGGTAGCCAACTCCTGAGGTCCAACATCTGGCTTCTCTGAGATTGCCGTGAACTCAACGACGGACTGGGGCAATACCGGAAGTTTCAATCGCCTCGGCAAGTCCAATGGCGGCCGAGTCTGTAACGCCTCACGAACAATTCCAGACCAATCAACAGACATCTTCTGGTTCCCGATTACCGCCCAAAATGCTCGTGTAGGTTGGATGTGAAATGAATGCGATGGAATCAGATAATGGATTCGAAGCGACTTCAAAACTAATCCGAAGCGTGGGAGAGGGCGATTCCACGCTTGAATTCCCGATGACTTCGCTCGCGATTCCGGCTAGTAAACCAGTATTGAAATAGCCGCTAAACATTTAAAAGCACCGCCACGTCTCGCTGTGTGTTTTGCATAGAGACCGGTACGGCCTCCTTGAAGCGTCTCTCAAAACAAGAGTCAGCGAACTCCGCAAGGATTGGCCAGTACGGGTTCGACGATGGAAGATATCCCTCGGAGGTTCCAAACAAATGCAAGTGGTTCGCCACATGATCGGCGACCGCAACGAGTGCGGTTAAGCACCGCCGTTCTCCTGCTAGCTCTGGTCGGTGATGACACAAGATCAACTCAGGCAACGGCGACGGCAATTGTTGTTGGAGAGCATACCAGGCACCGAGTTGGCAATGGTCTGTACCAATCACCGATTGCTCATGCGCTTGAATGGCGCACGATTCATCGAATTTCATCGGATCGACTTTGTGAAAACGATGGGGCACGGCGATCGCGAGCAACGTTCGACCGAAATCGTGTAGTAACCCAGCCGTGAATTCCTCACCTTGAAATCCGAGACGAAATATCCGATTCAAATGGATCGACAGCAATGCGGTGTAAAAAGAGTGTCGCCATAGGTCTACACGAACCCACTCATGCTCCATCGAAATTCGATTCATCAAGCCTGCCGCGCTCGCGGCCATGATGAGGAACTTGCATTCTTGAAACCCAAGGCGAATCACCGCACGATGTAAATTGGTAATCGGCGTCGATGGATTGTAAAGCGTGCTATTGGCGATCTTGAGCATGTCAGTCGCCAGCTTCAGATCGCGCTCAACAACGACCGCGAATTCCGCAATTGTCGAATTCGGTTTGTTGGCAATCCCGATTGCCTCGCTCGCAACGACTGGCAACATCTGCAATTGGTTGGATCGTTTGGCAAGCTGCTCCAACAGGTAAGAGGGAACTGCGATGTCGAAATCATTGGCTTGAGCTGCAGAGACCATAGGAGTTTCTTTGGAATAACGTTTGTCATGATGCGCGGCCAACGGATTCCACGTTGACGTCGCAGTGACACTCAACGATTCATGAATCGAAGCAACCACGCGACACTTGATTCAATTTGTTGGGAAGCTGGCAGATTTGTAAAAAAGGTGGCGTTCGATAACTGTCGCATCGAACACAGTGACCTGCACACGTTCTTTACAACTGCGTGTGGACCATCAGCAGATGCGAGACGCGAGACTCGAAACACAACGAGCCAACGCATCAATGCTCCATATCGCAGGCACGCTTCAATAAGCCTCGCCACTCACCATCAGCGAGTTTGTGATTCCGTTCGTAGAAATCGCGCATCAGGTATGCCCGAGTGTTGCCTGAAACACGACTAGGAGTCCGGCAGTAATCGTGAAAACTCTGGCGTGCGTCTGACGGTGTCGAAGTCAAAGTCATGTTCGGCACGGTCTAAGAATAACTCATCTTGCCGGGCAGCATCAGCAAGGTACGCAACTGAGTCGACCACGCGATTGCGATGCGCGTGAACTCGCGCAATCTCATAAAGCACCGATCCCCAATGCGGTTCGCAGCGAAGAGCATCGCGGTATTCGCTGAGTGCACACTCATCGTGGCCGGTTCGTGCATAGGCAAGTCCTAATGAGAACTGGCATTCTGCAATCGCCAGCGGATCGCGATGCAATCTCTCATCAAGTTGGACGGCGCGGCGAAGCGGTTCGATCGCCAATTCCGGATGGCCTGTCTTCAAGTGAGCCACACCCAGGCACTCTTGTGCAATCGCGAATTGTGCAGGATCTTCGTCACCAATCCGCATGAGGACCGACGTCGCAACCGAGTAGTCTTCCAACTCGAATGCCATCAACCCGATCGCGAGATCATCGAGATTGGCAGTGTCCCACGCTCGAACGCTAGGTTGGTAATTGGGTAAGTCAGAATACCGTGCCTCGGTAAACAAACTATGCGAGTGCAACGCGCGCGGCTCTGCTGCATTATCAAGGGTGTTTAACATGATGAAGTCTCGTGGTGTGAAATGAACAAATCAGAGAGAGGTCAAGCGCAGGAGACTCCATCCAACATTTTTCAAACCAGGCAAAGGCTGCATCACCTTTCTGTGACAAGCATAAAGTCTATCCCTTACGGCCTGGCGACAATGGTTACCTATACCGCAATCAATCCAACTCGCCCCGCAACGTAGCGCGGGATCGTCACATCAACGGTTGAACGTTCTTTGGAACTGAGTGCGGCTTTTGTTTCGGCCGTGAGCTCATTCATGCGAGCAACCGCTGCCAGCTCCAACCGACCATCGAACGTATCGGTGAAAAGATTGACGGCGATATTCATGACCTCGTGCAAGTTCGCAAGGATGTTGTCTGGAACATTGCCCGCTTTCGTAGCATCGGCAGCGGCACCCGGCGGAATCATCGACAGAGCGGCCCCCGCGCTGTTGGCAAAGGCGAGGTCACACGTCAGCAGGCGTTTTGCCACTCCATCTTTGTCGTTGTAGATCGCCACAATCGCACAGGCATCAGGAGGAAGCGGTGCTTTACCTAGTTTGCAGCTTGTGTCGTGACCAAACAACATCGCAAACAGGCCAGTCACGTCATTAAGGGTTGGAAGAGGTGTCGTCATGGTGTTGGTCTCCAAGTTGAAGATGTCTTGGACATTCAGAGTTCAGATGGTGCAAGTTGAGTTTGGAGGATTCAGATTTGAGATTGCATTGAGCGAGACTTGGTTAGATCTCTTGAATCGACAATCTCACCGTTAATCAAACTCGCTTAGGCCATGAGCGGCTTGAGCGCTTGTTCGAATGCCGCTGGCGTGAACGGCTTGATGATGACAAACGCAGCACCGGCAGCGGTCGCTTGTTCGCGAATCTCTGGGCTGCTTTCGGATGTGATGAAGCCGAGTGGTACGTGCTTCCCATTGGCTCGCAAAGTGGTGAGCAACTCGATCCCCTTCATCTCTGGCATGTTCCAGTCAGAGAGAACGATGTCGGGTGATTGGTCTGCAATCATTTGCAGAGCCTCAACGCCGTTGGCGGCTTCAATTGCCTGAATGTTGGCGAATCCCGCTTGTTTTAAGGTCCGTTGGACGATCATCCGCATGGCTTTGCTGTCGTCGACGATGAGAACTTTCATGATGCTGCCTTATGCCTGTTGTAAATCGTGAGGTGTGAATCAAAACGTAGTTCGTGGAATTAAATCTGAGATTTCAAAACTCAATAACGCGCCCCAGTGAGGGGAACTCCTGACAAGACTTGGTGCGTTTCGGTGCGCGATAAGTCTGCTGGGCGAATACCACCCGACACCCCGAAACTCGGGCGAGCTAAACAACCGCCGATAACTCGACTGGCAGAGCTTTCTTGTCAGCTTCGCGCAACACGATCGTCAGCGGATGTCCGCAGCACTCGAACGTTGTTCGCAAGCATTCGTGAGGAAGGCGGTTCAGCGAATCGTTTGCTTCGCCAATCGTCGGAAGTGAGAGGTCAGACTCTTCTCCGAACGCGCCTTTGACGTTGCCGCCGATCATGTTGGCGATCTCGCCGAAGGCATCGCGAATCTCTTCTGCTGAGAGGCTTGAACGCTCCGCACAGAACATGGTTTCGGCAATTGCCGCCATCAGGTGTTCGTGAGCAAAGACATCAACGGCAGCAGTTCGGCCACCACGAATTTCGACCGAGGCGACGAGTTGTTTGGCGGTGTCGATATCTGAGCTAATCGGCGTGAGAGCAAGCCCCAGCATGGATTGGCAGACATCAACCGTAATTTGTTGCAGAGTCGGTTCATCAAGTTGCATGAGAAATTCCTAAGTTGGAGACAGTTTCAAAAGTTGCACGGTGATTACAGAGATCCAATTTGAGTTTTCAAATTGGATCTCTGCATTTTCAATTTTCAAACTTGAGATCATGACTGTGGCTCAGTGCCCGGCAGTCGACATGAGGCGGACCGTTTGCTGAAGCCGAGAGAGTTGCTTGGAAATGTCCGTCAATGGGAGCACACAGTTAGCGAGCCCTGCTTTTACGACTGCACCTGGCATTCCCCAAACGACGCTAGTGGCTTCGTCTTGAGCAATCACTTTGCCACCAACATGGCGAATGTGCTCGCAGCCCTTCTGGCCATCGCAACCCATTCCCGTCAGTACGACAGCTAAGGCTCGATCTCGAAAGGCCGCAGCGACGCTCCGAAACAAGACATCAACGGACGGGCGACATGAGTTTTCCGGAGCCTCTCGATTCAATCGAAGGATTGAACGGAAACCTTGCTTCTCAATCACCAAATGATGATCGCCAGGAGCCACCCAGACTTGTCCAGGTTCCATCAGGACGCCATCGGTTGCCTCGCGAACCTTCAACGAACTGTTCTGTGTCAGTCGTTCCGCCAGCAACGACGTAAACATCGCCGGCATATGCTGAGCAATCAGGATCGGGATCGAGAAATCTTTTGAGAGTGGTTTGAGCACTTCCGCCAACGCATTCGGACCGCCGGTTGATGCCCCAATTGCGAGTACATCAAATCTGTCCGCAGCAAACGAGGAATTCGTGGTGAATGAAATCGGCGACTCTTGTGGAAGTGTGCCGACAACTCCGCGTTGCAAGCTGATCGAACTGTTGAATGACCGAACCGCCGCCGAACGAACGTCGCTCGAACGTTGGCCCAATTGCTTTATCCTCGGAACCAGTTCGCGACGAATATGTGCAACCGCCTCTTGCATGTTCCCTGACTTAGTTGGCTTTGTCACATAGTCAGTCGCGCCATAACTCAATGCGTCGAACGTCGCCTGTCCCCCTTTCATCGTCAGCGAACTGAACATGATGATGGGGACTCGTGAGTCAATCTTGCGAATGGCGATGACCGCTTCGATCCCATCCATGACTGGCATTTCAACATCAAGCACAACGACGTCGGGTTTGATCATCGAGAATCTGATGAGCGCCTCTTTGCCATCACGCGCAATGGCGCAGACTTCAATGTCGGGGTCTGAGGCGAGCGTGTCGCTTAACATTCTGCGGACAGTGGCTGAATCATCCGCCATCAAGATTCGTGTTTTAGAAGACATTTAACGGGTCCAGAAACTCGGATTAAGCGATCTGTTTGCTGATGCGTATCCGTCGCGGCATTTACGAATTCGTCACGCTCCTCGTGACGAGCCGGCAGTCTCATGGTGCTATTGGCAGACTGAAATCAATTCGCGTCATCACACTTCGACGACCAAGTGGCGACAAACGATCGGACTATGTTGGCTTGCGACTGAAAGCCGTGAATGCCGGCGCGGTTGCTGTCCACGTCCCCTGCGGTGTAGTGGGGAAGGTCACTGTTCGATCTGTCCCATTGACGATGTTCGGTCGATAAACAGCCGTTTGTCCGATCGATTCCCGTCGAATTGGCAAGCTCATGTTCAATAAGGTTTCGCTGCCACCAACAAACAAGTACCCATCTGGACGGAGCACGCGTAGGGCTCGGCTGAGAATCGACTGCTTCGTCGGGACATCAAAGTAAATCAGGACATTCCGAATGAAGACGACGTCGGCCGGTGCCATGTAGGGCCACGCATGCGTGAGGTTCATTTTGCGAAACTCAACTAATCGTCGGACATCATCTTTCACGACCCATTCGGTACCAACTCGCTGGAAATGATTGATCAGGAGCTTGGCCGGGAGGCCGCGTCCGACTTCAAATTGCGAGTACCGACCTTGGCGTGCCTTGGTCAGCATCTCATCGCTGAGGTCTGTGCCGACGACGCGCACATTCCAGTCGGCCAGTTGAGGAAAGTGCTCGCGAATCAAAATCGCCAAGCTGTACGGTTCCTGCCCACACGACGACGCGGCACACCAAATTGAGAGCTGTCTTGTTGCCCGGCGGGCCTCAATAAGAGTCGGAAGAATTTGCTCACGCATTGCCTGAAACGGGTGCGAGTCACGAAAGAAGCTGGTTTCGTTAATCGTCATCGCTTCCGAAACGCGGTCGTGTAAGGCTGAGGAGTTCGACTTACGCAATTCGACAACGAGCGTTTCAACGTCCTTGAGTCCAGCGGTTTGAGCGACTGGCGATAAGCGGCTTTCGAGCAAGTATCCCTGCTCTTGAGTTAGGACGTTTCCTGAACGGCTTGAGACCACCTGTCGAAGGTAATCGATATCAGCAATGGCGAGTGGCATGGGAGTCAATCTTAGTTGTGTGATCTATTGAATTGATTTCCGGCTTCAGTGAACGACCGAGGCGGCCGACCGTCCAATTCGAGAGAGGCGAATCAATTCTTCGGAAATTTTTTGTAAAGGTAGAATCTTGTCAGCAATCCCAGCTTCCGCGACTGCTCGAGGCATCCCCCAAACGACGCTTGTGGCTTGATCCTGAGCAATCACTTTGCCTCCCTTGGCATGAATCCGGCGGCATCCCTCCAAGCCATCCTGGCCCATTCCGGTCAACACCACTCCTACAGAATTTCCGCCGACTGTCTCGGCGACACTTCGAAACAAGACATCTACTGACGGGCGACAAGAATTTACGGCCGGACCGTGATCCAAACGAAGTCGTAATTGGGCGCCGCTCTTTTCAACGACGAGATGTTCGTCGCCCGGTGCAATCCAAACATGGCCCGCACCTAAAGTGACACCTTCTTGGGCTTCTTGAACCGACAACGGACAAACTTGATTGAGACGCTCAGCCAATAGCCCTGTGAACAAGGGAGGCATGTGCTGAACAATCACAATCGGAACTGGAAACTGTTTAGGAATCGACTTCAAAACATCCGCCAACGCACTCGGTCCCCCCGTGGAAACCCCGACGGCAACAATTTCCACGGGCCTCTCCGTAAACGGTGACGTCCGTGGAGCCATCGAAACAGGTTCGCGATGGCGTGAGACCTCTGGAATTCTTTCGACACTAGTTTTCGGTTGCGAAACCCTCGGTGACTGAAGATGTTCGTGATACCAATTGCCCCAATGTTTGATCATTGGGATTAACTCATTGCGGATGTGGTCCACTGCGACCTGCAAGTGCCCGACGCGAGCTGGTTTCGTGGAATAGTCAGTGGCTCCATTGGTCAGTGCATCTAGTGTTGCTTCTCCACCACGAGTGGTGAGAGAACTGAACATGATAATTGGGACGTGGGCGTTCATTTTACGAATCGCGGCCACCGCCTCGATTCCATCCATAACTGGCATTTCTACATCCAGGACAACGACATCCGGCAAGACCAGCGAAAACTGCGTGACAGCTTCCTGACCGTTCCTGGCGGCAAGGCAGACTTCAAGCGACGGATCGCTCGACAATGTTTCCGTGAGTAAACGGCGCACTGTGACTGAATCGTCTGCGAGCAAAATCCGAAGCGGAATCGTCATTGCAGTGACTCCGAATGTTCTGTACCCAAAATGCTTGCGATGTTGCGAGCACTTATTCATCGGCAGCCAAGTGTCGTCCCGTTCATTGTTGCTGTTGTGCGTCATGTAATGACGTTAATTGACCTTAGAAGTCTTGATCAGATTGCCTAATAACACAAGAAAAAACATCGGTTTGTAACGTAGTGGGCAGCATGTCACAAAAAGCCTGATATTGAGGTGGTCGATTTCGCACACCAGTAAGACTCCATGAATTACGGCCTAGTTGTTGACTCAGACTGAATTACCAACCCGAAGCGTCAGCGAGGGCGATTCCACGCGGGATTGCCAACGCCCTCGCTAACGCTTCGGGTTAGTTTTGAAAATCGCTACTAGCACTGCAGCAGGCTCTCTGCGTCGCGCTGTGCGACCTCCATCAATGCCGGTGCCAACTCAAAAAAGTGTTTCTCGACACAAGGGTCTGCGTGCTCTGAAAGATCAGGCCAGAATGGGTTTGATTGGGGGTCATAACCTTCAGCCTCCTCAAACCGTTGAAGGTGATTGGCCATGTGATCGGCTGTGGCAATTAGTGTGGCCAGCACCTTTCCTTCTTCGGCAAGTTCAGGTTGATGGTGATTGAGGATCACATCCGACAGTGCAGAGGGAAGTTTCTGCTGCTTTGCATACCAGGCACCTAAGCGACAGTGGTCCGTGCCGATCAACGCACGCTCTCGCTCTAAGGTCTCCGGTGACTCGTCAAAGTCCATGGGGTCGATTTCTTGGAATTTGTCTGGGGCCACAATTGCAATGAGGATGCGACCGAAATCGTGCATCAGTCCTGCGGTGAACTCTTCTCCCAGGAATCCGAAGTGCAACATTCGATTCAGGTAGACGGCGAGCAATGCGGTATTGAAGGAATGCCGGGTGTGAACTTCACGAATCCATTCCTGCTCCAACGGCAATCGATTCATCAGACTCGCGATGCTGGCGGTCATGATGAGATATTGGCATTCACGAAACCCAAGTCGAACAACAGCGCGATGCAAATTGAGAATCGGCGAAGCCGGGCAATACAGAGCGCCATTGGCGATCTTGAGCATGTCGGACGCGAGCTTGACGTCTCGTTCGACCACTGCGGCGAATTGAGAAATTGTGCAGTCTGGGTTCTTCGCTAATTCCAACGCTTCCGTGGCAATCGCGGGCAACATCCGCAGTTTGTGAGCGCGTTTACTCAACAACGCTGTGATTTCCGGTGGAGGTGTGAAATCAACGCTTGCGGTTTCATCGGCGGCAGTCATGTGATATCTCCGTTGGTGACGCGTACGTTCACGCTATGTGCCTATTGGATACCGCGGAGGCGATGGCACCGCAGATCGGAATGCTGTGGATCACTGTTCTCAATGCTTTAGACTTCGGCCAACACCGGCATCGTCACACCGATAAGTTGCAACTTGTCCAAAAGGATGTCTTTGGTGAACGGCTTCATGACGAACTCGTCAACTCCGGCCATCAAGGCGCGAGCCATTTTGGCGGGTTCTGTTTCTGTTGTGACCATGACCAGTTTGATCCGTTCATAGACCGGATTCGCACGAACGGCTTTGACGAAATCGAGTCCGTTCATTTCTGGCATGTTCCAGTCGACGAGTGCGAGTTCCGTGTTCGGTCGCTCGACGAGTTGCTGCAAGCCTTCAATACCGTTTCCAGCTTCGGTGATTTCAAAGCCGAGTGGCTCGACGATCGAACGCAGGATGCGCCGCATGGCGCGAGAGTCGTCAACGATGAGTGCGTGCATAGTGAGTATCGAGGATTGGTTCTTTAGACAGACACTTTCGCCTGTCACGTTAGGAATTGATTGGTGTCGATTGCGTAATTGAACGTGCTGATTTGATTCATAGTGCGTCACAGAGAACCGTTGTCGGTGAGTCTTCGTTGCCGACAACGGCTCTGTAAGAATTCTTCGTTACACCAACTTGGCGTACTGATCGACTGGCTCAGAGAGCCGATATTTGCCCGGCGACGACGTCCCTCGACTGGGGCGAGATGTTGGGCTACGAGATGCGGCTCCGTGCGGTTGGTCGACGATGAAGTGAGACACGAGCTGTTGAAGTTCCGCAGCCATCTTCGACAGGTCCACAGCAGCTTGCTGCGAGTTCGAAGCTCCTGCGGTCGTCCCTTTCGCCACGTTGGCGACTGCGGAAATGCTACGGGCGATTTCTCCGCAACCTGTGGCCGATTCGCTGACGTTTCGACCAATCTCGCTTGTTACAGCCGTCTGTTCTTCGACCGCACTGGCGATGGTGTTGGAGATGTCATTGATCTGGTTAATGACGTTCGAGATCTCTTTGATCGCATCGACTGCGTTGGTTGTATCTGCCTGAATCGCTTCGATTCGTTTGCTGATGTTGTCCGTTGCGTCGGCAGTCTCTTTGGCGAGGTCTTTGACTTCGTTGGCCACGACGGCGAAGCCTTTGCCCGCTTCACCCGCTCGTGCGGCTTCGATTGTTGCGTTGAGAGCCAGCAGCTTGGTTTGTTCGGCGATTGAGTTAATCACGTTGACCACGTTGCCGATCTCGACGCTGCTATCTCGCAACTTCGTGATTCGGCTGCTTGTCACTTGCGCGGTATTGACGGCAAGCTGAGCCACCTTTGAGGCTTCGCTAGCACTTTTGGCAATTTCGCGAATGCTGGAATTCATCTGGTCAATGCCTGAGGAAACTGTGGTCATGTTGGCGGTGACCTGTTCCGACGCGGCAGACACGGCGTTGGCTTGCATCGCAGTTTCGTCTGCGTTGTTGATCATCTCACGCCCATTGACGGACAACTCTTCGGAAGCACCGGCGAGCGTCACGGCGTTTTCTTTGATCGACTGAATGTTGCCACGCATGTCCTCGAAGAACTGTCCCAACCGAGCTCCCAACTTCCCGATCGCATCATCACCAGAGACTGCTATTTGGCGTGTCAGATCACCTCTTGCTGCGGAATCAACGACACCCAAGATTTCGTCAACTTTGTTGCCGAGCGTTTCAGCCTGCTGACGTTCGCGTTCTGCTGCCTCATTAAGTTTCTGGTCCGCTTCAAGCTTCTCAGTCACACAATCCCAGCAAACGATCGTGCCAACGACTTCATTGAATTGTCCGCGAACTGCCGTCGCTTTGAGGTCGAACACTTCGCTGCCAATTTGAATTCGTCCACCCACTGGATGTCCTTGTGATTCAGAAATAACACGACGTTGATGTCCAGGATTTTTGTGAAAGATGTCCATGGAGTTGCCAACAATCTGATCAACTCGTACTGGAAGCAATGACTCAACCTTCCTGAGCATGTTGAGTGCATTGGGATTGATATAGGTAATTTTGAAGTTGCGATCAGCGTAAGTCACATTAGCCGACAAATTGTCAAGCATTGACTGCAGTCGGTATTGCTCAGCAGTCACGTGACGGATTGTGTAGCGGCTAATCCAGTAAGTGAATGCGATCACGAGAGTGAGAACAACAAGCGAACCATAACCACGTAGCGTGACGCCTTCGCTCAAGGCGTCTTCAGCCACCTTGGTGTTTTTAGTTGTCAGTTCCACGATCTTGTCGACGGCAACTCGATGAGCCTCGTAGTGGTCTCGCATTTCGTTTGCGGTCAGTTCGCGCATTTGATCGAGATCACGCTCATTAACTGCGGGAATGAATTCACGCTCGACGACCCGGAATAGTTCCATTGCAGACTTATCAGAGTCGACAAGCAACAACTTCCGAACGGCTTCGTCGGTGACTTCCTTTTCCCAAAACGCGCGGCGGGTTTCGTAATCCGTTCGAAGCTTCTTGAAATGCTCCACTTGGCCTTGAATGGAAGCTTTGTCGCCGTTGAGTCGAACTTGCTCGATCAGCGAATACGCGTTGAGGAACGTTTCAATCAGATACATTGGGGGTGGCAACGCATCGGCCAGCAAGTCTTTACCGTTCGTAACTTGTTTGAATTGCGGGCCATCAACACGGGCGTATCGGGCAGCCGAGTAGGAATATCCCTCGAAACTGAGGATGGCGGCAACGATCGCCATAACCATTACCGAAACTTTTCGAGTCAAAGGCAACTGAGCGAACCAGCGAGTCATGGTGAATCTTTCCGTGCGTTATCAGAATGAATGAAGGGAGTGAAATTGATTACTAACCAGCCGGAAAAGACCGGCATTTTGTTGACAAACAGGATTCGAATGACGCAGACGTCACGTCATTTGTTGAGGAATCAGAGGTTGTGTGGACAAGAGTCGTCTTGGTTTAGGCCACCATCTTCAGTGCCATCTCAGTGTCGAGCACCATCAGCAATTGACGGTCGAGCTTGTAGGCACCACGAATCAGTTCGCGCGGCATTCCCTGCAACGTTTCAGGAACGGGTTCGAAGTTGCTGCTGTCAAGTTCCAGCACGTCGCCGATTTCGTCGACCAGCAAGCTGACTGGACCGTCCGGCGTTCTCACGACAACGTTCATCGCAGGAATACCATCCGTTCGATCCCCCAACCCAAGGCGGCGGCGAAGATCGAATGCCGTGACGATTTGACCTCGTAAATTCATCAAGCCACGCACCGTGTGATCCGAGAGTGGCACCGGTGTCATCTGCTGAGCCTTCAAGACTTCTTGAACCTGCAAGACTTCGACGCCGAGATACAATTGGCCGACATGGAATGTGCAAAAGTTGGATTGAGACATTGGAGATTTCCTGGGTTGGGTTTGTTGTCCGTGGTCAGTGGCTACAAACAACGGACAACGGGCCACTGACAATTCACATTGCTGACGCGACCAACGAACCGAGGTCGATGATCTGAGTCACACGGCCATTGATGATTTGACTTGGCGGGACAACGCTCGATGAATCGACAGCCTCATCAACTCGCAACGTGTGTTCGACAATGTCCACGATTTGACCAACGACGATCCCGACTTGACGCCCGTGGTGCTGATAGACGACCACCGACATTGAGTCTTTAGCCTTCGTGCCGAAGGAGTCGTCGTTGCTGTATGACGTTTGTTGGCAACCAGTCGAGATTCGAAGAAGTGGCAAGATGTGATCGCGGTACTGCACCACTTCGTCGTGTCCGCTGCGTTCAACTGTGCTGAGTTGAAACTCTTCGAGCCGTGCAACGGTCCCCAATTCAATCGCCGCCTGCGACCCATCTCCGGGGTCAACCACAAGCCACGATTGGCGATCTGTGCGCGCCGCAGTTGAGCTGGTCGCGTTGCCGTTCGAATGATCGCGATGTTCATTGAGGACTCGGCCTTGTTGAGCCAGACCAATCACATCAAGGATTAGCGAGACCGTACCGTCGCCCATGATGGTGGCGCCGGCATAGGCTTTCACACCTTTGAGATGTTGCCCCAACGGTTTGACCACAATTTCTTGGGTATCCGTGATTGAGTTGACCACCAATCCGAATGCCCGATCTTCTGCCTGCAACACAACGATGTGCGTGCATTCTTCGGCCTGCCGCTCTTCGTGAGAACGTCGCGGACGGAGTCGCAATTCTTCATCGAGATACAGCAGCGGCAGTAGTTGTCCTCGCAATCGATAAACTGGAACGCTGTGAATCAATTCAATTTCATTGTGAACTCGATCACCGTCGAGCCGCACGAGTTCCAGCAGATTGACTTGCGGAATGCAAAAACGATTGCCGCCACAGACCACTGTCAGCGCGGGCACGATCGCCAATGTCAGCGGAATCTTGATCCGCAACGTCGTCCCTTTGCCGAGCACGCTGTGAATGTCCAACGTCCCACCGATCCGTTCGACGTTCGTCTTCACAACGTCCATTCCGACACCGCGGCCAGAAACGTTCGTCACTGTTGCGGCCGTCGAGAAGCCGGGGAGTAGGATCAAATTCGTCAGCTCGCGCTCGGTCATGCCGGCGGCTTGTTCGGGATTGATCATACCTTGGCTGAGCGCCTTTTGTTTGACCCGTTCGAGGTTGATTCCGCCGCCGTCATCGCTGATCTCAATGTTGACTTGCCCCCCTTCATGGAAAGCTCGCAGCCACAATGTTCCTTCGGCGGGTTTACCGTTAGCCACTCGAACATCGGATGCTTCGATACCGTGATCGACGGAGTTCCGAACGATGTGCGTCAGCGGATCTTTGATCGCTTCCAGGATCGTCTTGTCGAGTTCGGTGTCGGCACCTTCCATCTTCACTTGGATGTGCTTGCCGAGCTGAGCCGACAAGTCGCGAACGACTCGCGGTAGTTTGTTCCAGGCATTCTGGATCGGCTGCATGCGAGTCTTCATGACTCCTTCTTGCAGCTCGGTCGTAATTAGGTTCAGCCGTTGGGAGGCGGCTGTAATCGTGGCGTCTTCTGTCGATCGGCTGTATTGCAATATTTGATTGCGAGCGAGGACCAATTCACCGACAAGATTCATCAATTTGTCGAGTAGGCTGACGTCGATTCGTACCGAGGAATCCGAGACCGACGATTGAGCTGGTGACTTGTCGGCCGAATCACCGTTATCACTCGACGGGGCCGAAGAGTTCGCTTTGTTGGCGAGCGGGGCGGGGTCACCGCCTCTGTGAATTGGCGACGAAACTAACGGGCTGGTGCTGTCACGTTCAACGATGGAAGTCGCATGTTGAACGACGACCGTGTCATCATTGCCGCCCGATTTCTTACGACGCTTCGTGCTCTTTGTTCGTTTCGCCGGGGCAGCCACTGCGACAGCAACGGTATCACGTTCGATGTCTTCAGCAACTTGAGCTGCGATGGTTTCGAGGACTTCAGAGACTCGCTGCGCTTCGGTCTCTTCGTGAATCGTTTCAGCAGTCTCGACACCGCCAGTGACCTGCAATCGCTCGAGCGTCGCAACGAGATCTGCGTAATCGGCGTCACCTTCTCCCTGACCCGCTTCGATGTTGGCCATGATCTTGCGAACGGCATCAACCATCGCCAACAGGCCATTGGCAATTACGCCGTTGAGCCGCATTTTTCCATCACGCAACAAGACCAACAGGCTCTCGCCGACGTGTGTCACATGTTCGAGTTTATTGAACGCCAGAAAACCAGAAGTCCCTTTGATCGTGTGAATGGCGCGGAACACGCTGCTGAGCTTGTCACGATTGTCAGGAGCTTCTTCCAAAGCAAGAAGGTCTTGGTCGAGTCGATCGAGGTTCTCGTAGCTCTCAACCAGAAATTCCTTGACGATGTCGTCCTCTGTCTCCATGCGGCAACTCCTCGATCATCTGTTGTGACAACTGAGCCGAGTTCGAGACTGTTC
>Ga0256309_1000066_pt1 | contig 16799 bp, 3 predicted proteins | sample ColtaT_FD_183678 | JGI IMG/M metagenome (GOLD analysis project Ga0256309, IMG submission 183678) | Metatranscriptome of freshwater microbial communities from Columbia River, Oregon, United States - Colum_Colum_RepA_8d (Metagenome... | ecosystem: Environmental > Aquatic > Freshwater > River...
ATTAAAATTGGCGTGCAGATTGATGCCAACACAAAAGAGGCAACTGCTGATGCCAAGAAATATCACGATCAGCTAAAACAAGTTGCAGATGCAGCTGGAAAAATTAAAGTTGGCGGCGTAGCCAAGGCCGCCGCACAACCAACCGGAGCAATGGCATCCGCGCAACCAACTGGCTCACAAGCCATACAGCAGTACGGAGCTTTGCGCGGCACTGCCGGAGCCACCGGTGCTAGTGCACGTGATTTTGCCAATCAAGCACAAGGCTTAAGTGGTTTGGTCAGGTTGTATGCTATTTATGCTGCTAATGTGTATGCAGCTGGTGCAGCATTTCAAGCATTAAGTCGTGCCATGGATACCAGCAATATGGTTCGTGGTTTAAATCAAATTGGTGCTGCCAGCGGAGTTGCATTGGGTGCTTTAAGCAAAGAGCTTGCAAATTCTACTGGTAACGCCATTAGTCTACGCGAAGCCATGTCGGCCACAGTAAAAGTTACGGCCGCAGGTTTGGGTAGTGAAAATGTATTACGGTTAGGTCAAGTGGCTGCTAAAGCATCCCAAGCACTTGGTGTTGACATGACAGATGCTGTTAACAGGTTAAGTCGTGGTATTACTAAGCTAGAACCTGAATTGCTGGATGAGTTAGGTATTTTTACTAAAATTGATCCTGCCGTACAAAAGTATGCTTTGAGCGTTGGTAAAACCGCTAGTCAATTAACGGATTTTGAGCGTCGTCAAGCATTTGCAAATGCTGTATTGGAAGAAGGCGAAAAAAAGTTTGCTGCTATTAAAGTAGATGCCAATCCCTATAATAAATTAGCAGCAGCGTTTGAGAACTTGGCTCAAAGTGGTCTAGAATTAGTAAACAAAGTATTAAGTCCTGTAGCTAATTTTTTAAGCAGTAGTCCTACCGCATTAGTAAGTATTATATCATTATTTGGACTAAAATTAGTTCAACAAGTAATACCTGCGCTATCTGAGTTTAAAACAGGCTTAGAAGCCGCAGCTGCAAAATCCACAGAAGTATTAAAACAGCGAGTTGCAGAAGCTCAAGAAATACGAAAAAAAGCTGCTGATATTGCTTCTAAAAATTTAAATATTCAAATTGAACGTGAAATTGACGCTGTAAATAAAGCCGAAGAAAAAATGCAAGCACTGCGTGATAAACGCAGTTTTAGTTTTGTTAAGTCAGACCAAGCCAAGGCAGCTTTAGCTACATTACAAGATCCGAGTCTAGATCCCACATCCAAACGCGCCGCAGATGCAATTAAAGTTGCACAAGAGGAGGCCGATAGGATTAGTAAGATGCGCCGTAAAGGTTCTGCAGATGAGGCCAAAGCAATTGCTGAACTTGCTAATAACACGCAAAGCTGGGGAGTCGCAACAAAAGCACAGCAAGAACAAACTGCTAAATTGGATGCAGAAACTAAAAAGTTAAGCGGTTCGCTTTTTTCTGTGTTAGGTGTAAATACTCGACTTGCTGAATCTGCTGAAAAATCTGCTATACGGGATCGTATTGTACAAACTACTGCATATAATGCCAGTATTGTAGGGTTACGTACAAGTTTTTCTATTTTACGTGAAGAAATAGAAAAAGAAAATATAACTGGATTTGCTAAAGCTACTTTATTTGCTCGTGGAGCAATTGCTGCGTTGACCGGAGCAGTTTCTACATTATTCAGTGCAATATCAAAATTGTTTGTTTATATAGGCATAATTGTAGCTGTATACGAAGCACTACAACTACTATACAGTTTTATTAGTAAAAATCAAAAAGAACAAAAAGCTTTTGGGGAAGCGCTGGACAAAGGGTCTAGTAGGCTAGAAGCTTTTGGTCGAACTGTTGAATATGTAAATAGTTTACCTTTTGCAGAACAACTCAATACCGCAAGTATTGGTGCAAAAGCTACTGCTGTAGGTGAGCTGTCTACTTCTATGTCGGAACTAATCAAAACTTTTGAAGAACAACAACGTGCTGCAGGAGCCGTAGACAAATCATTAGACAAATTAAAAAGCTTATTTGGTTTTAGTACTAAAGCAGAAAAGTTTTCTGAAGCTTTAGGCAAAAACTTATTTGCAGGTCTTAAAAATGCAGGAAGCTCTGCAGAAGCTCAAGCTGCTAAAAAAGCAATTTCCGATATTTTGGAGATTGACATTAGTGCAAGTTCTGAAAAACAAGTTATTGAGGCAATCTCAAAAATTGCTGGTAATACTGGAAAGCTGAATCAAGTTAATAGTGCATTTAAGCAACTAAGTACAGAAATTAATGCTAGTGCTTCTAGATCCAAAGAATTAAAAACTGCTACAGAAGAACTAAACAAGGCTTATAAAACTTTTTTTGATGGCTTAAAAAGCACAGATGCTTTTGATGTGTTAGCAGAAAAACAAAAAACTGCAGGCATTAAATTAATTCAATCTTTGGCAGATCCAGAGCGTGCATTAACAGATTTATTAGAATTAATTAATAATCCTGTTAGCGCTGAATTATTTGGTCGCAATACTTTTGACAATCTTCAAAAGGCAAAAACTCGTCTTGAAGAGCTTAACGAAGAACAAGCCAGGAATACTTTTATAGTTCAGGATGCTCAGAAAGAATATACTAAACTATTAGAAAAAATAGACAAAGCAAAAAGACTAGCTGAGCGAGGGGAAGCATTAATACCTGTAAAGCTAGAAGGCGAAGACTTTTTAAATGATGAAACTAGATACGGTAAAGAGTTTTTAGCTTTACAAAAACAAGCAGCTGATGCAAGAAAAAATTTAGCAGATGCACAAGAAGTTTTAGATAAAAGTAAGGCTAACGGAGTAACCGCTAGCAGAGCCTTTGCTATAACTGCGCTGGATGCTTTTGATCGTGGTAGTAAGGTAACTTCAGCAAAAATTGAAGCAGCACTTAGTAAGGGTGCTACAATTGTAACCGATAATCTAATAAGTGCTTTAGGCGATTTACCCGGTGCTGCAGCACTTCGTGCAGAAAACGATAAACAACAATTGGCTTCTCAAGCTGCACTTATAAAGGCCCAATTAGATCAAATAAGTGAAACTCGTCAAAATACTTTAGCTGTAGAGAAAAATACTTTAGAAAGAAGAATAGGCGAAGCTCAATCAAGTTTTGTACTATCCCAAAAAGAAATTGATAAAATAGTAGTGCCAGCACGTGCAGCAGTTGAGGCAATAACTAAATTGCAAAGCGTAACTGGTAGTCCAAGAGCTAGCGAACGAATGGTAGTAGAAGGTAGAAAAAAAGTTCGTGCTAGTTTAGATAGTGAAAATATTGCCGAAGAAACTGTAGCAGCTGCAGCAGAGCAGTTAAAGATATTTGATCAAGCTCAGGAATTTACTCTTAGACAAGCAGCACTGTATGGTCAGCTTAATGAAATAGCTAAGAAAGCATTAAGTATAGACGATACTAAAGCAATAGCAAATCTTCGTGAGAGAGAAAAAATAATACAAAGTACGTATGATGAACAAGTACGCAGTACTCAAAGTGCAATAGAAGAATTACAAACACGCGAATCAATTGGTGGATTTTTAACTCAACAAGAACGTTCAAAACGAGAACAACTGCAAATAGACGCTATAACCATACAGCAGGCTAAAGAAGTATCTCAGATAATGAGAGATATTCAAGTTCAAGAATTTGCAATTGCACGGCTTAAAGAAGAACAAGCCAAGGCCGGAAAGCCCGCTACAGATGATGAAAAGAAAGCTGCTGATAATAGAACTAAAGCTATATTTCAAGCAGAGACTGAATTATCAAGACGTAGAGACCTTTTGAATAAAAAGGGACTTGAAAACGAGTCTAAAATAACACAGCAAGAAATAAAAAATCTACAAGATCGTCAGCGAGCAGAAAAAGAGTTATTTGATTTTAATTCTAGAACTGATATTGAAAGAACTAGACTTATTTCAGAACAAAATCAAGTAAAATTAGATGCTGCAGACCTTGAGTTAAATAGATTGAGTAGTATAGACGGCTTCAATAAAATGATACTTGTTGATGAAAAGGCCAGAATTGATACTTTAAAACTTCAAGCCCAAGAACAGCAAGCATTATACGAACTCGATAAAAAATCAGAAGAATTAAATCTGCGTAAAAAAGCTCTATCAGATTTAGCTTTATTAGGTATTAATACTCAAGAAGCAGAGCGCAGACTTGCTATAGAAACTGAACAGCTTCAGTTGCAAAGAGATTTAACCATCTCTAAAAACAGTTTACAGCTTGCAGGCATTGAGCAAACTCGTCAGCTATCTCAAGAGCAAGAACGCTATAACGAATTGCTAAAACAAGCGGCAGAATTTAGCAATACTATAAAAACAGCGTTTGAAGGTATTGGTACTGCAGGAGAGCGTATAGGCAATGCCTTTAGTAGTTTAGTAACTGTACTAGCCGATTTTGCGGTACAATCTGAAAAGAACGCTAAAAATATATTAGCCAATGAAGAAAATTTAGCAAAAGCTCGTGAAGCAGAACGCAATGCTTTTGAAGCAGATGACGCCGCTGTAGCAATTAATAATAGAATCAAGGCAGAAGATGAGCTTGCAAAATCTAAATCAAAACAAGCAAAAGACGAACTAAGTGCAAATGCCAAAGTAGTTGGTAGTGTAAAAATGCTTTTCAAAGAAAAAACTGGTGCTTATAAAGTTTTAAGTGCAATTGAAAAAGCAATGCATTTAACCAGACTAGCCATGGAAGCAAAGGAGTTATTTACCAAAGTAACTGGTATTAAACTAGGACTTGCTGCGGATGTAGCTGGAGAAGCCAAAGAAACCGGTATTGCAACAGCAGGTTTCCTGAGTCGTGTACCTGTTATGGCTACAGAAATACTTGGAAAAATAACCAGCCAATTAGGTATCTTTGGACCCCCAGTTGCAGCAGCTATAATTGCAGCAATATTTGGTGCATTGGGCAGAGGTAAGTCAGTGCCTGTAATCGGCGCACAGCAGCAGCAAGAAGTTCAGGGCACTGCTATGGGCTATAATGCTGCTGGCGAAAAGGTTCAGCAGCGTACTGGCGTATTTGGTGATGTAGACGCCAAGTCACAAAGCATAGCCAATTCACTGGAAATCATTAAAGATACCAGTGTCAAAGGCATGGACTATAATGATAAGCTGTTAAAAAGCTTTGAGCGTTTAAGTAAAAATATTGAAACGGTCGCAATACAGGCATACCAGCAATCAGGTTTAGTTCGGGGTGCTGTACCAGGTATTCAAGAAGGTACTAAAGATAGTAGACCTCCACCATTATTAACTGCAATTCTTTTTGGTGCTTTGGGACTATCTTTTTTAGGAAAAAAGGTTACCACAGAAGTTATTGATAGCGGCATTAAACTAAAAGGCAGTTTTTTAGACGTTGCTAAAGGAGCAGATGGTGTAATAGAGGGGTTTGCACGGGTAAAAACAACTACTAAACGTGGTGTTTTTGGTAAAAAACGTGTAAGCGTAGCAGATATGGGAATTGAACTAGATCCCGCACTAGCTCAATCAGTGGAAGATGCTTTTGGTAGCGCACTGGACACAGCGTATGCTACTGCAGAAATATTGAATCTTGATCTGCAAACTCTTGATAGTAGATTGGCTAGCTTAGATTTAACTGGTCGTATAGCTAGCTTACGTGGTTTAAAAGGCGAAGAGCTGGCCAATGAACTGCAATCATTTTTTGGTGGAATCATTGACGAGGCTTTTGAGCTTGGTTTTGATACTATTGCTGAAACCTATCGTAAATTTGGTGAGGGTGCTGCGGAAACCGTTGTTAGGGTAGCAGACACCAATCGCAAAATTGAACAGCAGTTAGGTAATATACTGGGTACAGGTGCTGCACTAACCTTAGGGTTAGATGTAACTGAAAGCTTAGCAGATGCAGCTGGCGGTTTGCAAAGCTTTATTGAAAAAACTGATGGTTTTATTGACAAGTTCTTAACCGATGCTGAGAAGTTGGCACCAGTACAAAAATCTGTTTCCAAAGAACTTGATCGACTTGGTTTAGGCTGGGTTAAAACTCGTGAACAGTTTAAAGATGTAGTTCAAGGATTGATCGAAACTGGTCAAACTGGATCAGAAACTTTTGCTAGTTTAATTAATGTAGCCGAAGGATTTGATCAGGTTACCAGCGCAGCGGAAAAAGCTTTTGATAGTGTAAAAAGCGAACTGAAGTCCGTGGCTGATGAACGTATCAGTGAATTGAAAAGTACTCGTGATGAATTTCAAGGCTTGGCAAAATCACTGCGTGAGTATCAAAGTTCCCTTAAAACCGGCAGCTTAAGTCCTCTTACACCACAACAGCAGTACGAAGAACTCAAACGCGAATTCCTAACCACACAACAGCGTGCCTTGGGCGGTGATGTTGTTGCAATGGCTAAGCTGAGTGCTGCAGGTAGCAGCTTCCTGCAGGCTTCGCAAAAGATGTTTGCCAGCAGCGCTGAATATATTAGTGATTTTGACTTGGTATCCAGCAGTGTTGATAACGCTGCCAGCTTTGCAGAGCAACAAGTTGATATTGCCAACCAAACTCTAACTGAGATTAAAAATGTCGTTGGTGCATTGGTAGAGCTTAAGCTGGAAACCGAAAAAGTACCTGTTTCACTTGTTGGTTTTGGGACAGCATTAACAACTGCTTTGGAAAAATATGCTGCTGAACAAGCTAAACAAGTCATTAGCTCAGCAAGTACCGGTACCGTAAATGTAATTAGCGGAACTGTTGCTGCGGACATTGAGGCAAGGGCACAAGCCAGAATTGATTTAGCCAATGAAAGAGCAGCCGCAGCAGAGCGTGAGTTAGCTGCATTGCGTCAAGCAGAGGCTGATCGTGCTGCAGCCGCAGCCGCATCATATGATTTTTCAGGGTATTATGATCCTGGATTTATTGGTGGTGCTGCAATGGGAGCTGCATTTGATCGTGGCGTACAACGCTATGCTAAAGGTGGTGTAGTCAATTCAATTACACCATTCCAGCATGTTGGCGGACTAGGCGTTATGGGCGAAGCCGGACCCGAAGCAATTATGCCGTTGCAGCGTATGCCTGGAGGCAATCTTGGCGTAACTATGGGTGGTAATTTTGGTGAGCAATTAGCTAAGTTGAACCAGCAGGTAGCCGAGCTAACACAGGTAGTTGCTAACGGTGCAGTCATGAATGCGCAAGCAACTGATCGCAATACTGAAGCTGTAGTAGCTGCTGTATCCGATGGCTCAGAAAGCACAGCTTACCAAACCAGGTTAGTAAATAGGACTAAAGTTGTATGACAACTAAACAACAATTAATTGATTGGTTAGTAACAAGCACTACCCGTAGGGTAGTGCTTGTTGAAATAGAAGGAGTATTAGACTCTACTGGCACATCTATTGGAAATCAGTATTTTTCTAATAAACCCTATGGTACGACTAGTACGGATACTCCTGCAAATATCTTATATCAAGCCTGTATTAATGGTGGTGTAACTTTTTCCGAAACTCTAGACTTGGACGGGCGTGCAAGTCTAGGTTTTGGGGATATACAACTAGATAATACTGATGGTTCTCGAGATAGTTTACTGACGTGGATATGGGTAAATAAGCCTGTAAAAGTTTATATAGGCGACGCTAGTTGGCCAAAAGCAGATTTTTATCAAATATTTAGCGGATTTGTAGCAGATATTGATTCAAAAAATCGAAATAGTATAAATATTATACTAGTAGATAAATTACAACAATTAAATGTAGCAGTTACCGAAACACTTATAGGTGGTACAGGTACTACTAAGGATCAATTAAATCCTTTGTGTTTCGGTGAATGTTTTAATGTAACTCCTGTGGTTTTAAACAGCAGTACTTTAACATATCAAGTACATAACGGTACAATAGATGAAATTATAGAAGTCAGAGATAATGGTGCTGTTGTTGCGTTTGAAACCGCTACCATAAGTGGAGTACCACAAGGTACATTTAATTTATTAGCAACTCCATTCGGTACCATAACCGCCAGTGTCAGAGGGGCAAAACCTGATGGTATTAATTTTAGTGCAAAAATTGGCTCTATAATAAATAATCTTTTACAAAACTACGGAAAAACAGTTAATGCTGTAGATATTGACACTACTAATTTTAATAACTTTGATAGCACTGCAAGTTCTCAAGCTGATGTTGGAGTATATTTACAAAATAGAGAAAATGTTTTAGATGTTTGTCAAAGATTGGCTAGTAGTGTTGGTGGGTATTTAACTACTGGAATTGATGGTAAGTTTAAATTAGTACAATTAAAAGTTGACTTACAAGAAGGCTCGCAAACCTACTCTGTAGGTCCACAAGATATGGAAGAACGAAGTTTAACTATATCGCAAAAAGTACCTGTTCAAGGCGCCATTAAACTAGGCTACAGCAAAAATTGGACTGTACAAACCAGTGGTTTAGCAAGTGGATTATTGCCCGGCGTAGTTAGCGTTTTTTCAAAAGACTATAATATAGTTTACAGTAAAAATACTACTGTACTTACAAGATATGCTCAAAGTGCAGAACCAGTACTAAAAGAAACCTTGTTGCTAACTACAGCTAAGGCTGAAGATGAGGCTACTAGGCTACTAAATATTTATAGTACTCCAAGATTTATATATAGTGCAAATTACTATCCGCATATGTTATTATGTGAGCTTGGCGATATTATGAAAATTACTAATAGTAGATTTGGATTATCAAACGGTAAAATTGGTACTATAGTTAAGATAGACAGAGATTGGTTACGTGGTAGAGTAAATATAGGAGTTTTTGTATAATGCCTACATATATAAATGCTTCTGATACTGCTTTACAGGCCATAGTAGCTAGAACTGGGAATATCTCGCTTCCGGACAATATATTAGTTCCTGGCATTAAAAGAATAGAATTAACTGCAGATAATTTATTCTTTAAAATAGCAGTTGATGGCACCGTAACTCCACAAACTATTACTTTTACTTCAGTTTTAGTTGGAATAACCGGAACAGTTACTTTTTCAATAGTAACTGGTAGTGGTACCTTAACTAATATAACATCTACTACTTGCCAATTAACTTACGCAAATGCTACTTCTGATAGTTTATCTGTAAGAGCAACCGTTACTGACAGTGGTACTACGTATACCGACACAGTATTTATTACAAAAATTAGAGACGGTGGTGTTGGTACTTCACCGTCTACTTATTGGATTAACAATAGTACAAGTACTATTGTTAGAAATACAGAAGGCACAATAATTCCTAATAGTTTGACTGCTCAAGCATATCAACAAATTGGATCGTCTTTGCCTGTACTTTACTATGGAAGATTTACCTTTGAAACAAGTATAGATGGAGTAAATTATACTACAGTTTATACTTCTTCAAATGACGAAAATATAGCAACATATAGTAATATACCTACTTCTATTAACTTTGTAAGAACTAGACTATATTTGGCAGGAAGTACGACCACTCTAGTAGATATTGAAACAATACCTGTTCTGGAAGAGGGTGTGGCTTATGACGTTGAAATTGAGAGTAGTAATGGAGTATATTTTAGACCTGGGCAAGGCATAGTTACAACACTAATTGCTCATGTTTTTAGAAATGGTGTAGAAGTAACCAATGCTATTTCAGAAACAAAATTTAAATGGAGGCGAGTTTCTTACTATTCTCCAAATGACGATGTAGCTTGGAACCAACTATATTCTAGTGGATACAAGCAAGTTACAGTTAGTATACAGGATGTTACACAGCGGGCAACATTCCACTGCGATATTTTAGAATAAGGAAACATTATGCCTATCGTTTCAACAGGTCAAATTACTATTATTGACCAAAATGATGCACGTAATATTACAGCTGCTATATCTTCAAATAATGGTATACAGCAAGTATATACCAAAGATGAGTCTACCGTTTCATACACTCCCAGCTGGAGTACTAGTGCTAATACATTAACGCCTCAGATTTCAGTTGGTGGATTAACTGCTAATCAGTCATGGGCTAGACTAATAAATAAAAAATTTACTCTTACTCCTGGCGGAACAGGGCTTACTAGTGCTAGTACTTCTACTAGCTTTGTAAATAATAGTGACGTTGCAGTAAGTACTCCATTTACAATTACTCACGCTGTGGATGGAAGTACTACCGCTTCCACTATGGCAATTGGTGCCAACCTTAAAGATAGTGTTGGTATTTTTACAATATATTTTGAAGCTGACTATGTAGATAGCGCAACCAGTCTTTCTACTCATATTGTCGCGCAAATCAGTTTAAATACTGTTAAAACTGGTACAAATGCGGTTTTTATTACGCTTCGTGGCCAAACTGCTTTTGAAGAAGCTACAGGACAGACAAAAAACGTTATTGCTATTGCCGCAGATTTAGTTAGATCTGGTGGTATTGATACTACGAATTTAAGTTATAAATGGTATGAAAATAATGCTGCAGATTATATAAATGGAGCAGCATATCAAGCTGGCGGTGCAAATCAAGGTAAGTTTGGATTAAAAACTACGACTGGTGTAGCGCCAACCGGAATTACCTCTGATTTAAATCAAAATATACCTACTACAGCTTCCGGCAATGCTTTTAACACTTTAGTTATTAGTGAAACTGCTGTAACTGACTTAGAAGTATTTAAAGTAGAAATTACAGATAATGATAGTAAAACATATACAGCATATTTTACTGTATACGATATTAGTGACCCGTACGATGTTAAAGTTATATCATCTACTGGGGATAAAATGGTTAATGGTCAAGGTAATGCAACCTTAACTCCTAAAGTATATAGTGGATCTGCAGAAGTAACTACTTTAACTGGGTATACTTTTACATGGTATATTTACGACAAAAATGGCAATAGGTCCGGGTTTATTGATGTAAATAAAACTGGTACAATCGGTAATGGTACTGGAGCAAATATTACTGCACATACAACTGGTACTAGTGCTACAATTACATATGATGGCACGGCTAATACTTTTACAGCCGGAGATCTTATAAAATGTGTAACTGCTGCAGGAGATGCCTACATATATGAAGTATTGTCAAATTCAGCTAATGTAATTACTATTAGAACCCCGTCAACTAATACTTGGTTAACTTTTTCAATGTATGCAGCTCCAACTACAAATCAATTTGTAAATGGAAAAATATATACAGTAACTGCATCAGGAACAAAATCTAGTACAGGTACTAGTGTTGCCACTAGTCAAATTATAGTATATGCTCAAGATATTGATATAAAAGGCAATATTCTTGTAGAAGCCAATAGACCCTAAGGAGTACTACATGCCCTTAATTGGAACAGGCCAGTTAACAATTACAGATACAAATGATGGATTAAGTATATTACTATCTCCATTTAATATTAATATAGCCACTGATGAAAGCGGTAATTTTACCGGCACTTATACTACTACGGCTAGTGTATATTTAGGGGCAGTACTTCAGACAGGATTTACCTTCTCAGTAGCAAATGGCACAGGAATAACTTCTACAGTAAATTCCAGTACTGGAGTAGTTACTGTAACTGGTGCAACACAAGATACTAGTTATGTAGATATTACTGCTACAAAAATTCCTACAACAATAACTATTAGATGCCCAGTAACCAAACAAAAACAGGGTAAATCTAGTTATGTAATTGATTTAACAAAAGATTTTGTTTCGCTTCAGGCCAATAGTAGTGGAACTGTATCCGACTATACAAACGCTAATACCCAAGCAAATGTATATTATGGTACACAACTAGATAATAATAACTGGAATTTTTATGTAAGTAGTATTACTGGAACTCTTGGTTATCGCGATAGTGATGATACTTCTGATAGAACCGGGGTAGGTGAATTAGAAGGTTGCCTTGGTGGTAGTAATTTAATTCCGCATAGTAGCTTTGAAGTTGATACTAATGCAGATGGAAAGGCCGATTATTGGAATAACTATGCTAATGTAAAATCCATGAGTATAGCTACCGATAGTTTTCACGGAACTAAAGCTCAAAAAATTGTAGCAGACGGTGTGACGGCAACACCCAGGGTATTTTTAGCAGAAAATAGACCTCAAATGGCTATTGGAGTTCAGTATACTCTGTCTGCCTATGTAAAAGCAACAGCAGGTAGAAGTATATTTTTAGGCTATAAAGGCTTTAATGCCGCTACAGCAGGTGCCGAGGTAGATCAAGGTACTTCAACTTCAGTAGTAGCTACTGGTGGATATCAACGAGTAACTTTAACTTTTACAGCCACAACAAACTCATACTGTTCACCAATGATTGGTTTAACAGGAACTCCTGCTGTAGATAGTGAAGCTATTATTGATGGGGTTCAGCTAGAAGTAGCTGCTAGTGCATCAAGTTATCAGCCTACAGGTACTACAAATAGGATAGGTACCAGGGGATATATAAAAGTTACTAGCTTAACTTCTGATGTAGCAGAAATTATAATTACTGCTACAAAAACAGGAGAAGTTAATAGAACTATTAGCTTCTATATTGCAAAAATTAAACCTGGATTACCTGGCTCAGCTGGTGCTCGTGGTAGTATTGCAACCGCTATTTCAATTACTGGAACTGCTTGGAGTAATCAGGCAGCAAATGATTATTTTACAAATATACCTGCATACGGTACTCCAGTTTTAAATGACAGAGTTACGCAATATAATGTATCACAAAATTTTAGTGAAACAAGAGCGTGGGATGGTTCTGCTTGGATAACTATTACTCAAATTATTGATGGTAACTTAATTGTAACAGGTACCATAACTGGTAATAAACTTGCTGCGAATACAATAGATGCTGATAAGCTTGATACAAGAAATTTAACTGTAAAAGATGCGGCCGGTAATGTAATATTTAGTGCCGGAGTCCCTTTAGGGGCTGCAAATGCTTCAGCAGCTCTTAAAAATGATTCTATTACAATTACTACTACTGGTGAATTAAGTGGTGCTGGCGGCACAATTACTCGATTAAACAAGAATCTATTAAATCCGGCAAAATGGATTTGGAACAGTACAGGTTCTCAAACCGGTTTTAACCAAAATACCCCTAGTGCTACAGGATCTAACACTATAGAGTTGGACACTGTACCTGATGGAACAGTGGGCACTATTTGGAGAGCTGTTAGTGGTACTGCGATTACTGAAAATCCTGAAGGCGGCTGGAATACAAGCAGCTTTACTGTAGATCCTACAAAAAGCTATAGATTTTTAGTTTGGATTCGTAGAAGCAGTGCCAATACTAGCGGAAGCTATTATTTAGGTGTTGGTGGAAACACAGTTAAAAATCTATCAAATAGTACTACAAATGATAATCCTTATTTTTTAGCAGCTGGACGTTCTGAACTACCAGAAAATGTTTGGTGTTTAGCAGTAGGATATGTTTGGCCGCACGGGTACACTGGCACGATAAGCACTTCTAGTGCACTGTATAATGGTCAAACTGGTGCGGTAATAAGAAACGGAAGTGATTTTAAGTGGGATAGTGCTAGTATATCAAGTACCATTCATAGAGCTTATCAATTCTATACAACTGCTGCTGGCTGTATTCAGGACTTTTTTGATCCGCGAGTTGAGCTAATTGATGGAACTGAACAAAGTATTGCACAACTACTTGCCACTGCAGCACCCAGTGCAAGAAATAAAATAAATAGTGCAACTGTAACTGATTATTTAAATCCTGGTGCAATAACTGATGCAGTAGCTGCTACAACACTAAAAAATAGCACTATTGAAGTTAACAGCAGTGGTCAAATCACAGGCATTGGCCCTGGAGCTAATACCACAGTTGCTAATAATCAGATTACAGTTGATGCAGCTTCTGGTGCTATTGGTGGTATAGGCACCGGCACGGGTACTAGTGTGGCTAATAATACCAATACTTTAATAAGAGATCCTGCAGGAGGTACCAGTCTTAATAATCCTGCAAGTGTACTTGGTGCTATTAAAATACGCTTACCAGTAGGTACTGCAAATTTTGCAATGCCGCTTTTTTATGTAGATATATATGAGTATGCCGCAGGATTTTCTTGCACTTTACAAATAAGTGGCCATAATTGGACAGATGGAACTTGGTATAATACAAGTGCATTTGTAATAGGTGCTTCTAATGTTGAGTATCCTGTAAGATTTGGTATAGACAGTGAAGGATTTTTCTGTGTGTATATTGGAGATACAACAGAAACTTGGGCACATCCACAAATTAGAGTTCGTGATGTTACTATTGGATATGCTTCTCAAGTTCGGGATACTTGGGCTAGCAATTGGGTAGTATCATTTGTTACGGCATTCGAAAATGTAAGCCGAACAATTCTAGATACTAAACCAGGAGCGGACTGGTCTAAGACTGCCAGAAGGCCCAGTAATCTTTCTGCGCTATCTGGAAGCGAAGCTATTCAAAATACTCAGATTACTGTTGATGGTACAGGTGCTATACAAGGCATTGCCAGTGGTTCCAGTGGAACTAAAGTAGCCAATACAGCTATTACTGTTGATTCAAACGGTATTTTGCAAGGAACGGGTACTGCTGATGTAGTTGTTAATAACTCGTTTTTAGATACGCTAACTTTTGGTACTACTAATACTACAGTTATTGGTAATACAGTTAAAAAAACAGGCGGTACTAATAACACTTGGGATTCCCAAGCATATTCCAAGGAAAGTTACACCCTTGGCGCATTTATGTCTTTTAGCCCTAACCAAAATTCTTCTTGGTTAATGGCTGGTTTAAATACTGATCCAACTGCTGATGCTAGTTATACTTCAATTGATTATGCATGGTATTGTGTAGGGGATGGAAGTCTTAGAATATATGAAAGCGGTACAGACAGAGGAAATCAGGGTACTTATGCAGCTGGAGATATTTTATCAGTTACATATGATGGATCTAACATTAGATACTATCAAAATGGAACATTAAAAAGAACTGTTGCAGCAGCAATCTCTTCCGCTTTATACTTAGATTCTTCTATTTACTCCACCAATGCATCAATATCTAAGATTAAATTTGGTCCAATGTCCTCAAACAATTGGAGTCAAATTACAAATCAGCCTGCTGGCATTTATAATACCAATATCTCTATTAATGCCAACGGTACCTTAACCGGAGCAGGTTCAGGAGCAGTTACAATTGGTGGTTTAGGCTATGCAGGAGACTTAGATGCTCAACGCAATAGTCGTATTGAAGTTAATGCTAGTGGGCAAATAACTGGTATTGGCACTGGCGTTAATACCACAGTTGCTAATACTCAAATTACTGTTGACGGTACAGGTGCTATACAAGGCATTGCCAGTGGTTCCAGTGGAACTAAAGTAGCCAATACAGCTATTACTATCAGCAGTGGAGCTATTCAAGGTATTGGTACTGGTGCAGGTACTACAGTTGATAATACAGCTATTACTGTTAACGGCAGCGGTCAAATCACAGGCATTGGCACTGGAGCAAATACTACCGTTGCTAATAATCAGATTACAGTTGATGCTGCTTCCGGCGCTATTGGTGGTATAGGCACCGGCACCGGCACTAGTGTAGCCAATAATACGGATAATATTATCAGCAGGCCAGGCGGAGCAGTATACACTACTCAAACAGATTTAGTAGCCGGTTATTTAAAAATACGCTTACCACAGTCATGGACTAATACCATGATGCGTTTTATTGTAGAAATCTATGAATATAGTACAGGTTATATGTGTACTATTGAAATAGGCGGCTATAATTATGCTCCAAGTACTCGTTGGTATAATGTAACTGCTAGAGTAAATGGTAGTTTAAGCACAGTTGAATATCCGGTTTATTTTGGACACGATGGAACAAAATGTGCTATTTGGATAGGTAGTAGTCATGAAGAAGCTTGGAACTATCCACAAGTACGAATAAAAGACTTTTTTGCCGGATACTCTAGTACTTCAAAAAGTTTATGGGATGCTGGCTGGCAGATTAGTTTTGACACTACTGTTCTAGCTGCAGGTACTGGTACCAATCAATATAGTGCTAGTGTACTTGACACATTACCTGGTGCAAATTGGACTAAAACTAGTAGTAAGCCTGCAAATTTAGCTAGCTTAACTGGTAGCGAAGCTATTCAAAATACTCAAATTACTGTTGACGGTACAGGTGCTATACAAGGCATTGCCAGTGGTTCCAGCGGAACTAAAGTAGCTAATGATAAAATTACACTTAGCTCTACTGGAGTTTTACAAGGGGCCGGCGGCGGTCAAATTACCACTCTAACAGCAACGGATACCAGAAATACGAATGAATTGCCAAGTTGGTATCCAGTTGGCCAAACAGTGGAGTTTAAGTCTCGTAGTGCTATTGGTGTTGTTGGTAGTGCTCTATTTGGTACTTTAACCACTTATAAGGGATATTCTGACCATACTGGTGGTGCAGTGGTACAAACTTTTGCCACACAAGAAGCCTTGTGGAAGCGAATGAGTACAGCCGGTACTCATGCGCAGTGGGATCCTTGGCAACCTATACTAGATCAAAAATTAAATTACCTAAATATAGAACGATTTATGGACGACGGTTCCATAACTTCTGTTAAATTAGGTTCAAGTATACAATCAGATAACTATGTTGCAGGACAAGCTGGCTGGAAAATTTCCAGAAATACCGGTAACGCAGAGTTTCAAAACGTAATTACTAGAGGTACGGTGTTTGCTGATAGCGGAACTTTTAAAGGTAATATAACGGGTGCTACTGGCGACTTTAAAGGTACTATTAGTGCTAATGCTATTAACTTAAATGAGGCCGGTGGTACTGTTACCAGTTATTATTTTGGTCAAGGCGGTACACTTACTATACCCGCAGGTATTGGTACCTTACGAGCTACTATTGTAGGTGGCGGTGGC